>Ga0190369_1000090_pt1 | contig 12623 bp, 12 predicted proteins | sample 4872181213_MG_FD_165051 | JGI IMG/M metagenome (GOLD analysis project Ga0190369, IMG submission 165051) | Hydrothermal vent microbial mat bacterial communities from Southern Trench, Guaymas Basin, Mexico - 4872-18-12-13_MG | ecosystem: Environmental > Aquatic > Marine > Hydrothermal vents >... | reverse complement strand
CCACTAAATATTACGATTTAACGATCGTCAGCACGGATCACTAAAGATGTCGGTTTAAGTGTTTTAGATCTAAGAAATCTTTGGTTTTGGAGGAATCTTATGAAAGCGGTAATTCTTGCTGCTGGCAAAGGAGAAAGACTTCAGCCTCTAACTGATTATAAGCCTAAAGCTATGCTGCCGATCTGTAACAAACCACTTATTGATTACCAGATTGAAATGTTGAGAAAGCATGGAATTGACGAAATTGCCGTTGTTATTGGTTACCTAGAGAAAACGATAAGAGATCATTTAAAAGATAGCGTAAAATTCTATAAAGATAAAAAAATCAAGGGAACAGCTTCAGCGGTCTATGCTGCGAGAGACTTTATCGATGACGAGTTCATTCTGCTTTACGGCGATCTCTTCTTTGACGGATCAATCGATAGGATAATCGAAACTCCTAACTCGATGGCTGTGGTTCACGTTAATGATGTTTCGCGATACGGTGAAGTAATTTTCCAAGATGGAAAACTTGTTAGAATTAAAGAGAAAAGCGGATCTGGCAGCGGTTTTGCGAACGCTGGCATCTATCACTTCGATTCTTCAATTTTAGATTTCATAGAGAAGACTGAAGAGAGCGAAAGGGGAGAATTCGAGCTGACGGATTCGATAATGATGCTGAACTCTGTTAGAGAAGTTAGGGTTATTCCATTAAACGGATACTGGAACGACATTGGCTATCCGTGGGATTACCTCGACGTGAACATGTACATGCTCAATAAGATTGGTTTTTCAGTTGGTGAGAACACGGAGATATGGAGCAATGCAACGATAAGAAAGCCTGCTGTAATTGGTAGCGATTGCGAGATAAAGAACTGTGTGATCGAGAAGTCTGTAATCGGAAATGGTTGTGTCGTTGGAGAGTTTTCCGTTGTAAAGAGAAGTGTCGTCATGAATAACTCCAATGTTCCTCATTTAAATTACGTTGCAGATTCTGTAATTGCCGAGGGATGCAACTTAGGAGCAGGAACGAAAATAGCAAATCTCAGGTTTGATAATGCCAACGTTAAAGTTACGGTTAAGGGTAAGAGAGTCGATAGCGGAAGGAGGAAGCTTGGAGCCTTCATTGGTTACAACGTTAAGACTGGAATTAACGTTTCGATATATCCCGGAGTAAAAATTGGAAGCGATACATGGATTGAAGCTGAAGTTCTGGTTAAGAGGGATGTCGAAAAAGGAAGCTTTATTAGGAACTAATTTGTAAAGCGGATATTAAGTTGTGATTTTGATATTGAAAGGAGTTGTCGTGAAATGCCTAAAATCCTAATACTATGATATCATCGATAATGCCTAAGGCTAAAAATTTTTTACTATTATAGTTTACCTTGATAATTTGTGAAAATTAATAAGGCCTATAACCTCTGAAATTATTCCGATATAATCTTGCTGATGTATTCGTAAAAGCTTGAATGTTCTTTAGCTGGGAATTCAAAACCCAACAAAGGCCAGAAAAACGTTTTCGGCTCGTTCCACATTCTATCTTCGATTAAATGGAGAAAAGATGCAAAGGACAAAAATAAGGATTTTCTGTATCTTAAACCAATTAAGAAGAGAATAAGAATGAATAATAAAGTATGTCCAAAAATCCTGCCATTGTTGAGAGGTAGTATAATCATACCTAGTGGCTTATCAATTATATCTGGGAGTAATGAACCTACAGCAATTAGCCTGTAATCCATCTTAACTTTGAATACCCTATTAATTAGCCAAGCAATCCCAAGTGTAATCCCAATGTGTCCGAATAGTAGCATTTAATAGACTCGTTTTGTAGTGTTATATAACTTTTAAAGACAAAATCAAAAGGTGAAAAGTATGAAGATCGCAATGGTAACAGCCTTCTGGGGGCCGGCTTATCCTACTGGTTCTGGTATTTACGCTTATGAAGTTGCGAAGCGTTTAGCAGAGCAGGGAAATGAAGTGCACGTTTACACATCCAGCGTGGGCAACTTTGACGAGACTAAATACCCTGATAATCTTCACGTTCACGTTTTACGGACATACGGTGTAGTCTGGAACATGAATCCTGTTGCAAATGTTCTCACCAAGTTGCTGCGTGAAGATTTCGATATCGTTCACGTTCACTCATACGTCTTCTTTATGTCAAATATGACTGCCTTAGCAAGGGTTTTCAAGAAGTTTAAGTATGTCCTACATTTTCACGGCGGTTTGAATTATTCCGAAGCTAAGATGTTTTATCCCCGGAGAGTTTGGGCAAAGGAAAACATATACGATAAAACGCTTGGGTGGTTTACAGTGAAAATGGCTGACAAAGTGTTAAGCGTGGCAAAAAGCGATATTCCGATAATAAAGAAGAAGTTCGGTGTTGATGCGGAATGGATACCAAATGGTGTTTGCACAGAAAAGTTCAGCTATTCTGAGAACGATTCGAGGGTTGTAACTTACGTGGGAAAGCTTGAGAAGTGGAAGGGTGTCGAAGTTCTCATAGACGTTTTCAAAATTATTCACAAAGAGTTAAAAGATGTAGAATTCATGGTTGTTGGAGATGGTAGTCTTGCGGAAAAACTGAAAAATTCAAACCTACCAGTAAAAATTATGGGACATGTACCTCACGACAAAATGCCTGAGATATATCACAAAACAGCGGTTTCTGTTTTGCCATCATTTATGGAAGGTCTGCCTACGATTTGTATGGAGTCTTTAGCATGTGGAGTTCCAGTTGTCGCTACGGATGTTGGAGACACAAGGGAAGTCGTAATAGATAGAAAAACTGGATTTCTCGTTAAGCCAGGAGATGCTGAGGCTATGGCGTCTAAAGTTATCGAATTGCTTGAGGATGATGATTTGAGAAAGATGATGGGGAAAGAAGGAAGAAAACACATTGAGGAGAATTTTAGTTATGATGTAGTTGTGAAGAAGATATATGAGATATACAATAACTTAAACTTAATAATGGAGTGAATTATTATGAGGATAGCTTATATTTTTGATGCAGTTTATCCGTGGGTAATAGGAGGGGTCGAAAAGAGGATTTACGAAATTGCAAGAAGATTAGCCAAGAAACATGAAGTACATTGGTTTGGATTAAAGTGGTGGAGTGGGAGTAACAACATTGAACTGGATGGAATATACGTACATGGTATTGGTAAATGGTGTAAGTTATACGTCAATGGGAGACGATCAATAGGAGAAGGCATATACTTTGGGATTAAGACTTTAACTAACCTAATAGGACAATTTGATGTTATAGACTGCCAACACTCACCATATTTTCACTGCTTTTCTGCTAAATTTCATTCATTGATTAAAAGATCTGAGCTTGTTATAACATGGCATGAAGTTTGGAGTAGTTACTGGTTTGAGTATCTTGGTAAAAAGGGTTTTTTTGGTTGTTTAGTTGAAAAACTCACAGCTAAACTGTGTAACAGGAACATTGCAGTTTCTGAAAAGACAAAGAGAGATTTAGAAAAGCTAGGAGTTAGAGATGTTAAGGTTATTCCGAATGGAATAGACTTCTGGAGAATAAACGAAATAAAAAAAGCTAAGGAGGAATCAGATGTAATATTTGCTGGTAGACTTATAAAGGAAAAAAATGTGGACATTCTTATTAAAGCTGTTAAACTCGTAAAAGAAGAAATTCCCGATGTAAAATGTATAATAGTGGGGGATGGTCCCGAAAAACAAAAGTTAGAAAAGTTAGCATACAACTTAAGACTTGAAGATAACGTTAAATTTGTAGGATTTTTAGAAAATTACGACAATTTAATTTCATACATGAAGGCATCTAAAGTTTTTGTTTTGCCTTCAACAAGAGAGGGTTTTGGAATTGTTGCATTAGAGGCAAATGCTTGTGGTTTGCCTGTAATTACTGTAAAACATGAGATGAATGCTGTACGTGATATAATAACTAACGGTAAAAATGGATTTATATCTAATCTTTCAGTTAAAGATATCGCTAGGAAAATATTAGTAGCTTTAAATCAGAAAAAGAATATGATGAATAATTGTATAAAAAATGCTATGAAATATGATTGGAATAAAATTGCAGACCTAACAGAAAAATTCTATTTAGCATAAAAATATTAATGATTATAAAATGGTGATACACATGAAAATTGCAATGATTGTAGATGCTTGGAAACCTATCTTGGGGGGTGGACAAATTGTTGCTTATGAACTAGCGAAAAGATTTAGTGAACATTATAATATTAATGTTGATTTGTTTGTTATGAATCTCGTTGGATATAATAGAGGAAAAATAGAACAAATAAATGAAAATTTTAAGATTATATATGTTGGTAAAAAAAGAGGACTAAATCTTGGAGATAGAATTTTATGGATATTTGAATTTATAAAGGAATTTTTAAATCATTATAAAAAGAAAAAATATGATTTAATTTATTCTCATACGTATCTTCCAGGGGTCCCTGCGAAGGTATTAGGTTATATTTTTAAAATACCAGTAATTTATCACATCCATGGGGCGAATAATTTAGAAATTGGGGAAAAAAATATAATGTTCTATGTAGAAAAAATATTATTGACAAAATTAAAATATGATTTAGAAATTTCTGTCTTAAAAAATTTTAAATACATAAATAATGTCAATAAAGTTATCTATATTCCAAATGGTGTTAATATCGAAATTTTTGAGCATGGTTATAAGAAATTTATAAAATATAAAAAGAATAATGAATTTAAAATATTATTTGTTGGGAGATTTGATAAGATTAAAGGTTTACATATATTAATCGAAGCAATTACACTAATAAAAAAGCAGTTAATAGACAGAAATGCAAGATTTTATTTTGTTGGATATGGTTATGAAGAAAAACATATAAAAAATTTAATTAATAAATTAAAATTAGAAGATTTAATTATATTCAAAGGAAAATTAATAGGTGATGACTTGATTAAAGAATACGTTACATCAGATTTATTTATTTTACCATCATTAAGTGAAGGGTTTCCATTAACAGTTTTAGAAGCTTGGGCTTGTAGACTACCAGTTTTAGCAACATCTGTTGGAGATTTACCTAATATTATTAAAGAGGATTATAATGGTTGGTTAGTTAATCCTGGCAATGCTAAAGAGTTATCTGAAAAATTAAAATATATTTTAAACTTAGATAGAAAAGATTTGATTAAAATTGGAAAAAATGGTTATAACTTAGTTAGAAAAAAATACAACTGGAATAAAATAATTGAAAAAATATATTATGAATTGATTAAAACTATACAAGGACAAAATTAAGAGAAATATAAAAGTACTTAAAAATGGGGGGATGACTATTTTTAACAAATTTATATACTTTCTAAAAGATGAAAGGATGATTTGGAATATTATATCTTCATATTATAGAAAAGTATTTTTAACAAATATTCTGAAAAAGATTGAAACCTTAGATAAAGTTACAATCATGCTTACATTTGATGTAGAACAAGACTTTGGATCCTTTAAAGCTAAGATAGGTAAGTCAAATATTATTACGTCAAATAGTATGGGGAGCTTCCTTTCAAATATATTGGATATATTAAAATCCTATAAAATAAAATCAACATTTTTCGTACAGGCAAGCTTAATCAATGATTCTAATTATGAATTATTCAAAGATATTCAGAAAAATCATGAAATAGGGCTACATGGATATAATCATGAACCATGGGGATATGATTGGTTTATATTTGAAAGAGTGCCACCCATAAAGGAGAGAGAAAGATTATTAGTAGAATCATTGAAAAAATTTGAGGAATATCATCTAAAACGGCCAGTTTCTTTTAGGGCACCCAATATGGTAATTGACATTGAATCTCTAAAGCTACTCTCCCACTATGGCTTTAAATTTGATTCCTCTGCTCAATCGTACAAGGGTGTTTATCCTATAGTTACGAATATAATTATTGATGTCGATAAAATCATTACAGAGATTCCTGTCAGCGCTTGTCCAATACCATGTATCGCTAATAAATGCATATTACCCTATATAAAATATAATTTATTAAATTTAAAAACTTTAAAAGAAATAGATAATCATAAATTTATAAATATCATAGAATGCATTTTTAAGATACAGCGCTTACATAATCAAGAACAACATCTTGTTATATTGTCTCATTCTTGGGAATTTACAGATTATACGAAAAAATACTTCAACTATTGTGGGAAGGAAAATTATATTACATTAATTCATATCTTAGAACTACTGGAAGATATGTATGACGTCAATTATACTACAATAAAAGAGTTTGGTGAAAAATTATGTCAAAATTTGATGTAATTGATAGAATTTCACTTTTTAACTTATTAAGAAAAGGTAGTAATTTTAAAAAAATGCCTCATGAATTATTAGAGAAGAAAATAATAAAAAATAAGGAGTATATTCCATATTACTTTAACTATGGTCGTATAGCACTTTACTATTTATTTAAGGAACTTAGAGCAAAAGGAAAGAAACGAATTCTTTTCCCAGCCTTTATTTGCCCAAATATTGTTTACTCTGCATATAAAGCTGGATGTGAAATATATTTTGCAGATGTAGATGTAGAGACATTTAATATACCTACTGAAGTCCTTGAAAGGTTTGCACGGAAAGTAGATATCATCTTCATAGTTCATACATTTGGTCTGCCTTATCCTATGACTACGCTTGATTTTAGTAATATTATTGTAATTGAAGATTGTGCACATTCTATATTTAGTAAAGTAGATAACAAACATTATACGGGAAATTTTGGAGATTATGTACTTTTTAGTCTTTATAAACAAACTCCAAACTTGAATGGAGCATTACTACTGTCACGGATACATTGCAATTTTAACTTTTTCCTAAAAAAAGATACAATCAATTTAAAAAGATTAATATTTATATCTAAAGAATTTGAATTTATAATCGACGAATACAGGAAATATAAAGAGTTAGAAGTACCAAAGATTAAAGATGATTTTAATGCGAAGATGCCAAATGATATTGTTTTTAGTCTCTTCGAAGAAGGATTTAAAAAACTCGAAGATGAAGTAAAAGGCAGATATAAGATCGCCAAATACTATTTAGAATTAGCTGATGATTTCGGACTAAAGTATCAAATAATACTAAAAGGTTCATCATTATTTAACTTTAGTATTTTAGTAGATCCAAAAATTAGAGATCAAGTTTTACTAACCCTAAGAAGGTACAAAATATTTTGTGATAGGACTTGGTTTAATATCCCAGCTAAATATGGTTTGTTTAATTTAAGTATTGATAAATTTCCAAACGCCTATTATCTATCAAATTCTATAATAAATTTACCTATAAGATCGAATTATACAAAAGAAGATGTAGAATATTTATTTATGAAAATTTATGACATAATTAAAAAATTAAAAAATTTAATATAATAATAAAAAATGATATTAAAAATATAAAATATATAGAGTAGAAGATGTGTCAAAAAATTTTAGCATGATTCTAAATTTAAAAAGAATAAAGATTAACGGAAAACCCCCAGATATCGTGCTGTTAGCTATGTTATTTTTAAATAAGCCTGTATTACTTCTAAATATAGCCATGGGGGATTACCTATGACTAATTTAGAAATATGTACATTTGACAATATACCAAGAAATTGGGATGAATTTGTAAACTTAGCTAGAAATTCATCAGTCATGCATACGCGAGACTTTTTAGAATTTTTACAAAGAATTGGATATGCTCCAAAGATTATCTGTATCATGAATGAGGATAGGATATTAGCATCTCTCTTACTAATATCATATAAAAAATTAGGGTTCAAGATATACTCATATTATCCTCTAGGAGCATATGATTCATTAATATTTATAGATAAATATAATTATAAAATTATTAAAAAAATGCTTTTAGACTATTTAATAAAAAATATTAAAAGTACAAGTATTCTTATAGTAAAATTAGGGGATTGGAGTTCAAATTTTAGGGAACATTATGCTTATCTTATCCGTAATGACTTCTTACGTGAGGTCGAAAATACTTATATTTTAAAACTAGATAATCCAGATAAAATTTGGAAAAATTTGAATAAAAAGGCAAGAAATAACATTAGGAAAGCAGAAAAATACTTAATAGTTGAAGAGATAAATAAAAAATCACAAGTTAAAGAACTTTATCCTTTGTTCGTGAAAACTGCTAAAAAGCATGGAAATAAATGTCATAAAATTGATTATTATCTTAATATTTTAAAAGCGAAGAATGTATTATGGTTTGCTACAAAACTGGAGCGTGACGATTGTTATACATCTACATGTATATTCTGGTTCTATAAAAATAAAATTATTTATGGTGATAATGCTATGGATTATCAATATAAAAGTTATTATGGAACTGATTTAATAATATGGAGCGTAATTAAATTATGTTACGATAAATTTAAGATTATGGATATGGGAGGTGTACCTCCAAATAATTATGGTTTGCAACACTTTAAAGAAAAATGGGGCGCAGTAAGAAAAGATTACTTCAGTTATACTTACAGATCACCCATTTTCAATTTAGTACATAAATTTGAATATCTGATAAGAAAATTTATAAGAATAGATTTAAGGGGATGAATAATTATGAAGATATTAATGCAACAAGGTGCATACTATCCATGGATAGGCGGAGCAGAAATATTTATGAAAAGAGTATGTGAATATTTAGTGAGTAAGGGTTATCATGTAGATGTAGTAACTGGATTATGGCGAAAACCAGATATATTAATTGAAAATTGGAACTCTAAATTTCAAGTAATTAATGGAGTAAATGTGTATAGGACTAGAACTCTTGATATAAAGTATATAAAGACACTATCCTGCATCCCTCCAATCTCAATAAAATCTTATAGCTTAGACAAAATTAATGACTATGACATTATTCATAGTCACATATTTCCAGGTATGGTGTGTGGAGCAATTCTAAAGAAGATTAATAAAAGGAAAAAATTAATAATTACTGTTCAAGGAGGAGATTTGGCAGATTATAAAGAGACTACAGGCGCTTTTGGTGGTGTACTTAAACCAATCATAGCTTGGTCATTAAAAAACGCTGATATAGTTCACGCCGTTAGCAGTTATACTGCAAATTTAGCTAAGCTTATTGGTGCAAAGAAGGTAGTGGTAATTCCGAATGGTGTTGATACTAATGTCTTTTTTAGGAGAAAGAATTGTAAGCTTAAAGAGCAGATGGGATTTAAAGACGATGATAAGATAATAGTGACGGCTTCAAGGCTTACACCAAAGAACGGCATTGAGTATTTAATAAAGGCAGTAGCAAAAATAAAAGATTTAAATATTAAGCTATTAATCATCGGAGATGGGGAACAACGTTCTAAGTTAGAATGCCTAATAAGGAATCTAAAATTAGATAATGTGTATCTGTTAGGATATGTACCTCACGAGAAGTTACCAGAATATTTGTCTATAGCTGATGTATTTGTTAGACCTTCCCTTAATGAAGGATTTGGGATATCATTCATTGAGGCTATGGCTTGTAGAGTTCCTGTAATCGGTAGTAGGGTAGGTGGAATTATAGATATAATTGAAGATGGAAGGAGTGGTCTTTTAGTAAACCCAGGCGATGTTGATGACTTAGTAGAAAAGATTAAGTTAATATTAAATGATGATGAATTAGCTAAAAGATTAGCTAACGAAGGATACAATACAGTAATGAGAAAATTTACTTGGGATGTAATTTTGAAAAAGATGGAGGATGTTTACAAATCTTTAGTGGAATGAATGTTACCGTCAGTTTTACTATGAATGTGTCCACAATTGATTTTTAAATAATGCTTTACAATACTGTATCTGATGAAAAAAGAAAGGTGTGAATATTACCTTTCTGCAACTCACGACATTGTGAGTTATATATCAAACCATACGGTAAAACTATCTTTGTTAATTAAATTGCTCAGTGTTATAGTTATGCCCATGTCTAAATCAAATTATCCAAAAATTTGTATAGTTACTCCAATATTCCCGCCAGAAATAGGTGGTCCAGCTACATATACATATGAAATCTCAAAAAGACTATCTAGAAAGGGCTATGAAATAAAGATAATTACATTTTCAAATATTAATAAATATGTGAAAATAAATAATGTTAATATATATGTTATACAGACTAAATATTCATTTTTTAGTAGATTAATTCGGCAAGGTAAGCTTTTTCTGAGTATTCTAAAATATGCAAGAAATTGTGATATAGTCTATGTGCAAGATCCTCTTACAGTGGGTTTGGCGTCTATTATAGCTACAAAAATAATTAAAAAACCAGTAATGTTAAAGTTTGTAGGTGATGTAGCTTGGGAAACAGCTTTTAATAAGGGAAAAACTAGAAAAAATCTTGAAGAATTTCTTAAATCACCAAAAGCTGGAATTTCAATTAAAATACTATTAAAGATACAAGAGATTGTTCTTAAAAGTGTTGATTTAATTATAACACCATCGCAATACTTAAAACATATCTTGGTTGAGTTTTATAATATCAATCCAGAGAGAATTTTAAGAATTTATAATGCTATAGATTGTAACGAATGCATGAATGTTGTAGCCAAAAAGTTAGATGATCAGAATCCTAATTTAATAACAATATGTAGGTTAGTTCCATGGAAAGGTGTTGAAAATTTATTGAAAGTAATTCCAAAACTGATTACAAGATACCCAAAGATAAGACTAATTATAGTTGGTGATGGGCCCGATAGAAGCAATCTTGAAAGACTTGTAAAAAAGTTGAAAATATTAAAAAATGTTAGGTTTATTGGAAAAACAGAACATAGTAAAACTTTAAGCCTCTTGAAGTGTTCGGACATATTTATTCTAAACTCTAAATATGAGGGACTACCACACGTAGTTTTAGAGGCTATGGCTTGTAAGGTTCCTGTAATCGTATCAAATATACCTAGTCATAGGGAATTAGTTATAAATGGAAAAACAGGAATTATAATTAATAGTAATAACATGTGTAATGATAAATTATATTCAGAAATAATACATTTATTAGAAAGAAAAAATCTAAGAAATAAAATTGTAATTCAAGCATATAAGATGTTAAAAAGCAAATTTAGCTGGAAGAACATACTAACACAATTAGAAAATGTTTTTAGACTTTTGCTTGAACAAAAGGAATAGGATGATGGCTTATGCGTATACTAATGCTTAGTCTAGATAAATCCTTATTAGACAATAGCGGAGTCGGAGATACCCTTCAAAGGTTTAAATATTATTCTGAATACTTAGAAAGGTTAGATGTTTTAATACCAACTACAACTATGAAAAATAGTAAAGTAAGAAAGATTAATGATATATTAACAATTTATCCATGTTATGGTAGAAATAGAGTATTCTCCTTATTAAAACTTTATTTAACTGCTAGGAAAATTTGTAAAGAGAATAGTGTAGATTTAATTGTTACACAGGATCCCCTAGTAGGTTTAATAGGTCTTATTCTAAAAAGAGAGTTTGGTTGTAAGTTAAATGTAAATGTTTTTGGATTAGAGATTTTTAATGAGTTAATAGAAAGAAATTATACTGATATTATCTACAGATTAATTACATACTATGTCCTCAAAAATGCTGATGTTATAAGAACAGATGGAACAAGAGATAGAAAGACTCTGATAAGGAAACTTAATCTTTTTCCAGAGGAAGTATACAGGATACCAGTAATACCAAGTCCTGAAAGTATTTTGAAGTTTATATCTTCGAATGGGATATCTATTAGAAATAAATTGCTTGAGAATAAATATAACAATATTATTCTATTTGTGGGTATGCTAATTAAGATAAAAAATGTACCCAATTTATTACATGCCGCAAAGATTGTTCTAAAAAAACATCCAAGAACACTATTTGTAATTGTAGGAGATGGACCTGAAAGAGAATATCTACAAAAATTGTGCGTAAAATTAAAAATTCAAAAAAATGTTAAATTTTTAGGATTAATTAGATATGAAAATATACCAGAATACTTCGCGGCATGTGATATTTTCGTGTTACCTTCATGGTCTGAAGGTTTCGCTAGGGTTCTCATGGAAGCTGCATATGCAAAGAAACCTATAGTTTCGACTAATGTTAGTGGAGCTGATGACATTATAGTTTGTGGAAAAAGCGGCTTTATTGTAGATATAAATGATCCAGAAGCACTTGCAGAAAAAATTATATGGTTATTGGAAAATCCTAAAGAAATTAAGAAAATGGGTCGAATCGGATTTAAGCACGCATTAAAAACTTTAAACTTTGAAAAAAATGTAGAGAAATTAATTGAAATGTGGGGGGTGAAAAGTTGTGAAAGGTAAAAGAAATAGGACGGATCTATATGATGACTATTTGTTTAGATTGCTATTATATAATGGTATAGAAAGATTTTATAGACAATAAATTAAAGAGTTTACACCAAAATGAGCTAAGATATAAATCCTTGGTTATCGTGCAGGTTGTTATGTGTGATTACATTAATGTATCTAGCGAGTACATTGTATACTTAGATTATAGATAAATAACAAATCTTTAAAGGTAAAAATAAAAATTAAAATATTTTAATTGGTGACTAATATGGTGACAATAAATATTATATTTATATATAAGAAAAATATATATTTAGTAATACTTATAATAAGTTTTGTATTAATAGCGC
>Ga0190369_1000089_pt1 | contig 12858 bp, 14 predicted proteins | sample 4872181213_MG_FD_165051 | JGI IMG/M metagenome (GOLD analysis project Ga0190369, IMG submission 165051) | Hydrothermal vent microbial mat bacterial communities from Southern Trench, Guaymas Basin, Mexico - 4872-18-12-13_MG | ecosystem: Environmental > Aquatic > Marine > Hydrothermal vents >... | reverse complement strand
CTCGCAAGTTCGCCAATTTCCTTTGCAATCTCTTCACCAACTACTGGAATTAGGACTTCATAACCCTCATAGGCCGCCTCTTCAAAAGCTATGTACACGGAATCGTATTCATCTATGAGTTTTTTACCAATCTCAAATAGTTTATCCTCTTGAATTCCAAGTTTTTTGCCAATTATCTCAAGCCATTTAAAGGCTTTCAATTCGTTCTTCCATTCCTGAATTTTTTCTTTTCTTTGCCTTTCATTCACGTCTTTTATTGACAAATCAATATGTCCTCTTTTCTTATCGACGTTTAGAACTTTACACACAACCTTCTGTCCCTTTTTAACGTAATCTCTTATATCTTTGATCCATCCAGAAGCTACTTCCCTTATGTGCACGAAACCCTCTTTATTTTCGTATTCATCCAGAGATACAAAAGCTCCAAAGTCTAAAACTCTTGTAACAGTCCCTATGACTATTTCCCCTTTTGAAGGATAACCCTCTCTTTTGATTATCAATTTTTCACTCATCTTTTAGCATCTAATCTAGGCATATTTAAAACTTTACGGAAGAAATAAATATTTTTAAATCAAACTTAAAATTGGGTGTTAAAATGAGTGTGCATAGAATTACGAGTGAAGCTGCAAAGTACTACGCTTTGCGAGAAAAGGTAATTGGGAGCGGGATATCTCTACTTGGAGCTGCAAGCGAAAACTTAGACAAACTATCAAAAGAACAACTTGAAAAACTCGGAGATCTAGCAGCTAAACTTTTACCTCACTCACCGGGTTACGCTGGAAAGATGATGCCAGTAGTTGCGAGACTCTTTTGGAAATTGGCTGGAGTTAACGAAAAGGAATTTAAGTTAGTAGAACTTGAAAAACTTGAAAAAGAAATAGAAGAGCTTAGAAACGAATTGAAAATTTAAATTTTATATTTTTTAGTTCTGTCAAAAAATTTTAAAAATAGTAAACTTATGCCATCATATGAGCGAATTAATGGAAATGCTAATTAGAAGAGGTTTTCTCTGGCAGTCTTTTGAGATTTATGGTGGAATGGCAGGATTCATCGATTACGCTCCATTAGGGACTGGATTGAGGAGGAGAATAGAAGATGTATGGAGAAAGTATTTCGTAATAAATGAGAGAGCAGCAGAGATAGATACACCAACTGTTTGTATAGAAGAAGTTTTTATCGCATCGGGACATGTGGAATCTTTTACAGACGTTGCAATAGAGTGTGAGAAATGCGGTAAGATATTTAGGGCTGATCATTACATAAAGGAAAAACTTGGAATTGACGTTGATGAAACTGTTGAAGCTATAAAGGAAGTAATGGAGACCTATGGCTTAGAATGTGAATGTGGAGGAAAATTCAAAGAGCCGAAGCCATTGGGTTTAATGTTCTCAACTACTATTGGGCCTGGAAGAGGTAAAAAAGGTTATCTCCGCCCAGAAACAGCGCAAGGGATGTTTGTAGACTTCAAAAGACTTTTAGATTACTTTAGAGGTAAACTACCATTTGGTGCAGCTCAAATCGGTAGAGCTTACAGAAATGAGATAAGTCCTAGACAGGGAGTTATAAGGCTTAGGGAATTCAATCAAGCTGAATTGGAATACTTTGTACATCCAAAGGAGAAAAGACATCCAGAGTTTCATAAAGTAGCGTCAGATGTAGTAAAGTTAGTGGACAAATTCGATAATGAACATGAGATTACGCTTAGAGAAGCTGTAGAGAAGGGAATTATTGCTAACGAGGTTCTAGCGTACTTCATCGGTAAAACGAGAAGATTTCTGTTGGATATAGGTATTAAAGACGAAAAGTTGAGATTTAGACAGCATAAAGACGATGAAAGGGCTCATTATGCGGTAGATTGTTGGGATGCTGAAGTTCTAACGAGTTTTGGATGGATTGAAGTAGTTGGAATCGCTGATAGATCTGATTACGATTTAAAAAGGCATAGCATGTATAGCGGTGAAGATTTGAGCGTATTTATTCAGTATCCAGAGCCTATAAAGATTAAGAGAAGAAAGATTGTTCCAAAAATGGAAAAACTTGGCCCAGTTTTTAAAGATAAGGCTAAGAAGATTGCTGAAATGTTAAAGAACTCCGCACCAGCTGATGAAATAGTTCTAAACGTTGATGGAGAAGAGGTAAAAATTACAAAAGAGTTCTTTGAAGTTACAGAAGTTGAGGAAGAAATCACTGGAGAAAAGATCATTCCCCATGTGATTGAGCCGTCTTTTGGATTGGACAGAATTACCTACGCTGTACTAGAGCATTCATACGATAAGGATATAGTGGATGGAGAAGAGAGAAGAGTTTTAAGACTTAAGAGGTGGATAGCTCCCATTCAAGTAGCAGTTTTACCCTTGTTATCGAGAGAACCGTTTACGACTAAAGCATTAGAAATAACATCTATGCTAAAATCTGAAGGATTCTACACAGAATACGATGATTCTGGAAGTATAGGAAGGAGATATAGGAGATTTGATGAAATAGGAACACCGTTTTGTATAACTGTGGATCACCAAACCTTTGAGGATGATACGGTTACTATAAGGGATAGAGACACGACTAAGCAGATTAGAGTGAATATTTCGGAACTTTCAAAGGTTTTAAGAGAATTACTAAGCTGTGAGAAGGATATAACTGAATTTGGAACTGTTTTTAGAGGATAAATAATTTTTATTTTAAAAATTTTTAAAGCAAAAAATATTTAAAAAAATTTTACAGTAAAACTTTTATTTCGAGATGCATACTCATTTAAAACATAACTTTTAGTTTATAAATTTTGGAGGTGATAAAGTGAAAGTCTGGCTTATAGGAGCGTATGGAATTGTGTCTACAACAGCAATGGTTGGCGCTAAAGCTATTGAGAAAAACTTGGTTTCAAAAACAGGATTGGTTTCTGAACTGCCTTATTTCAAAAAGATAAACGATTACGTTCCATTTTCATTTGAATTTGGAGGACATGAGATAAGACCATTGAAAAACGCATATGAAGCAGCGTTAGAGCATTGGAATTTGAACAAGCATTTTGATAAGGAGATACTCGAAGCTGTTAAAGATGAGCTTGTTGAAATAGTTGCATGTAAAGGAACAGCTTTAAACTGTGGGCCTGGAATCGAAGGACTTGGAAAAATAGAAACACTGGAGGACGAAGGATTAACACTTAGAGAGATAGTCGATAGATTAATGGAAGATATGAAGAAGTTTGCAGACGATGAAACAGTCGTTATCAACGTTGCATCTACTGAGCCTTTGCCAAAATTAAGTGATGAGTACCATGCAACCCTCGAAGGCTTCGAAAGAATGATAGACGAAGACAAAAAGGAATACGCTTCAGCTAGCATGTTATACGCCTATGCTGCACTAAAACTCAAGCTTCCATATGGAAATTTCACGCCAAGTCCGGGATCAAGCATACCAGCTTTGAAGGAGTTAGCAATTAAGAACAACGTTCCACACGCTGGAAACGATGGAAAAACTGGAGAAACATTAGTTAAAACAACTCTCGCACCTATGTTTGCATACAGAAATCTGGAAGTTGTTGGATGGATGAGCTACAACATTCTTGGAGATTACGATGGAAAAGTCTTAAGCTACGCTGAGAACAAGCAGAGTAAAGTAGTCAGTAAGGATAGAGTGTTAGAGAAGATATTTGGCTATTCACCTTACAGCATAACTGAAATTGAGTTCTTCCCAAGCCTAGTCGACAATAAAACGGCTTTTGACTTCATACACTTCAAAGGATTCTTAGACAAACTAATGAAGTTTTACTTCATATGGGATGGGATAGATGCCATAGTAGCTGCACCTCTAATCCTAGATATAGCGAGGTTTTTACTGTTTGCAAAGAAGAAGGGAATGAAAGGTGTTATAAAGGAATTAGGGTTCTTCTTCAAGAGTCCTATGGAGAGTGATATCGTAAATACACATGAACAGTTTGAGATATTAAAAGATTGGTTTATCGAAAATAGTTAATTTTTTTGTAGTGATTCAACGGGTTGTGACACTACATTGTACATAATTTAAATACTTACTTCATCAATAGTATTGCATCACCACCATTTAACATTTTTAAATCATCCAATAGACGTGTCCATTTTGTGCGAAAAATTTAAATATTCAATATATAAACTTTTGCTCCTTATGTGGACACATCCCATCCAATACGGTATCATGACTAATTTTTTAAAATCGTATCTTTAAAAACAGATTGATCTAACAATTCTTTAGTGAGAGTAGCGATTGAAACTTACGGCTGTACGATGAATCAAGCTGATTCAGATATAATGCGTGGGTTGATTTCAAAGTACTTTGAACTATCTGATGTCGAAAATGCAGATGTAGTTGTTATAAATTCGTGTGGCGTTATTGAATACACTGAGAGAAAAATTATTAGAAGAATGAAAGAGCTAAAAAGTCTCGGTAAAAAAATCGTTTTAGCTGGTTGTCTATCAAGGATTTCCAAAGAAGCTGTAGAGTTAGCAGATTCCGTCGTTTCGCCAGATAACTTAGATAAAATAGTTGATGCAATAAATTCCAATTCTAAGGTCTTATTTATTGAGAGGAGGAGTATTGACAAGGCTAAGCTACACGATGTCAAATGCAGGCTTAGAGAAAATGCAATAGCTATAGTATCCATTTCTGAAGGTTGTTTAGGTTCTTGCTCTTTCTGTGCTACGAGAATTGCAAGGGGTAGACTCAAAAGTTTTTCAATCGATGCAATAGTTAATGAGGTTAAAAAAGCTGTAGAAATGGGATTTAAGGAAATTCAGCTTACATCTCAAGATACTGGAGCTTATGGATTAGATATGGGTGAATACAAGCTTCCAGAATTACTGAATAGGATTTCAAAGATAGATGGCGATTTTAGAGTTAGAGTTGGTATGATGAATCCGCATCACGCAGCGAAAATACTCGATGATTTAATAAATTCCTTTAGCAATGATAAGATCTACAAGTTTATACACGTTCCAGTCCAAAGTGGAGATAATAAAGTTTTAGAGCATATGAAGAGAAATCACACTGTTGAGGATTTTGTTGAAGTTGTTGATAGGTTTAGAAAAGAATTCGATGATGTAATGGTATCTACAGATATAATAGTTGGTTATCCTACCGAAAGCGAGGAATCTTTCTGGAAGAGCTATGAGCTTATAAAGAATGTTAAGCCCGATATTGTAAACATAACTAGATTCTCTCCAAGACCAAACACTCCAGCCTCAAAACTAAGGGATATCCCCGGATGGATAAAGAAAGAGAGATCAAGGATATTAACGAAGTTGTGTAGAGAAATAGGCTATGAGAACAATAAAAAGTTTATAGGAAAAAGATTTAGGGTTTTAATAACGAAACATGGAAAAAACGGGACAATGCTCTCAAGAACGAATTCCTACAGACCTGTAGTAACAACTGGTGAACTCGGAAGATTTAAAGACGTTGAGATAATCGATTGTACATTTAACTATTTGATTTCGAAAAACTAAAATTCTTATGGGATTACGATTAACGTTAAAAATTTAAAGATCAACTCATTACATGGAAGAAAAGTGGTTGAATTTCGAAGAGTTTAAAATGAGTTATCCTGAGGAAAAATACCATATCATTGAAATAATTAGATTTAATAAAGGAGACATCGACTCCGCCTTAGAAAAGATTTCAAAGCTTACGATTAAGCTCGTTAACTTGGATATCGACGCAGATTTGGTTACGGTATCAAACTTCTCAAAGAGATCACAAACGAGGATAATAAGATCTAAAACAAGAAGAAAGGCTACGATGCGAGAAAAATACGTTAAAACATACTACGTTCCAGACTTTCCAATAGTATTAGCACTTGCAATTGATAAAGAAAAGGCTACCGATGAAGAAGTTAAAAGGATCAAAGAAAAAATAGACGAAATCTTAGAAAGAGTAGTTTAATCACCTAAAACTTCCCTCTCCTAACGATTTCGACAGGGATCAACCCTTTGTGAACAGCTGTAGCAATTAGAACACCACTACAACCTATTTCTTTCGCTTTTTCTAAATGCTCAATGTTACCCACTCCACCACCAAGAAGAACTCTGTGCTCTGACAACTCGATTACGTCTTTAACCAAATCGAAATCAGGTTTTCCAGTTCCTACTGTATGTATAGTTAAGACTATCAAACCTTCGATATCAATACTGTTCAAAAATTCTACAGCCTCTCTCCAATCCTTAAACTTACCAGACGAATCTAAGAATTTTTCTTTAAAATCTAAACTTACATAACATTTCCTATCTATCGATTCGAGTTTTGTGATGTCAAATGTTTCAGTTGCGATAACCGGCTTAAACTTTACATTTAATTCATCTTCACTCCTAAATCCGCAGTCCGCAATTAGTTCGTCAACGAAATCGTTTAAGTGTTCGATTAATCTTAGATTATTTCCTCTCCCCTCAATTCGATCTAAATCCGCTATGTAGAGGTATTTCGGCTTTACGATTTTAACTACTTCTATCGGGTCACTTCTCTTAACAATTGAGCTTTTTTCAGCGACTGGTTTATACTTTTCCCTTTCTCCTCTCTCTGCTAACACACATATTCCATTCCTTATATCCATTACAAAGTAAACTCTCATAAAACACAAAAGGAAATAATTATATAATTTAATTACAACATTGTGACATGGTAAAGATTGGAGTTTTCAAAATGGGTGCTATTGGAACTGCTCTACTCGTCGAATACCTTCTTGACGAAAGAGCAGATAGAGAGGACATCGAAGTGAGAGTCGTTACAACTGGTGCAAAAATGCAACCAGAACAGGCTAAGGATGCTGAAAAACTTAAGGAATTCGACCCAGATTTAATAATTGTAACATCGCCAAACGCAGCCTTACCCGGACCAAAAGCGGCGAGAGAGGTCTTTGAAGGAAAGCCAGTTATAGTCATAAGTGATGCTCCAGCAAAGAAAGCTAAAGAAGAACTAGAACAAAAGGGATTCGGATACATCTTAGTAAATGCAGATTCAATGATTGGTGCAAGAAGAGAATTTCTAGATCCAACGGAAATGGCTTTATTCAACTCAGATGTCATTAAGGTATTGGCTGCAACTGGTGCATTTAGAATCGTCCAAGAAGCTATTGATAAGGTAATCGAAGACTTAAAAGCTGGAAAGACACCTGAATTACCAAGAATAGTTATTACCGCTGAAAAGGCTGTTGAAGCTGGAAAGTTTAGCAATCCTTACGCTAAGGCAAAGGCAATGGCAGCATATTACATCGCAGAAAAGGTAGCAGATATCGACGTTAAGGGTTGCTTCATTGAGAAAGATCCCAACAAGTACATACCATTAGTAGCTGCAGCACACGAAATGATGAGAGTTGCAGCAAAGCTTGCAGATGAAGCAAGGGAGATCGAGAAGGGTAACGATACGGTTTACAGAAATCCACATGCAAGAGATGGAAAAATACTAAGTAAGACGCAATTAATGGCTAAGCCCGAGTAATCCTTAAATTTTTATATTTTTATTCTTTAGTTTTGAACTATGATTTACTTCGAATCCATTTGATTATTTCGATTGTAATAGCAACTGGTAAACTAAGGAAAAATAATAAACCAAAAAGATAAATTAAAAATATTGTTATCGAACTAAGCTTTGCTGTTGTAAATTTTTCGAGCCCTCCAACTATGCTAAACGTAACCCAACCGACCAATCCTATAAAGAACAAAATAATACCCCATAATATTGGCCTCATCTAACTTCGACAGTCTTTGTAAATTTTCCAAGAACTGTTCCACCGAATCCTGAGATTTCAATAGTTGCTGTATAAGTTCCCGGTTTTTCGATATATAAAACAAGATCTTTAGCTGTATACACTTTGGTCTCACCCGGTTTGAGTGGTACTTTATATTCTTCTATAACATCAGTGGAATCCTTGTCTCCTATTTTGACTTTAACCCAGTAAAGATATGCTGGGCAATCACCAGTATTCTTTAAACTCATTTCAATTTTTTTAAGCTCGTAACCCATAAATGTCTTCTCAAAATCGAATTTAGCATTAATAAATTGAATTTTTGGACCTTGAATAGTAATACTCTTTTCTTCAAGAGTTTTTGTACCATACTCAAGTTTTAGGTAGTATGTTCCAGGTTTAACATTTATCCCTGATATACCTAAATATAAGATTGCTGGAATATCTTTTTCACTTTCGATTACTTTCATATCTATTGTTCTTCGATCAGGACCTAGCAAATAAATCGTTATTGGATATTCGTTAGTCTCAACGTTAACTTTTATTGCCGGTCTTCCATCAAAATCTGTAACCTCATAACCTTTTATAGTGGCTTTTACCTCTTCACTGACACACCCAAAAAGAACGCTTACACAAAACAATAGAACCATAATAGTAGACATTACAACTTCTTTTTTCATGTAAACTACTGTAAACAACAGATTAATAAAATTTTCTTACTAAATAGTAATTACTACTTACTTAATCTTTTTAATCGTCAGATCACAATTTTACTATGTGGGAAAAAGTTACCAATAGAATAGTTGACTTTATTCGTAATACTGTCAAATCTGCAAATGCTGATGGTGTTGTAATTGGAATCAGTGGTGGAATTGACAGTGCAACCACTGCGTTTCTATGTGTTAAAGCGTTAGGCAAAGATAGAGTTCTTGGATTGATAATGCCAGAAAAAGGTGTTACAAAAGAAGAAGATGTTGAAGATGCATTGGAAATCTGTAAGATTCTCGGAATAAGACATAAACTCGTTTACATAAATCCAATGGTTGAAGCTTTCCTGAAAAACTTGAATAAGGGTAGTGATATAGCTGTTGCAAACTTAAAGCCTCGAATAAGGATGATAATAAACTACTACCATGCAAACACTTTAAACTATCTCGTAGCTGGTACTGGAAACAAAAGCGAACTTTTAACTGGATATTTCACTAAATACGGTGATGGAGGTGTAGATTTCTTACCAATAGGAGATTTGTACAAGACTGAAGTGTTTGAGCTTGCTAGGTATTTAGGAGTTCCAGAAAAGATAATTAAAAAGACACCTTCAGCAGGACTTTGGGTTGGTCAGACAGATGAAGATGAATTGGGAATAACATATGCTAAGCTTGACACAATTCTAAAGGCTTTGGAAAAGGGATACAAACCAGATGAAATTCCGGAAAAATTCGACGTAAGCTCTGATGAGGTAAAACACGTAATTGAACTCTTAGAAAAGAATAAACATAAGAGAGAAATGCCACCAGTAGTAAAACTTAGAGATTTACTTGATTGATCGGCTTCTACAGAAATTTTTCAAGTGTACTCCTCTAAACTCTAACCAATCTTTTAGTTTTCCAGTTATGAATATCTCGACTTCTCTGAGTTCTTTTACTTTAATGCAACCCGTCAAAAACATCGCGATTTTGAAACCTCGTTTGAAGTATTCTATTTTTTTCTTGACCTCATCATAACTCTCCACTGCTGACTTTAAAAAGGGTAAAGCAGAGCTTGAAACCTCGGCACCTAATGCAATGCTCTTTGCAATATCGATTCCATTTCTTATTCCTCCAGTTGCGATAACGGGCAAAATGTTATAGCAATCAACAATACTAAAGGCTGTTGGAATTCCCCAATCCCAAAAGTCTTTTCCAACCGCTTTCAAAACTTCATCTCCAGTTCTATAGGTTTCAACGCAACTCCAAGAAGTTCCTCCTTTACCACCTACATCTAACGCATCAACTCCAGCATTTTTTAACATAATTGCAACATCCCTGCTAATACCAGCACCTGTTTCCTTAGCAATTACTGGAACTTTGATTTCCTTACAAACCTCTTTAATAGCGTTCAGGCAACCTTTTGCGTTCAAATCTCCTTCAGGTTGAATAACTTCCTGCAAGAAGTTCATGTGAATTGCTACTGCATCAGCATCTATCATTTCAACAGCTCTTTCAACGAATTCTACACCATATTTTAAAACCTGTGGTAATCCAACGTTTGCATATATAAACGCATTTGGTGCATAATCCCTAACAACTGTAAACGTGTCTATAAACTTCTCCTCCTCAATTGCAACCCTCTGACTCCCAACACCCATTCCTATTCCAGTTTCTTCAACTGCAATAGCTAAATTCTTGTTTATATCCTTTGTATCTGGATGTCCACCAGTCATAGATGCAATCAAGAAAGGAAAACTCAATTTTTTTCCAAAGAATTTTATTGAAGTATCGATTTCATCAAAGTTTATCTCAGGAATTGCCTTGTGAATTAGCATCACGTCCTCTAGTCCCGTATAACTCGACTCGACATCTCTACTTAGACATATCCTTATGTGATCGATTTTTCTCTCAGACGTTTTCACAAGATCACCTTAGTGCCAACTCTTTCACCTCTAAGAAATCTTTCGATGTTTTCAGCAGTCCCCTTGAATACGAAAACATCACATCTCCTTTTAATATTAAAGATCTTTTCGAGTTTTCCTCGCATACCTCCAGTCACATCACTTTTTCCAACAGCTAAACTGATAAATTTAAGCATAGATTTATCAAACTTTTCTGAAACTTTTCCATCGATGAGTATTCCATCTACATCCGTTGCAAATCCTATTCTGCTAACGTTTAAGTTATCAGCGAGTTTAACAACTATTTCATCACCAGAAATAACTTCAAACCTACCTTTATTGTAAACCATATCTCCATGAAAGACTAACAGAAATCCCTCATCTATCATTTCCTTCAAGAATTCAAAGTCGAATTTAAAAGTTAGGGGATGAATTGGTAAAACTGGAACTCCTAAATCCAAAAGTGTTTCACATATCATCTCGTTTAGCTTCTTACACGCTATATGAGTTTCAGCTACGCCATAAATGTCTTTTCTCTCTTTCAATTTGTACTTTTCAACGTAAGGATGTCCAAAGGATCCAACACCATGAACTAATATTAAATTTTCACGATTTCTTGCTATCACTTCGCATATCTCTCTGATCTTATCTAATCTCGCCACGTTGAAGACGTTCTTCTTTTTTTCAGTTATTACCGAACCGCCTATTTTAAGAATCTTCAATTCTGACACCCTCTTCGTTACATTTCACGATAATTCCTGGGGCGTTGTCCTTAGCGATTCCAAATATACAACCCCCTCCACCCGCACCCGTAATCTTTACCCTAAATCCTTTTTCTTCGAATTCTGCAATTTTTTTATCTATTTCTGGAGTGCTAACACCTATCGCCCTTAATAGCGATTGATTTATACTTATAAGTTCTTCTAAAATCTTTAAATCGTTTAGATTTCTATAAGCTTTAATTGTTATTGAATCTATTGCATCGAATATCTTCTCAATGATGTCACTATGCCTCTCTCTGAGTTCTGCAACCTTTTTAACCATTTCCGCCGTGGATTTCTCACCTAAAACAACTATGAATAGACTGTATGGAATTTCCGCTTTTCTCCTCTCTGGAATTAACCACGAACCACCAAAAGTCGATACAAATGGATCAGTTCCACTTGCCCTTCCCTGAACGTCTAACTCTACGGCTTTGGCTATTTCAAAAATCTCTTCATTACTTAAACCAGCTTCAAACTCTTCACTTAAGGCTTTGAGAGTTGCAACAGTTACAGCTGATGAGCTACCTAAACCAGAACTTATAGGTATCTCACTACGAATTCTAATCTCAGCACCACTTATATTCTTGTATTCACAAAACCTCTTCACGGCATAGCTTACATACGGATGAACCTTAAAATCTAAACCAGTTTTTCCCAATGGAGAAGTTATCTTAAAATCACTACTCTTTTCAACTTCTACGTAACATCTAAGACTTATAGCGGAAACTAATGCGTGTCTTTTGTAAACTACGGCATGTTCTCCAAACAGTATTATCTTACCGGGTGCTGATGCGATCATCAACTCTGAATATGGAATTCTATTTAAAGCGTTTTGTTTACTTTAAACTATGAAGATCGTGTTTCATCCAAAGTTTTACGAAGTTTACACCTCTGATCCAGCAGCTGAAGCTGGAAGAATGGAAGCAATAGTAGCTGAACTCAAAGATTTTGAATTTGTAGAGCCAAAACCTGCGACAAAGGATGATATACTACTTGTCCATACTGAAAGACATTACGAATACGTTAGAAGTCTTACAAAAGTCTACGAAGTAGCAGTTTTAGCAGCTGGTGGTGCAATAGAAGCTGCGAAAATCTCTTTCAATGAACCTGCATTTGCAGCTATAAGGCCACCGGGACATCATGCCAGCCCAGACAGTTGTTGGGGATTTTGCTATTTCAACAACGTAGCGATTGCTGTTAGAAGGCTCATGAAAGATGGATTAATTAAGAAAGCTGTAATAGTGGATTTCGATTTGCACTTTGGAGATGGGACAAATAATATATTTAGGGAAGATAAAAACGTTGAGTACTTTCACATGCCATCTGATGATATAAACAGTATAGCGAAGTTCTTAGAAAAAAATGAATACGATATAATAGCAGTTTCTGCTGGTTTTGATAGGCATAAAGACGACTGGGGTGGAATTCTTGAGACTGAAGATTACAAAGAGATTGGTAAAATAATAAAGGAGTTTGCCGAGGAGAGATGTGATGGAAGGAGGTTTGCAGTATTAGAAGGAGGATATAATCACTCAGTTCTTGGCAAAAACGTTAGAGCATTTGTTGAAGGGTTAAAGTGATTTAAAATTAAAATCAACGATGTTGCATTGAATTGTTGTATTTTGAAAGACTAAACGTAAAAGCGAATACACCTAATATTTAAATTTTTCACACGAAGTGAAGGACGAGATAACATAATCGAAAATTATTTTAGAGTTTAGAGATAGGCTTAAGAGATGATAAGGGATTTAGTAAAAGGATATTTGAGAGAAATAAGGTATCAGAAGGGATAAAGATCT
>Ga0190369_1000087_pt1 | contig 13082 bp, 13 predicted proteins | sample 4872181213_MG_FD_165051 | JGI IMG/M metagenome (GOLD analysis project Ga0190369, IMG submission 165051) | Hydrothermal vent microbial mat bacterial communities from Southern Trench, Guaymas Basin, Mexico - 4872-18-12-13_MG | ecosystem: Environmental > Aquatic > Marine > Hydrothermal vents >... | reverse complement strand
AACTTGCTAGGAAAGCGGATTACGTAATCGTAATAGGAAGTTCATTTCAAGTGATTTTGATATAGTTCTTGTGGAGTACATCTGTCCGTTTTATAAAATTATGCTTGCAAAGCCTCGCTTTTCAAAGCGGGAAGGGATTGTTGGCGGTAGCTTTAAATACTTTAAATCTACTAAATATTGGAATGTTTCCGATGACACTCCAAATGTTCTGGAGCAGAGAGATAAGTCAAAATAGCCCATCGGATAAAGAGTCCGATGGAATAAAGCTGTCATGAGCAAATCCTTAACTCCCGAATGAAGCTTTAGCCGAGAAGGCGGATGAAACGTTAAAGGAGTAGCCCACTGCACAGTTGCTAAACCTAAAGTTTTTGTTTAACTTTCGTTAGTTAATATGTGTACGGTTGGTTTGACATCCAAAATTTTCCAGTATTGAGTTTCAATAAAATTAAAGTTATAGTCAAGAAGGATAATAATTTTTACAGATATATCCGTGAAGGTGATGAGAAAGTAGAAAAGATAATAGTCACAAAAAGCTGTAATCTCGTAATAAATCCGATAGAACCTGTAAATCTACCAAAAAATCTGACAAACTTTCTCTACATAGAGTTAGAGAATCCAGTCTTTTCTGAGCCTAAGTCTTCTACTGATGTTTACCTAACATTTCCAATTGAGATTGGAGTCTTTTTGGCTATGAAGAAGAGTTTTGAAGTCCTCGATATATTTAGCCTTCAAAAGCAGAAGTATACCCTTTACGGTAACCCAAGAACTGGAATTATTTGTAGGTATTGGAGGAGTGATGTTTACTCAAAGATTCCAGAATTAGATCCAATAAGAAATGGTGTATTAAAGCTTAAAATCGTAAACAACTCGGATGAATGGGTCGAAATAAAACGCATCGTTTTAGACGTTTACGGTATGAAGATTTACTACAACGAAAGCCTGGTTTTCTCCTCAGCTTTAATGAATATCGTATCGAGAAATGTCGCCGAAACGTTTTTTCTTGATGAATCGTTTAGAGATATGAACAAGTCCATCGAGCTTTATGTTGCGAGAAGAATACCGACAATGAAGAAAAAGTTTGTAATGGAGTGGGGACTATGAACATCCTTTCACAAAAAGTATACGGTGATGTTACGGTTTACGATTTGATCGTAGTTTTAGCGGTAATGGCGATTGCTACAGTTATTGCAAAAGTCGTTACAACGAACATCAGAAGAGTGTTGATAGACAAGATGAGAAGAGATCAGCTTGAGCTTATGCTCAAAATCGTATACTACGGAATAATTCTATTTGCTTTTATAGGAATTCTTCCAATACTTGGTCTCGAACTTTCCGGATTACTAGTAGCTGGAGGTATCGTAGGCATAGTCATCGGTTTTGCCAGTCAGAGCGTAATCTCTAACTTGATTTCTGGTATTTTCCTAGTCTCAGAAAAACCGATAAAAATAGGAGATCAGGTATGTGTTGACGGGATTACGGGATTTGTGGAGGATATACACATACTCTCAACGATTATAAGAACTTACGATGGATTATATGTAAGAATTCCAAATGAAAAGGTGTTTACTTCAAGTATTACAAACTACGTCGCAAACGTTGCGAGAAGATTTGAATACGTTATCGGGATAAGTTATAGAGATGATGCCGAAAGGGCTATTGAAATTATAAGAAAAATCTTAGATGATCACCCATTCGTTTTAAAAAACCCAGAGCCACAGATTTTTGTTAAAGATCTCGGTGAAAGCTCTGTTAATATTGCAGTTAGGATTTGGGCACCGTCTTTAGTGTGGTACGATGTTAAAATGGAGTTACTTTGGAAAATAAAGAAAGAACTGGAATCAAATGGAATAGAGATACCATTCCCACAGAGAACGATCTGGTTTGCAAACGAATTGAAGCTCAAAAATTAAAACGAAACATCAAGTTGGAATTTTGGATAATATTTAAGAAACTACACCGCATCAATATCCTCCATGCTGATGACAGCCGTTTGGCTATTAGAACCGTAGGGCGGGCTTATGTCGATGTAGCTCCCGATGAAGTACTGATTCATGAGACACTAAGGGAGATCGGCGATTTAAATACTTTATCAACAATGTTGCATCACCATCAGTTTAAAGCATGGGCAACCTTTAGTAAAACTTAAAGTAAATCGCTTTATATGTTTGGTATGGTTAGAGTTGTGGTATTAACAGATAACAAAGCGTTGAATCTTGAGCCAACAGGATTAAAAGCTGAATGGGGGTTTTCTGCATTAATAGAAGCAAATAACGACGTGATTCTATTCGATACTGGACAAAACAGCGTTGCCTTCGAGAACTTCATGTTACTAAAATGCAAAAAACCGTCTAAAATCGTTTTAAGTCATGGCCATTTTGATCACACGGGGGGATTGCTATACTTTCTAAAGAATTTAGAGATATCAAAAATCTATGCCCACCCAGATGTATTTGCAACGAGGTATTACAAGGGAAAACATATTGGAATACCTTTTAAGAGGGAACAATTAGAGAACTATGCGGAAATTGTAGAAATGAAAGATCCAATTGAAGTTTCAAAAAACGTTTGGGCTTTAGGGGAAATTCCACGTAAACATGAGTCTGCTTTGTTACCAGATTCCTATATTGTTAGAGATAAAAAGGAATTCGATGAAATAAAAGACGATCAAAGTATTGCAATTAAAACGGATAAAGGAGTTGTATTGATCTTAGGTTGCTGCCATGCTGGTATAAGAAATACGATAGAGTATGCTGAAGAGGTAGTCAGTGATGAAGTAAAGTTTGTAATTGGAGGAACACATCTAATAGCGTTTAAAGAACAAAAGTTAATGGAAATAATCGATTGGCTGAAGAAAAAAGTTGAAATAATAGCTCCTTGTCACTGTACTGGGCTCGAAAATGAATTCTTACTCATGAAAGAATTCGGCGATAGGTTTAAGCTAATTAGTAGTGGTAGCGTAATTGAGATTTGACTTCCTTTTTACAGTCTAAATATGGAAAAAAGGATTGAGGATCCGTATGTAGGGGAGTGTATATTCAAAGCTAAGGTTTTTGGAAGAAGAATTGTCATCAGGATTTTTACTTCAAAGTTCAAAGAGGTATGGGATGTAGATGCTAAAAGTTCAGATGAGTTGTTAGAAGTGAGAATACTCCCCAAAGGCTTGAAAAAAGTTACGTGTGATTGTGGTCTAGTTGAAGTAAGCTTAAACAACATCGCTGAAATAACTATAGCTTTAACAACGAAAATGGACGAGAACACTATTAAGGAGTTGCTAAAATGGGTTGAAGATCTAATCGGAACTATTGAGAAGGTAAAAATACTACCAGTTACAAGGATTCCCAAAGAAGTGCTTGAAGAACTTGGATATAAGAGGGAAAACTTCTTCTTTGTCAAAACTCCCAAATCCTCTTAACTCTTACAGCTAAACCTCTATCGAATTCTATCATCTCTTTAGAACTCATAACAGCTTTACCAACTCCAAAGACATCATCGTTGTAGAAGACTACTATGTCATTCGGTTGAATTCCTTTACTGGCATCTACAACTCCTGAAGCAAAAATCTTTGATTTTGGCTTGAAATCAGCGATTTTTATAGTATATACTTTCTTATCTATGAGTTTTTTTGCCACATCTCTATATACATCTAACATTCCGTACTCGATATCAACCCTCATAAGCCTATCTTTTCTTACGAGTTCTAATTCTGGATATCTTCCCCTTATCTCACCTTTCACATTTAAATCGATCCCAAACTGATATCTAAACATGTGATCAAACATCTCCTCGTACAAATCGTATCTATCAGTGTAGCATTCTAACTCCCTTCTCAAGTTATCTATGGATTTATCTGAAGTTAATCCGTTTTCAGCTGTGAATACTACTTCGTAGTCTTGCAAAGCTCTTTCAACTACTTTTCTGTATCCTCCTTCTACATGTGCTACTATTTTTTCGAATTCTCCCTTTTCTACAAATCTTCTAAGCCATTTAGCAACGAAGTCAATCTCTTCATTTGTCCAGTGTCCTGTAACCGGTGTATCGTAATTTACAGCCGGATATAAAAGCTCAAACTCCCTTGGAACTACTAAAGGTGAGGATACTATTATTTCGTTTACATTGATCTTTACCTTACTTCTTATAGCTCTATGGGTTTTTGAAGTTAAATACGGTTTTTTAGCAGTGCAGGGAAGGATTAAAAGAGCTTTAGTCTTAGGCTCATAGCATTCAACAGCTCTATTTAAAAAGTATCTGACTTCAAATCTTTCAAAACTCTCGATTGTGTTGAAGTAGCACTTAGACTTTTTAAACCTTGAAAACCTTTCGTCTTCTAATTCTTTTGACAACCTTAAAACAACTGTTAATTCTGGATTTAGTTTTGCTACAGATTCTATGTAGTTCCTTAGATCTTCTCTTTCGATTAAAATCTTACATAGCTCTACTTTCCTCTTTAAGACTTCTGTTGTGTTTAGCGATTAGTTCACTTTTCTCCTCATAGCTTAAATCCTTGTTGCTTTTTAATTGCTTACAAGCTTCACAACTGCATGGAAAACTCTTCAAATCGTTTATACCGATTTCAAAGTCTTCGAAGAAGTATATCCCTTGATAAGCTTTAGCTATAGCTAAGATGTTATCAAAGACGTCTACACCCAAATAGACAAGAATGGGAATTGTTAAAGGTGTAGCAGAAGCTACGGCGTATATAGGTTTGTTAAACTTTAATTCCCTAAAAATTCTTATTAATTCATACGGATTCAAGACAGATAAGCCAGTTAAAATTTCCAATCTATCTTCTTTTGGCTTTAATGCTTCATAAATTCTTTCGTTCAAGTATTTAACTATGTAGGGAGCGTAACCGAAATTTATGGATTTTAAAACATTTTTCATCTCTTCACCGCTAAAATCGAGTATACAAGGGGTTTCAAGCGTTTTGCCATTTATTTCTATTCTTCCGATTCTTGCAAATCCATCTCTTTTCTCAAGGTAGAACATACAACTCGTATTGAGTTGTGATTTTATAATAACCTTATTCATTGATTAAAAATCTACTCTCAGATTACTCAGATAAAATCAATTCACAGTTATCTGGCAAATCTTTTAAAAATTCAACCCATCTACCCGATGCGTAGATCTTGAAATTTTTATCACTGTGATGCTCAATGAATCTTAGAAGTATCTCTATTGCTTTTTCTATCGCTTCTCTTTCTATCAAATCTAAATCTGGAATTTCAGCATGTCCAGCTGGATATGTTTCAAGCATTTCAATCGGAACTAATCCAAAAACTGGTTTCAAGTAAAAATCAGCTATAATTCCGTAATCTGTGGAAATCGTTAATTCGCTCTTTTCGATTTCTATTTCAAGTAGACTTCTCAGATGTCTATCTACGCATGGTCTGTATATACTCTCAATACCACAGTACAGATATCTCTTCTTAATCCTAGGATCGAATTCCTCTAAGATTGTTCCATAATCCCTTATCTGTCTCCAAGCTGCAAGTAGATATGGATGTGCACGAATTCTCTTTTCAACGAGTTCAAATAAAGAGTTCTCTCTTATAGCCTGCTTTATGTTTTCTATTTCCTGAAAACTCACGTATAAATTGTGTTCTGCAAGTATTCTTTCTCTTTCAGATTTATCCATTTTTCTAAGTTCTTCGGGAGTGTATTCCAAGCATACTGGACAATTACATGGAAAGTTACTCAAATCTTCCAACTTCTTCGTTCCGTATATAGTCATGTACCTATCATCTTTTGCATATAAGGCATAAGCTGCAGAGTCAAACAAATCACAACCTAAAGCAACCGCAATCGCAAACAGCATTGGATGACCACAGCCAAATAGGTGTATTGGCTCAACTCTTATAACGCTTTTAACTTCTAAAATTATCTTTACAAGCTCTTGGAATCTGTAAGTATCTAAAAGTGGAACTACTGCTCCTATGGGGTATATATCACCTCCAAGATTTCTTGCTACTTCAGCAGATCTTCTCCTCAGATCTAAATACGTTGAACCTTGAATCGGTAAAGCTATGAGATTAGAATTTCTAAACGATATAGCTTCCTTTTCTCTGTCAATTGTAAGCTTTAGGTCTTTTTCAGCTGTTTCCCTATCTGCATCTGGTGGAGTTGGTATATCCAGTGGAACTATTATATCCGATCCGATATCCTTTTGAAACTTTAGAATTTCCATATTGGTTATTTCAACATCGCCGTAAACCATGAGTTGGTAACTTCCACTGTCGGTCATTATCGGCATATCTACGTCTAAAAGTCTATGAACTCCTTTTTCTAAAGCTTCTTCTCTCATAGTTCTGTATATTATGTACGCGTTAGTCATAACTGCTTCAGCACCGAACTTTTTTAATTCAGATGGTTCTATAAACTGTATATTTGGATTTACGACGGGGAGAATTGTTGGAGTCTCGATTTTACCATGAGGAGTTTCAATTTTGCAAATCCTACCCATGACGTCTTTGCATACTATTTCGAACTTTTGCATAACTTTTTGAACTTTAAAGTTGAATTAAGATTTTACTGCTGTAAGTTAAATACACTTCATGCTAAAAAAGGTAAAGTGTTACAATGAATCTCTAAAGCTTGTAGAGGATTACGTTGCAGAGGAGATAACCGTAAATCTATATGGAAATAAAAAACTGATCACGAAATTAAACTGTTCTCCCAATAACTTGAGGCAACTTGCGATAGGTTATCTGATAAGTATGGGGTACACGACGTATGAAAGAATTCGAAGTATAGACGTTCGATTTCCGAATATATTTACGGAATTTGAACATTTCAAGCCTAAGACTAAAAAAACCGATGTAAGATTTAGCTTAGATAAAATCTTTAAACTTGTAGAACTGTTATCAAAATCTGAAATATGGAATTTGACTGGATGCACTCATGTGGCTATAGTTTACAGTGATGGTAAAACCGTTTTTTGTGAAGATGTAAGTAGAAGTTGCGCTATAGACAAAGCTCTGGGATTATCTCTTGAAAACGGAATTAATCTAAATAGATCTGTTTTAGTCGTTTCATGTAGAATTTCTGAAGTAGTAGTAAAAAAAGCTGCAAACGCTGGTATACCGATTATTGCAAGTAAATCTGCTGTAACTACTGCTGGATTAGATTTAGCAGAAAAAATGGGATTAACAATTCTAGGATTCGTTAGAAACGGAACTGCAAAGATATATACAAACCCATGGCGCTTTGACAAAGTTTAAATATTTGCACTGGGTATAGCTTCAAAATGTATGAAATTCGATGTAGTGATAGTCGGAGCTGGACCTTCTGGCCTGTTTGCAGCTTATAAGCTTGCTGATCATTTAAACGTCGCTATATTTGAAATGGGTAGAGATATCTCAGAAAGGAAGTGTCCTAGCGATCTCTCAGAGGGTTTTTGCACAAAGTGTAGTCCTTGTAATATAATATCTGGTGTCGGAGGAGCAGGTGGTTTATCCGATGGAAAACTGAATTACGTAAATTCAAATTATCCATCAAGTTTTACAGTTGGTGGAGATTTTGATTTTTTGGAACCAGAATATATAATAGAGAAAATGGAAGAAGTTGACAGAGTATTCCTTGAACACGGTGCTCCGAATGAGTTGTACGGTGAAGACGAGGAAAAGATAAGAGAGTTGTTAAGAAAAGCAAACGCAGCGGGAATAGAGTTTGTCCCATTAAAGCAAAGACATGTTGGTAGCGATGAACTTCCAAAAGTTGTAAAAAGCATAGAGGAAGATTTAATAAGAAGAGGAGTGAAAATTTTTACCAAAACTACTGTAGTCGATATAAATCCAAACGAAAAGATCGTAAAAACGGATAAAGGTGACGAATATCATTACGAGTATCTGATATTGGCTGTTGGAAGAGGTGGTTCTCACTGGCTTGAGAAGTGGGTAAAGGAGTATAAACTCGACGTTGTAGAAAATTCAAAAGCTATAGATGTAGGCGTTAGAGTAGAAGTTCCAGCATCTATAATGGATGAAATAACATCTGTAATTTACGATCCAAAGCTTAGGATTACTACAAAGAGGCATGATGATTACATGAGGACTTTTTGCACATGTCCAAGAGGATGGGTTATTAGAGAGGACTACGGAGATTTCTGTTTAGTGAACGGACATAGCAAGGCTAAGGAGAAAACGAATAACACTAACTTTGCATTACTTGGTAGATACGAATTCACAGAACCTTTTGAGGAGCCAAACGAGTGGGGTAGAGATTTAGCAAGGATTACGACAAAACTCGGCGGTGGAAATCCTATAGTTCAAAGACTTAAGGATTTAAGGCTTGGTAGGAGAAGTACTGAAACTAGGATAAAGAACAATAGATTAGTTCAACCAACGTTAAAATCTGCTATACCGGGAGATATAACGCTTGCATATCCCGGAAGAGTAATTGATGATATCTTAGATACGTTGGAAAGGTTAGATAAGGTTATTCCTGGAGTTGCAGATGATTCAACATTGCTTTACGCTCCAGAGATAAAGTTCTATTCCCTAAAGCTGAAGTTAGATAAAGAAATGAGGACGAATATACCGTATGTTTATGCAATCGGAGATGGAGCCGGAATTAGCAGAGGAATTGTTGGTGCTGCGGTGACGGGGTTAATAGCTGCGGAGAGTATTTTAAAAAGGTTTTAATTATTTATTTTTTATAAGCCATGAAAAAAACGCCTCTAATGCCTTTCTCCTATGTGAGACTTTGTTCTTATCTTCTCCCATTTCTGCGAAAGTCTTATCGCCGTATAGAAATATAGGATCGTATCCAAAACCCATAGTCCCTCTTATCTCTTTAGATATCTTACCTTCAACGATTCCAGTGAATATATGAACGTCTTTTCCATCGAAGTATGCTATTACCGCCTTAAAATATGCACTCCTATCTTCTATACCCTCCATTAGTTTTAGTATTCCTTCGTTTCCAATTGTCTTAAAGACATAGCTTGAATATGGCCCCGGAAATCCGTTTAAAGCATTTATAAACAAGCCGCTGTCTTCTATAAAGAAGGGTTCTTTTATCTCCTTTGCAAGATTCAATGCACTAATTCTTGCAATCTCTTCTAAATTATCTCCTTGTGGTTCTAAGTATTTTCTCTTAAACCACTCCACGTTTATTCCGTACTTCTCTGCAATTGCTCTGACTTCTTTAAACTTTCCCTCATTAGAGGTAACAAACAATATCTTACTTTTTTCTTGCATAGTCGAGCATCCCCATAGCCGATATTTCAAGAAATCCATATGCAACTGATTTGTTCATCTTTGTAAATTTTTCTACCTCTTTATCTACTTCAACAATTCTCTTCATGAACTCTTTTACATCGCCTCCGCTTTTCGCAACTTCTCTTGCAACTTCACACCACATAACTATTTTATCGTAAGCTTTCTTTAATATATCCTTTCCTTTAGCAATTCCAAAATGTGTAAATGCAACGTATTTAACGTCTAATTCCATCATCCTCTCTAAAGACTTCAAAGCATCTTCATAACTGAAGGGCGGGGGAGTAGTTGGGAATACCATTCCATCGAAATAACAGCCAACTGAATCACTTGAAAATAGAACCTTAGAATTTTCCAGATAGTACACAACCATATGAGGTGCATGACCCGGTGCATGGTAACATACAATAGTATCTCCACCTAAATCAAACCTCTGCCCATCTTCTACTGCTATTATTTTATCTTCGCTTACAGGTTCTGGTTTTCCATACGTGTCAGCTAACTCTTTTAAAACGACTTTAGAAGCTTGCCAAAGTTTTTCTGGATTTACAATGTGTTTAACACCTTTAGGATGAACTACAACCTTAGCATTCAAATGCTTTACAAGTATGCTACTACCTCCAGCGTGATCTATGTGTATGTGTGTGTTCATAAGGTATTCTACTTTATCTTTTATTCCAGCTTTTTCAAGTTCTTCAAGCAATATCTTTGCACCGTTTGCAGCTCCGGGATCTATTATTGCGGCTTTTTCAAAATCAACAACGTATGCAGAAATAGTTCCCTTCTCGGCATAACTAAACGTATCTACTAAGTATACGTTTTCAAGAACTTTCTCCATATTTCACGATTTATGTTTTAATTAATAAATTTAATGGGGATAATCTTCTGCAATCGCTTTGGCAATTGGACAGTTAAAACAATCACCATCGTTTATACATTCAATAGTTGGATCGTGATAACACTTCATAATTTAAGTATTTTTCATTAAAGTTTATAAACCTTGTATTCAGCTAAATATATTTATATAATTCCTTCAAGCTTTAACAAAGCTTTTTTAACTTCTAAACCAGAAGAATATCCTCCAAGACCATTTTTTGCAATCACTCTATGACATGGAATCAAAACTGGAAGCGGATTCCTCTTCAGAGCTTGTCCAACAGCTCTCGGAGAGCTTCCAATTCTTTCAGCTATTTCCGAATAGTACTTAACCTTACCATATGGAATTCTTTTAACTATTTTTAGAACTCTTTTCGTAAATTCACTTGCATCAAGATTATATTCACACCTAATTTTTCTCTTCTTTCCCTTAAAGTATAGATCAAAACATTTTAATATTTTATAAAATCTACAATATTCGTTATCGTATATCAATCCATCTGGATTGCATGAAAAATAAGTTCTAACAACCTTGTTCTTAACTAAAACGATGTTAAAATAAATACCAGCAGACTTCCAAAATATACTAAACGTCTTTCGCTGCAATTTCTCTAATTCTTGAGATGCCATCTATCTCTTTAATAACTTCAGCTACTGCTTTTGGAACGTATTTTTCCCAATTCTCACCGTTAAGCATTTTTTTCCTAATCTCAGTTCCTTGATACTCCTTTCTGTTGTACATCTTCGTGCTTTTAACTTTAAATCCCGCCTCTTTGAACAGTCTATATACCAAAGGATTGTTCGTGTAAACTACATCAAATGGTGGAACCATTGAGCACACATGCGAAACCCACAAACTGTTTCTGTATATATCTTCAAGTGGAATTACGTAAACCCTTTTATCGATATTCAACTCTTCTAATGCTCGAACTATCATGAGTATTCTTTCTCCAGCTGTAAATGGGTTTTCTAACGTATGACTTTCCTGAGCACTTCCTATCCCTATTATAAGCTCGTCTACTTCCTTTATTATGTTTTTTATTACTTCATGGTGTCCTAAGTGATATGGTTGAAACCTACCAACGAAAAAACCCCTCATTTTGATATAACCCTATATATCTCGTCTTTTATCTTTTTCCCTGTTTTCTTTTCCCATTCGTCAAGCGGAATACTGTACTTTTCCTGTATTGCATCTCTGTATATCTCCGATAGAACGTTAAAAGCGCAAAACGGAATTATTCTACCATCTGGAGTTCCATAGTGTATACAGCATCTCTGAACTCTAGCTATATCGTAATTGTACAAATCTTGGAAGTGCATCATTCCAATGAATAGTGATCTTAAATGAAATTCCCCAAGAGTTGAGTAATCATGCTTTATAAGAATTTCAAACAGTATCTTTGCAATGTTCAATTCTTTAGGAGCTTTTTCTTTATCTATAAATTTTCTTAAGTCTATTAAATCTTTTAAAGCTCTTAAGGATTTTATTCTACTCTTCTTTAAAATTTCAGCTTGCTCTTCAAGGAATTCAAGCAAACCTTCAACATCGACAAATCTCGTAATCGGTATGAGTTTATTGCCATCTTTGAAAACGTATGTAGCTGCTCCACATGCGAAATGCGTTGTAAAGGCGTACTGGGGCTTTCCAGTAATTGCTTCAACAAACATCGATATCGGTACAACGCTTGGCACAGGATAAAAATCTTCTCTACTAATCTCGCCATTTGTTTGTTCCTCTATAAGTTTTATGCAATCTGGAATTGTTATCCTGAACTTTTCTCTTTCTTTTCTTGACATCCTCCCGATTAAGCTAACTGGCTGGAGGTTTACACCTCTCACTATATCGATGTTTTCTGCGGCGAATCTTATTATATCTCCTAATTGATGGTCGTTAACAGTTTTTATCACTGTAGGAACTAAAGTAATACCCAATCCAGCCCTTCTGCAGTTTTCTAATATCTTTGGAATTTCATCTATGTTTTTTGGATTTGTCTTTTTGTCTACTCCATCAAAGGATAGATATAAAGTGTTTACTCCTGCTTCTCTAACCTTTAAAGCTAAGTCAGGCTGTAACGCTAACCTTATTCCATTCGTATTTAACTGTATGTGTGTTATACCTTCAGCTTTTATAGCCTTTATTATATCGATTAGATCATCTCTAAGTGTTGGTTCTCCACCCGTAAGCTGAACGGCTTTGCATCCGACTGGTTTTAGATTTTTAGCTATTCTAACCATCTGAACTATTTGATCAAGAGTTGGCTCGTATACATAGCCAGCTCTTTTAGCGTAAAAGAAACAGTACCAACAAGCTAGATCACATCTATTGGTTAAAACGATATTTAAAAGGGCGGTGTGACTTTTGTGTAAATTACACAAACCACATGAGAATGGACAACCGTTCTCATTCTTGGTTATCGGATTCCAAATGCCTAACCCATCATGTCTAAAGCGAGAAGCCTTCTTGAAAAGTTCAACGTCACCCCAATAAACGTCTACAAATTCACCATGCTCAGGACATATTTTTTTGATCATAACTTTGCCATTCTCCTCGTAAACTTCAGCATCAAGGACTTTTAAACACTCTGGGCAGAGCGAACGAGTTCTATAAGGAAGTGTTACTTCTTCTTTCACATTTACACCTCCAATTTAAAATCTTATTTGGGTATATCAAAGTTTCGAAAAACGATGACTAACAGTTTCGATCTCAAATCCATCCATTATATAGTTTGGATCGTAATACCTTCTAACTATCCTTTCAGCGTAGTATTTGGCTTTTTTTATATCTGCTCCAAAAAATTTAAAGAACACTTCTATTTGCTTTTTTGTTCTAATTCCATAGAAATCCGTTGCTCCAGATGATATTATAAATGGTGTATCAAATTTATTTATAATTCTTATCTCATCTTTAAGCTCTTCAAATAGCCTCATTCGCCTAATTCCCCTTGTTATCAAAAACTTTAATAAACTAAGCTCAATTGCTACATCCTTCTC
>Ga0190369_1000086_pt1 | contig 13183 bp, 17 predicted proteins | sample 4872181213_MG_FD_165051 | JGI IMG/M metagenome (GOLD analysis project Ga0190369, IMG submission 165051) | Hydrothermal vent microbial mat bacterial communities from Southern Trench, Guaymas Basin, Mexico - 4872-18-12-13_MG | ecosystem: Environmental > Aquatic > Marine > Hydrothermal vents >... | reverse complement strand
TTTCTCGTCTCATTCTCATCTCGTGGTCTGTTTATATATGCTCACGTTGGAGTACATATTTTGGATGAGTCAAACAAATCATCACCCTCGCTCCTCACGAGGTGATTCAAATGGTTGAGGCAAAAGTAGAAGATAGGTTTAGGAAGAGAGAGACTGCCGTTAGACTCTTTGCGTTCGAAATAAACGCGACGAGACACGAAGAGGGTGACGTCCCGAAGTACGCCGTAACACCACTCGGTAGAAAAGTAAACAGGGTCTTCTTCGTGGGAGCATTGCTCGACAAGACTGAAACGAGACCGGAATCGAACGTCTGGAAGCTTAGAATTGCTGACCCGACGGGTGCGGTTAGAGTCTACGCTTCGAGGTTTCAGCCAGAAGCCCTTGAGAAAGTCGTAGAACTCGAACCACCCACCCTCGTCGCAGTCGTCGGCAAGCTTAGAGTCATCGACGTCAACGGGACTAAAGTCCCGATCGTAAGACCAGAGAGCATCAACGAGGTCGACAAGAGCGTTAGAGACTACTGGTTGTTTGAAACAGTCAAGGAGACGAGGGAGAGAATCGAGAAGTTCGACGAGGTTAAAGAGCGAGTTACGGAGCTATACGGTGACGTAAACGAGTTCGTGAGCGAGTTTACCAAGAAGGTTCAGGAAGTCGTAGAGGTTCTGAGGGAAGAGTACGTACTCGAAGGGGTTGAGAACGAGGACGAGAAAGAGATAGACAGGGTAGTCGAAGATAAATTAGAAGAAGAGTTCGAAGAGTTCGAGATTGACTTGTCCGAAGAGCAGTAACGTTACAGTTCTTTCCTTTTTTCTCTCTCCTAATCTGACCTCCCCCGCCCTGAACAGTAGATGACAAAGTTGGCAATTAGGTTAATGGGGTTAAGGATTTTTATTTAATTTTAAAATGCTCTCCGAATTTTTATCTGATTGTCAAATGTTTAGCTTTGTCATCTACTGTAAAGAGCAGGGAGATTGTCAATGCCCATGCTGTCATAATAATAAGTTTTTTTAGAAGCAGATCTCGATAAAGAACTCGTTAAAGCTTTAAAGGAATTTGATAAACTTGTGTCAAAGCTCAAAATTGAGTTGACGACAGCGTGTGATCTTAGAGATAAATCTTCTATTGTCAAAGAGTTCTCAATAAGCGTTCTGATATCTGCAGTTGCCGGTTTGTGCAAGCTCAAGATCAAATACTATTATGATAAATCTTGGAGGACTGAGGAGTTCAAAGAAGATGTGTACAATATGCTTGAAAAAGCGATTAAAAATGACTTGAAAGCAGTGATAAACGCTGTAAAACTGCTTTCAAGAACCAGTGTTAAAGAGAAGGCTAAGAGTGTTTTGAATTGGATAGAAGAATGTGTTAGGTGGCACCCAGAAGTGCTAGCGAATTTCATTTAATCCCAGCTCGCAACCTTTGCAGAGGATTTGCATGGCCGTCATTGAAGTTGATTCCAAAAACTTTGATAGTGTTTTGAGGGAGAACAAGAACGTTGTAGTTGAGTTCTGGGCTGATTGGTGTGCGCCATGCAAGAAGCTAAAGCCTATCATAGATAAACTTGCTAACGAGTTCTCAGAGATAGTTTTCGTAAGATTCAACGTTGCTGAGGATTCAGAGATTCCTAAGAGGTATGGTGTGTCCGCTGTACCGACACTGATATTCTTCAGGAACAGTAAGCCAGTTGATGTTATAATCGGAGTAACCCCTGAGAATAAGATAAAAAGAAAAGTTAGAGAATTTCTGGAAATTTTGTGATGGAAAAATTGCAGTGTAAACTAAATTACAGTTCCCTTTATTTTTTCCTTTTTATTAATGATTAAAATAATTTTAACTTAATTAACTTAGATTCTAGTGCTAATCTTCTATATTAATCTGTCTTTCAATAGCTTTGATTAGATCCTTTTTGATAATTCTATAACTGGTTCTGGAGGAGCAATATTTTCTTTCAGGATTTTGATCGCTTTTTTAGCAATGTCCTTCTCTTTTAGGATGTCTATTAAATCGTCTTCTTTGAGTACCCCAACATCGTTTCTAACTTCTACAGATAGAGTAGCGTATTCCGATGTTGTATAGTTTAGTATTGCCAATGCTATTGCAGCTACTGACGTAAATTCACTCCTATAATCTTTCCAGATGTCCATTATTAGATGTTGGATTTCCGCACTAGCATAAACTTGCAGAATCCTACTACTACGCTTTAGACAGGATCTTAGTTCTTTCTCAACTATCTCTCTAAGCTAAATGAAAAACATTAAAAATTATTCTTGATAAAGTACAGCTTGAGAGAGGTGTCAAAAGTGACAGAAGTGTTTGTCTATGTCCTTGATCCATTCATTCCGACGGATCTAACGAGGAAAGAAGTTCTGAAGATGTTTAGAGAGGATAAACTTAAACCTTTTGAGTTTGTACAGGAAACAGTTGAAGATAAAGGTGTAAAAGGAATAAAAGGTGTAGATCTTTACGATACTTTATTCAAGAGAGACGAGTTCTTGCTGGAATATGTAGTCAATTTTGCCAATGGGAAAATTGCAGTGAAAGTAATAGGATCTGACGATAAATGCTAAGAGAATACTATAGCTACATCGAGAAGCGATTTAACATTCGATGATCAATTTATTTCTAGTGGATGTTTCCTAACTTCCAGCTTTGTTTACTTTAGTTTATTGTCAAAATCTTAAAGATTAAAATCTGATTTAGCTGTTGTACTTTGGTTCAAGCATAGCTATCAGGTAATGCTCTAGCGCTTTTCTTGAGCATGAAATATCTTTAGTTGTCATGAAAGCGACCTCACACTTACTTAAGAACTCTGTAACAGCCTTTTCACTTCCTAATTTATCGATAAGCTTAGCTCTTAAGACACTTTTATCCTTTGAACCTCTTAAATGGTTATCCAGAATTCTCCTCCTCAAGTTATTTGATGAGCCTATGTAAATGACTTCACCATCATGTATTATAGCGTAAACTCCTTCCTCATCTGGTATATCAGCGGAAGTAATCTTTTGAGGGTTATTGAGCAATATTAAAAACTTCAGAGCTGGATTTATAAGGTTCAGAACCTTGTCTATAACTGACTTCTTATTTTCCAATGGAATCCATCTTGGATACATTTCAAATTTCAAACCAACTCTGTCGAATATCTTCTTTAGCTCATCGTAGTATTCCCTCGAACCAACGAAATAAATTACATCGAAGTCCTTAATCTTGAAGCTTCTACCATTGTATTCAAATTCATAGTGCTCTATCTGTCTTAGAAGCGTTATATCTGATACAGCTTTATCTCTATCATTAACGAAGTGAATATCGTAGTTTTTAATTGGATGATCTGGATCTATAAATCCGTATTTCGAGCTGAAGATAATCCAAGGATATTTCTTAGATTCTTCGAGCGTGAGCCAGATTCTCATAGTTTTTCCTATGTATGCATATTTCGCTGGAACGTATTTTTTGCTCTCATCTTTTTCCCAAATTTTAGACCTTGTGCAAGATACAATGAATAGAACTTTAGTTTGTTTTTCTTCTTCAGCTAATTTAGCTTTAACACTTTCAATCCTTTTATAAGCTCTTTCCTTCCATTCCTTTAACGGGAATTTCTCATGTGCTATGGTGTAGTATTTCAATGCCTCGTTTAAGTCTCCACGAGTCTCAAATAACTCACCTAAATTGAATGCAACCATTCCATCTTTGGTTTCATCGTATAATTTCTTCAAGCACTTAATTGGACTGCTGCTTGACAAGCAATTACGAATTCTTTCATTTACCTCCGTCCAATCCATAAGACCTCTCTTCAAACTCTCAATTTTCTGCTTAGCCATATTCTTGTACTTTGGTAATGGAAATCTATCGTAGGCAATCTCATAATATCTCAGCGCCTTGTCGATTTCACCTCTTTTCTGATATATCTCACCAATCCTAAAAGCAACCATTCCATCTCCCGTTTCCTCAAAAAGTCTTAGAAGACAACTTAGTGGATCTGAAGATTTCAAGCAAACTTCAATTCTGTTGTTTATTTCTATCCAATTCATAAGCTTACTATCTCGATCTACATATTAATTAGCTTCTGTTGTTTAAGTCTCAATTAAAGTATTCAGACTTTCAATCTTAAGTATCATGGGCTCCAACACACCAAAGCCATATCCTATCCAATGAGAGACGATGTTGATGACATTGCCATTTACAGCTAAATTAGGTGGGACCAAGACTAATGCTGTGGCGAAAGCAAAAAGCAGAGAAAGCATGACTATGTATGCATGAAAAATGTTAACTGTTTGTTTAGTCTTAACTTCGAGCTTAAGTCGATCTAAAACATCTTTTAGGTTATTTCTTTCAAGATAAAAGAGCCAGAGGGAAAATGGCAAAAATAAGATTGCAATGATAGCATAGGTCATGTTATAACCCACAGCGCAAATTAGAGTACCGGTAGCCAACGTGAAAATATACACACCAAATATGAAGTTAGTGCCTAAGTCGATATCATATCTCTCTTTAGTGTATCTACATGTCGAATAAAGAAGATTGCCAATTAGGCCAGAGTTAATTGCTGAAAAACCTAAAGATCTATGGAGAACATCCCTAAGAAGAAGCACAATAGCAAGAGAGTTTATCCATGGTAAAATTAAAAAGATTGGGATAACTTCAATGTAAAATCTTTTTCTATTATTATTCAGGATTAATAATAATATGATAGTAAAGATATAGCTGATTAAATTCCCCAAGAGATGGTAAAAATTCTCGTGAACATAGTTAGAGAAGAAGAGACTAACCAGCGTTGGATTTTTAGGATATAATACTAAGTTCTCCCTTAGATTCTCAGGGAGCAAGTATAGTAGAGTGAGAATAGAAGGAACGAGTATTAAAAAGGTTGTGTAACTAATTTTCTCTTTCATTCTACTTCTTAATCGGATGTGTCAACTTAGTGCGGAAAGCATAAATATTCAATACTTAAAGCTTGCGCCCTTAAGTTAACACGATTAAGGAAAGAAACCCTGTAACAATAACCAAAACTAATAAATCCTAACTATAATTTGAAATTATGAAATTTATCAAGGGGATTGTGGAGGAACTAAAAGTGTTTGAGAGGAACAAAGTTCCGCTTGAGATCAAGATACTTGGCGTAGCTACTTACATACAAACATCTTCGACGAGAAGAACTGCCAGGATTTTATCATCCCGTTTCTCATAATGCTGTTCACAAGTGGGTAAATAAGTTTGAGGAAAAGCTACCGATTTCAACAGAGAAAAAACAAAGAAATCTTATAGCAATCGATGAGACAGTTGTAAAGGCAAATAAAAAGAAGTATTATGTTTTCTCAGCAATAGACATTGAGAGAAACGAACTAATTCTGATGAGAGTTTACACTACATTATTTGACAGCAAAGTCTTTCATCAAAGAAGTCTTAAAATATTGTGAAAACAAGCCAAAATTCGTTATAGATAAAGCTCCTTGGCTTATAAAAGTCTTAATCTCGAATTCGAGCATGAAAGGTTTCGGAAAGCGTAGCTTAGTTGAATCCGTATTTTCTTCTTTTAAGCAGAGAGCTAAAATCTTTTTCTGCTCGATTACAGCTAAAAATCCTATTAAATGCTGGAATCTTTTCTGCAAGCTGTTCATGTGGTATTATAATCATTTAACGTTATGTTAACATGTCCCTTTCCTTTAAAGTAACTCTTATGTACATCTTCTGGTATTTTAGGGTTCTTCCTATGAGCGGATTTTTCGTGTAGTTTGAGCATTTGAACAAATCGCCCTTGCGAAAAATCTGCTGGTAACAACGAACCCGCTATCACAGCTCTTGCTGAAGCTAGAGGTTTTCTTGTCCACCAGAATACCATTTCCCAAAAATCTGGTCATCCTGATCCTTTTTCACTTGCAGATGCCTCATTCACTTTTTTATCGGAAAATATGGTGTCTCTATGAATCTTACATCGCTCATGGATACTCCCCCAATCTGTTATCTTTAATATCTTACCACGAGTTTATTAGGGTTATTCCTTGCATTATCAATGAAGCTTTATAGATGTATATCTTTATATAGCAACAGCGACAAAAACAAAATAGGGACAATGTCTGTTCAGTGGATATACCTTTCACGAGTATGGAATCTATGTGAGTGGGGTAAAATAGCCGGTGAAGCCCTTACAGCTTTATCCATGCTAAGGTTAGCCGACAGAAGGAAAATAAATCTTGAAATAGTCCAAAGCAAACTAAAGCGTGTAAATGAGTTACTAAACTTCCTTGCCGAAGAGATTAAATCCATTGGTGAAATAGCCGACCGCTATGATATCAGACTTAGTGACATATCCTCTCCTACCCTTAAAACGTTTTTAGACTTATATGGAATTGCCAATAGCCAAGATGCTATCAAAAGAATAGCAATGCTAAATGAAATCCTCAAAAACATTTTAGAAGGTAAATACGATGAAGAGGAAATAGATTCTCTTGAGAGATTCCTAAGAGCAATACTAAGGACTTCAACGAATGAGGTTGAGAAGCTTATGAGACCATCAGATACTGTATGGATATTATGAACGACCCGCTATTTGATGGCATTATATCCCTAAAGCTTGAATTTCAAGAACTAAAATCCCATATAGAGGTATTAACGCTAAGATATGGTAGGTCAATTCTTACAGATGCAATCACATCAAAAATAGATAACATAATTAAAGATGTAGACAACCTAATAGATTCTTATCAGAATATAATGCAGGTTACTTGCGATCAAAATCAATATAAGATTTTCGAAGATAGATTAATGCTACTAAAAGGTCAGCGGGACATTCTAACTGTCTTTTTTGAAGCTCTTAATCAACATTTAAATATAATTAATCAAATAAATAATAAAGAAATTCTAAAGTGCATAGAAAATTTCAAGAAAGATATGATAACTCTCGCTAATTCACATATATCCCTCACTAACCAAGAAGTCTGTCTATTATACTCTTCCACGTATAAAATGACTCCTTTGCTTGCCGATAAAGGAGTTTTCATAGTAGCTATGCCAATCTATGATCTTAGGGCTCCATGGTATTGGACTTTAATATCGCACGAAATTGGGCACATCTTTCACTTCCAAAAAAGTAGAGAAGTAGATGGTAAATTGTTACCCATCTTGGCTCGATACTTAATTGAAAAGGCACCAGAGCATGTAAAACGGTCAGGATATGTCAACGACTTTATCCAAATGTGGCGATACCATTGGCTTTCTGAGTTAATTTCTGATCTCTTTGGTTGTGCTCTCTTTGGGGCATCATTCACAACATCTTTTATAAGCTGGCTCCAAAAAGTCAATATATTAGAGATAGAAAACACACACCCACCTATAGAAGCACGAGTTTTTGTCCAACTTAAATATATAAATGAGATTTGTCCTAAGGATATGGTTAAACTTTGTGAACAATACTGGAATACTCTATGTCGCTCAGTTAAAGATCCTAGAAGTCAATTAGGTTATCCATTTGATTATGAAATCCTTGAATACATTGTTAACGTATTTAAGGAGCTTATACCAGATCCACCAATAGCTAAGATCTCAGATAAGATTCTTAAAATCAAAAAGGCATTGGATGCTGAGAGGATAGAGCGCGAAGAGCCACTTGTTATGATATGTGGACTAGCAATTTCTGAAAAAAAGTTGGAACTGAGAGAAGATGTATTAAAGGCTATAACGGAGGACCTATAATCTCTTCTTCTATTCCCTCCTTTACCAAGTAAGCAAAATCGTCAGCAAACTTAACAGTTGCTGGTAGCTTAATCTTCTGAGTAAGAGTTGCCCAATGCATGTAGGAAAGATCGTAGATCTCCTTAGCCGCAACATCTATTGTATATGCTTCTTCATCAGTGTAATGTATTTCTAAGAGTAACGGACGAGCCAAACCCTGACTCAATAATGGAGCTCCACTACTTGCTAAAAGTGCACGTCGTGAATCCAATCTCACGTATGATCCGACTTTACAAGCCTCAAATCCGTCTTTCGTAGTCTTCAGAATTCTATACGGGACATTCTTACGTATTGATACTATTGCATAACCCACATTAATGCCCGCTTCCTTGAGTTTATCCTTGCTTTCTAATATACCGTCTAACTCATCTGGGAGTAACCTTCCATCCTTATGGACAACTACGAACAAATTATTTTGTTGAATACTTGGATGTCTGCGAACAGCTTCGGATACCACTTGGGTTATTAATCTGCTCATTTCATCACTGGGTAAAACTTGTCCCCTTATAATCCTGCGGCTCTCTGAGATGTAGTCTCCATATGAATCCATTGTCGTGCATATCATGGCTTTGGAAGGGGCGGTATCTATTCCTATGTATAGATCCGCCATTAGCTTATCTGCAAGAAGCCACGGTCTAAACCCAATCTTACACAATAATCCCAAAATTAGGTTTTGTAGCGCGTTGTGATAAATACCTTTGCGATCTGGCCTCATAACTGGCATCCACATTAGTTTTAGAGTTAGCATTTGATTTGGAACATCTTTAAAGATCTTCTTAAACTCAACGTACAACTCATCATCCTCGTCACGGAGAATTACCAGCACACCTACGATATTTCCTTTGTATGATTCGAAGTTCTTTCTGATGTTATTAAGATCACCACGATCTTGATATTGCCATGCATAGATTTCTTCTGGAAGATTTACTCCAAAAACTTTTGAGCACACTCTTCTCAACTCTTTATAAAACTTAAGCACATGGGTTTCTCTTAAGTCGTTAGGGTAGACTATAGCGATCCTATAATTCAATGGTATAGATACAGACTTAGCCAGACCAGCCTTTAGCTTTGTCTTGAAGAATTTTCTATATGTTCCTGAATCCTTTAAATCAGGTCGCTCAATTAGAGTGGATTCATTAAATCTCAATCTTGGCGGATCTAAGACTATGCAATGGTCTGATAAGTAAAATTCCTCTTCAAATTCTATTTTACCAAGAATTGGGTCGTCGATATTATTCACTAACATTAAAAACTCTCGTATAAGGCTAGCACGCTGATCAGCTGAGGGATAAATGACATTCGATAATTTTTTCCTTTCATCTCGTGTCAGTTCATCGAAATGAACGACTAATCTTGCTTTACTGGTAGCATAATGATAAGGGGTACCCTCAGCCTGAAAGAGTAGTTCGTCATCTTCAACATTCTTAATAAAGAACTCAGCTCCCCGCCTTCTGTAGTAGTCTTTTATGGTAACAAGTTCTTCTCCATCTGGAACTACGGACGTCTTTCCCGCAAACTTGTCTGTATGTAATACTCCAAAGCGTGTAAGCATTAAATTTAGATCAAGCCCTTTTTTTGTCTGTCTGAGGGTTTCTACCAAAACATAACGACCCTTAAGTTCTTTCTTAGCCTTTTCTAGACCTATTTGAGATATGATTTCTTTAAGAGTGTCATCTGTAGTTATTTTCACGAGAGAATCCAAAATCAAAAGAATAGTTCCATCTTCTAGAATTTCATATCGGAAGAATACACCTTGGTATATCCTGTACTTACCCAAATCTTCATGTTTATTGAAAAGAAATCTGTAAAAGCAATGACGACTCGCTTGCCACATCCTATGTTTAAGCAACTCTTCGGATGTGATCTTGTACAATATACGACGTATTGGCTCTCGAACTTCTTGTGGAGGTACATTTCTTCTAACCAACTTTAAAACATAATTTCTGATTAATATGGATTCTTTTATATCATTTGAAGGATTAATTACAACAATGTAGTTCTCTTCTTCACTAGGAGCATAGAAAGTTGTTCTAGCTTTAAGAATTGTTGCTACTTGATTTGCAATTGACGATAATTCTCGGAAACGTTTTTTACCCGTAGCACTCAAGTTTTCTACCTTAAATATGTGGATATTCCAATCTAACTCTCCAAGCGATTTTTTGAGTCGAAAAGCGTTAACACACAGAGTATCAGCTTTTTGCATGATAAGATGTAACCGTTAAGGAGGTATATTAACTTTTACGTTGAAATATATATAAGCTAAATTAGGAGGATTAAGTATGTCTGAAGCATGCTTCTATGAATTGGCGAGATCTATGATCAAAACTTTTGAGAAAGAGTTTAATCTCATTAAAAAGCTTAGGAATCGGGAGGATAAGATGCTAGTTGAGCTTGTTCCTAGGATTGCACATGCGACAGAATATCTTGCAAAAGCCCTAATATGTGCACTTGCCACCAATAAAAAAGCGTGTAAAGAAATGCAAAAACATCATGATGTAAGTAAATTACCCACAAAAGTATGTAGTAATAGCTCTATTCCATTAGATCAGAGAGAAGTAAAGGCCATAGCAGGTGTAGCCATTTTGAATGCTATGTTCTGCAACAAGGTTATGTGGAGTATAGTTAGGTATGGTGTAGAGAGTCTTGGAATAAGATTTCCAGAAGCTACTCAAAAATCAGTTGTTGGTTTTAGAGGGTTGGGAGAATGTCCTTGAAAATGTTGTTAACCTTTTGGAGGCCGCTTAAGATAGATCAGGAGTTTATCACTAGGCTTAACCTTAGCGATTGTACTTTTATGTCTTTCAGGGACTCCCAAATACTATTTTATTATGATAATTCCCCAATTTCCCTATTCGTAATACAAAACCAACAAGCCATTCGCCTTTGGACAATTTAAACGATATAATTAGATTTTTACCTCTGTTTACATTGTCACTGATGATTTCGTTAGAGATTAAAGTTTTCCTTGTAAGTTTCTTATTCTCTTACTGTATTTGCTAAAATTTATTAATAGGTTTTACAGACTAAGCTTAGAATGGTCAACGTAAATGACAGTGAGATATTTATACAAACCACGAATAATGGTTCTATCTGATTAATAGGTTAATGGAGAACTAAGGACTACTTAATACAAAGAGCATAAGTGTCAACTCTCTTTTTCCCGTTTTCCTCTCATAATCTAAGGCTTCTTCAAGAGTCTCAAAAGTTTCTGACCAGAAGCCGTTAACAGTTTTATCCCTTCTGCGGTTTATGTATTTTCCACAGCTAGTGCTATGCACGACAGCCTTATTATTTGGATGGTTTACATACACAACATAATTCATAGTTCATTCCTCCATCTCATCTAAAATCTACAGGCTTTTTATATGTTTTACGCTATAAAGTTATTTTTCTTAGGCATAGAAAAATATTTCAGAAACTTCAATAAAATGAGAGACTATGATTAAATTGACTTCAGAAACAATTTCATTCATTATACTGCTGTTAGCTATTCTTGCAACACCATTCGGGTTTAGCTTGATATACAGATCGATTCTGCTGGAATTAAAGGAAAGTAAGAAGTTAAAATACAGAAGTAAGACGGCGACGATTTTCCTCGCTTGCTCGGTCATAATAATTTCAGTTAGTTGTTTCCATATATTTTCCAATAGCAATCTTTTCTACACATATCTTCCCGTTTCAATTATAGCTTTTATATTGCCGGATCTAAGGTATAGAAGAGAAAAAATTGAGAAAATGGTCATTTAGACATAATGGAAGGGAATACGAACTATATGAGGTTGATCTTCAACTACCAAATGCGTACACTGCAGGAAAGAAGATAGGTTATACCTCAAAGCTGAGAGAAATATTAACCGATGAAGAATTTAAGGCAATAATATTACACGAAATAGGACATATAGAGAATAAGTTTCTCGACTGTTTACTAAGAATATCTGTAGCTCTTTGGATTCTGACAGCTCCTTTCATCGTATTTATTGATATTAGGCTATCTAATTGGAATCTTCTTCGTTAAGCTTGATCTAAACTACCTCAGGATCTTGGTTTCTCATTTGCTAATCCTTTATTATCTGTCGGTCAACGTTACTCTAATCTCCTGGATTTACGAGCATGTAGCAGATCTTCATGCCTCAAGCGAGCTCGGATCAGCCTTAGAAAAGGCATTGCTTAGACCTCTGCAATAACTCTAGAAACTCCACTGACTTTCTCTACTCTGTATACTGTATCGGCGACATCTTCGAGTTCTCTGTGGTGGGTTACAATGATCATTTGGGGAATCGTGGCACCTTCTCTGAAGAAACTCTTCATGATCTCCACCAACTCCCTTCTTCTTTCCTCATCGAGATATGTTGTCGGCTCATCCATGATAATCGTAGATATCTTACCGGCGAGAGCCTTTGCTATTGCCAATCGTAAGGCAATCGCGATAGCAACTTTTTCACCACCGCTTATCGACTTAATCGATATTTCACCGCCCTCCTTTATTACTGAGATGTCAAAGTCCTCACTGACGGATACGTCTGTTATATCGAGGTTAAAGCGTTCAAGGTAGTTCCTTGCAAATTCTGATATGAGTGGAGCAACTCTTTGTCTTAGCATCTTCTGAACACCATCCCTTGAAAATGCACTTCTGATATTGTTTAATTTCGTTATAAACTTTACAACACCTTTAAACTTCGCTTTAAGCTTACCAAGTTCTTCTTCAAGTTCTGATATCTTTTCATTCTCCTTCTTCAAATCTTCCTGCTTCTTCTCCAGCGAACTATTTTTCTCTTTTAGCTCAGCTTTAGTTCGTTCAAATGTTTTCAGCAACTTTTCATAATTCTCCCTAACTTCTTCATGCCTCTTTTCATCATATCCGAGCTCTTCAACCTCTTTTTGAATTCCTTTCTTCTTGGCTTCTAGCTCTTCCAATCTTTCCCTTTCTTCGCCAAGTTTTTGGGTTATCTCTTCGTATTTATCTGCAATAGGCTTCAGGCGATCGTATTCCTCCTTCTTTTTTCTTAACTCCCTTAGATCTTTTTCTGGATCTTCAGGTTCATATTCTATCTTTTTAGCAAGGTTGTTCAGAACTTCTTCGATTTCCTTTATCTTTGCATCCACATCTGATAGATTTGACTTAATTTCACCTTCAAGGTCGTTAACTCTCTGTACAACAGCGTGCAAGTTCCTGTAAAGTTCTGCAAGTTTTTCTTTATCTTTTGCTATCTCTTTCTCCAATCTTTCGATACGCTCCACATCGATCTTTGACACACGTTCAATCTCTTCATCTATCTTTTTCCTCTGCAATTCGTGTTCTTTAATTTCTTTTTTAATCCTCTTTAGATCTTCCTCTAAACCCTCTATTTCTCTTTGTATCTCGTCCTTTACCCTTTCTCTATGCTCTGGAGTTAGCTTTGTTTTGCAAACGGGACATGTATCAGCTTCACCAAGCATCTCTAAAGCTTGTCTTAGATCGCTTATT
>Ga0190369_1000085_pt1 | contig 13261 bp, 9 predicted proteins | sample 4872181213_MG_FD_165051 | JGI IMG/M metagenome (GOLD analysis project Ga0190369, IMG submission 165051) | Hydrothermal vent microbial mat bacterial communities from Southern Trench, Guaymas Basin, Mexico - 4872-18-12-13_MG | ecosystem: Environmental > Aquatic > Marine > Hydrothermal vents >... | reverse complement strand
TAGAGGGCGATTACTAGGAGTAGTAGGTATGATCCATAGGTTTTCTCCAACATGTAGCTATGGTAACCTTGCGACTTGTAGTACACTACCTGGAATGCTCTTACAAGTATGAAGAGTGTGTAGAGGATTAGTGCGAGAGCTATACTTGGTCTCTTATCCCCACCTAGGTTAGGGTCACGGAGTATGAGTGGTATTGCTGTTGCTAGTGAGGGTATGAGTATGGTCGTTACTGTGTGTGGTGTTGTGATGATAGCTAGTACGTATGTAGCTAGTGCTGACAATACTGTGATTATAGTTAGTAGGTACAGTAGTTTAGTCCTATCAGGTTTCATCTCCTCTACTTGACCTGTAGCTCAAAGGTATTTTAGAGATTTAAATGTTGTCATATGTGGTGGTTACGTGAGCTATGTACCTAGTATTTCAGATTTAGTTCATGGTGTGTACTCTAGAGTACTTGAGGCTAAGGATATTCTAGAGCGATCCGGTGACATTAGAAGGACACCACTAGATTACTCAACTACTCTCTCGAGATTGTGTAGGTGCTCTGTATACCTTAAATTAGAGAATCTTCAGAAGACTGGTTCATTTAAGGTACGTGGTGCATACTACAAGATATGGAGGTTAAGCGATGAAGAGAAGAGAAGAGGAGTTGTTGCTGCTTCAGCTGGTAATCATGCACAGGGTGTTGCTTACTCAGCATCTAGGTTAGGGGTTAGTGCTAAGATCGTTATGCCCTACACGGCACCCTTAGCTAAGGTAGAGGCTACGAGAAACTACGGTGCTGAGGTAATACTCCACGGATCTATCGTGGATGAGGCTGTTGAGAAAGCTCTCGAGATAGCAAGAGCTGAAGGTAGAGTATTCATACACCCCTACGACGATATAGATGTCATTGCTGGTCAAGGCACTATAGGTCTCGAAATTCTTGAAGATTTACCTGATGTAGATGTTGTGATAGTACCTGTAGGTGGAGGAGGTTTGATATCAGGCATTGCTACTGCGCTCAAGATGAGGAAAAAGAGCATCAAGGTAATTGGTGTTCAAGCTGAGGCAGCACCTGCTATGGCTCTTTCATGGAGGTCGGGTAAGCTCATTGAGGTCGCTGCCAGGGCTAGTCTAGCTGATGGGATTGTTGTTAAGAAACCAGGTACCCTAACTCTCTCTCTCGTTAGGGAGTTAGTTGATGACTTCATCTTGGTCTCTGAAGATGAAATAGCTGAAGCTATATTCTTCTTACTTGAGAGGTGTAAGGTCGTTGTTGAGGGTGCAGGTGCTGTTGGTGTTGCCGCTCTCCTATCCGGTAAGGTACAAGTTGAAGGGAAGAAAGTAGTTGTTGTAATTAGTGGTGGCAATATCGACATGACTACACTTCTCAGGGTAATAAACAGAGAGCTTGTCAGATTAGGACGTGTTATGAGAATTAGAGTGGTGCTTCCTGACGTACCCGGTACACTGAAGGAGATACTACAGGTACTTGCTAGAGTTAGAGCAAACATAATTGACATTCAGCATGATAGATCTATACCTGAACTGAAGCCTATGGAAGCTGTAGTCACAATAACCTTCGAAGCACCTTCTAGAGCGATCGTTAATGAAGTTCTTCAGGAAATATCTAAACTAGGTTACAGAGCATCAGTACTCTGAGGTGATTAAATGAAGGAGGTAGTGTACACAGATAAGGCACCAAAACCTGTAGGTCCCTACAGTCAAGGTATTAAGGTAGGTAACTTCCTCTTCATATCAGGACAGATACCTATTGACCCTATAACAGGTAAGTTAGTAGATGGGTCCTTTGAGGACAAAGTTAGAAGAGTTCTAGAAAACATCAAAGCTATAGTAGAAGCTGCAGGTGGGACATTAGATAATGTAGTTAAGGTAACGGTGTACCTCAAGGACATAAGTAAGTTTCAGGAATTCAACAAGGTATATAGTCAGTACTTTAAAGAGAAACCACCAGCTAGAGTCGTTATCGAGGTACCTAACCTACCTCTCAATGCTGATATAGAGGTAGAGGCAATAGCATATATACCCTAAAACCCATGTAGTAGTCGGAGTACCATGACATACACCATAGTACTAGCAACTCCGAGAGGGATAGCTGTTGTTGGTGTAGTCTCTGGAAGTATAGCAGTAGGAACCAGAGTACCGTGGGCAAAGGAAGGTGTAGGAGCAGTAGCTACACAAGGTTACACAAATGTTGCCCTAGGTCCACTAATACTATCGTTACTCGAGAGGGGCTACAGCTGTAAGAGAGCTATTGAGGAAGCCCTTAAGACAGATCCAGAACCAGAATATAGACAAATCCTCGTAGCTTCATGCCGTGGAGATACAGGACATCACACAGGCAGGTACTGTCCAGATGTCAAGTATGTTAGAGTAGGTCCAAACTTCGTATGTGGTGGTAATTGCTTAATTAGTGAGGAAGTTGTTGAGGCAATGTTTGAGGAAATGATCAGAACATCGACGTTACACCCACTAACTAGAGTACTTAGAGCGCTTGAGGTAGGTCACGAAGTTGGTGGAGATGCTAGAGGAGATAGAAGTGCAGCAATAGTCTACACTGAACCAGGTATAAAGCCGATAGTGATTAGGGTAGATAACTCAAGTGAGCCTGTAGCTGAGTTGAGAGCTAGGGTAGCTAGGATATCATCACTGTATCTGAAGCTGCCATTGATGTAGTCTAGTGATCAGCACCACTCTCAACATCATCAATCAGTCGGGCGAAGCGCTCATCACAGTAATCAAGAACAGTGTACAGCGTGGTGACTTAAGAACTTACACCACAACTCTAGTCACTGCATCCAGTACAGCTTTACCAACTTCAAGTGCTCTGGCTTTAAGCTCCTCAGCTGTTTTCATCCTACGTTCCTCTGGATGTACTAAGCTATCACTTATCACAAGCACAGCACCCGTCTTAACCCTTCTAAGGAGACCTATCGTGAAGAGAGTTGCACACTCCATCTCAACAGCAATAGCACCCCTACTAACCCACTTCTCAACGAAATCCTTGGTTTCAGCATAGAATGCATCACTCGTAATTACAGGACCTACATAGACCTCAATACCGTGCTCTCTCAGCGTGTCCGTGAGTACCCTAGTTACCTCAAAGTCAGGTATAGCAGACACCACACCATCAGGAACGTACATACCTATTGTACCACCAGGATTGTAGTGAGCACCTGTAGGTACAACAACATCACCAACATGTAATTCAGGTATAAGTCCACCAGCGGTACCGAACCTAACAATTACCTTAGCACCTAACATGATCAATTCCTCAAATACGATAGCAGCAGAGGGACCACCAATACCGTGAGTAGCAACGGTAATCGAGGTACCTCGGTACCTACCTGTGTACGTTATGAAACCCCTATTCGTATTCACTAATCTGGGATCCTCAAGTAGCTTAGCAAGTAACTCAACTCTAGCAGGATCGCCTGCTGTAATTACTCTAGGTGCAATGTCCTCAGGTCTAGCTAGTATGTGAACAGGCTGATGATTCATGTATACCTGCACCTACAAGCAGTAATATATTCGTTTTCGTAAAGAGGCGTAATTAAGGGGCAGAGAAGAAAGGAGGGAAGTTTTGTAAAAAGAGGTAGAAGAATCCTTGTTCTGTTAGCTATATCCTAGAGACATTACGTAGACATGTGCAGTTAGGAATTCTGTTATCCTGAACCTACCGATGTGGAGTGTTACTTTGATAACTACATCTACCGGTTGCTTCAGTGGTATTCTCGTTGCCTGTATCACCCACGTTGTCGTGATCAAATCTCCAGGTGCAATTGCTGTGTAGGTTACCTTCCTAGCACCTTCAATCAGTACTAGTCCTGTTGGTATTCTGAGGAGTTCTACAGTAGCTCTGTCAATTGCTCTTGTCCAGATATTCGGTAGCTTGAGTACTAGGTAGAAGCTGAAGAGTCTCTGTACGTACACGTCAACTTCCTTTGCTAGCGCTATAGTGGTGCCATTGTACAGTACAACCGTCTCTGTGTATGGTACTACGTAACCTCTATCACTAGGTACGAAGGTTTGCTCTAATGTTGCTGCTGAGCCATATACCGTGACCATGTACGTGATCGATAGAGTATCTGACCTGACTCTACCTTCGATATTTGCTTTGCCTGAAACCAATGTGCTCAATCTAGCTCTTGCAGCAACATCACCTGGTACTATGTTCAGTGGTACTACGTACACCTCACCAGGTGCTAGCGATGATATTGCGATCTCGTATCTCGTGGTTAATGCTGTGTCGAGTATGTAGAGTCCAGATGTACTGATCACAGCTCTGATATCATGCACTACGTAGGTTGATGGATTCACTATTTCTACGTAGACTATGTATGGAACTACGTTCTCAATAGATTCACCAGCCTTCGCTACGAAGGTACTTGGTAGGTCAACTACATAAATTCCCACTAGTTTCGCTTCTAGCGTGAAGGATTCACGTGCTCTGATAGCTGCACTATCAACTAAACCGCTAAACTCAATTCTTGCTCTTGCTCTTCTCGTTGGTGTTACTGGCGTTGTGAAGTCTACATATACTTCAACCCAAGACTTATAGCCACCTAGCGTCACAGGTACAAGACCTAGGTCAACCTTACCATCTACGACAGGTACTGAAAACACCTTAACACATTCAACCTCGCCAATACCAGTTACTCTGTACCATGCAACAGTAGCGTATGGTGCTAAGGTGTAGCCAGTTGGTAATCTGATGCTGAGTACACCACTGGTGATGTTCACATTACCTACACCGTACACTGCAGTTACTAGAGTGTACGTACGGTTAACTCCAATCCAGTAACCACCGTCTACAGCACCTACATAATCACCTGCTATGTAGTAGCTCAAGGTTACGGTAGCTGTCCTTGGTACTTCAACAGTTAACTTGGATATAGCTATAACTTCGTTCTCTGGTGTCTGGAATACCAGGTACATATCGTAGGTACCAGCTGGTGTGTTCTCCGGTACATAGATTGTGACTGGTACTGTCGTCTTACCGAATCCTCTAATACTCACAGGTTCACCATAGACTAGAGGTACATTTTCCAGGTAGTACGTTGGCACTAAATCGCTTAGGTAGTATACAACGCCAGTTATCGTTATGTTATAGAGTGCGTGGACCATGCTCGTTGGTGATTTAGCTATATCCGTCTCATTCAATACGCTGAGGTACATGAAGTATGGCCATCCAAGCCTTAGCATCTGAAGCGGTACCTGTGGTAGATCGACCTCAAGCACTACAGTACCATTTCCACCCTTGACTACAAATTCCTTCTCAAAGAATTCACTGCCATAGTACGTTGTGTCACCAATTGTTAGCTTGAATCTGACGGAGAGTTCGGAGCCAGATACAGAATACACCTTAACTGGTTCCCAGTATGTAATGTTGCTCACTCTATACTCGGTGTAGGTTACGTTATGCACTTCGATGTTTAGTACAATTCTAGCTTTCTTAGCAGTGACTCCACCAAATATTCCAAACCAAGTGTACCACATATTGTATCTTTCGAAGCTGGAAAACCATAGTGACTCCATACCAACTATCTGAAGAGTAGGTACTTTGAGATAAGCTACTGGTATGACCTCTACACTACAACCTAATGGATTAGATACTCTGTACTTAGCTTCGTAAGCTCTACCTGGTGGTACTTTGACGGTTAGTCTCTGTGGCATAGCACCAATGAGCCCTATCGTGTATCTTGTTGTTATGAAGACATCAGCAGGTACCTTGTACTTGGTACCAGGTAGTAGTGTTGCGTGTAGCGATATCACCTTCACTCCAGGTCTTGGATTATGTACGTACACTACCTCCTTACCCATGCCACAGGTTGTACCGTAGTACTCGAGACCAAACGCTTCAACAATACCTCTCTCGATATCTACAATGTATGGACACACATCCATTGCCTGCTCATAGCCCCAATCAACTTTAACATAGAGTACGTTGAAGTTATCACCCTCTAGCTTCACTGGTACATATCTATAGTCACCACCCCACATGCCGAAATCGCCAGTTGTCTCGAAGCTTACTCTAGCTCTTGCAGATGCACCTGGTCTAAGCACGTATGGAACTGCGTGCACGTATGGAATAACTACTTTCTCACCACCACTACTCTCAATAACTATGAAACCTGTGTAGATACCTGGTGCTTTTGCGCCGAAGGATACGGTAACCTCTTTAGTTTCTCCAGCAGTAATCGTTAGTTTACTTGGTGAAATGGATATAGCAGTAGCTTTTCTCTCATAGAGACCAATTACTTGAAGTGCGTACTTCAGCGCTCCATAGAATCCCTCAGCTCTTAACCTAATGATGTACGTACCGGCTCTGTCAACAGGAACAACCAATACTAGGTGACCACTCCACCAGTTCTCATAGTTCACAGCCTTCAGTATTACCTCATTAGTTAGTGGATCTAGGTAGTACACAGCAACCCTCACATACCATGTATTGAGCCATGGCGTGTTTACCACTACCTTTAGTGCTCTGAGACCTTTATCTAGCTCGCGTGAATCAACGTTAACTACTCTATAGACCTCATCAACATACGATAACCAGTGAAGTGCATTAGTCTCCTTGAGGAACACCCTACCCTCAACAACCTCCACCGCCTCTAGTGAAACATCAACTGAACCTTCAGTAGCTGCGTACTTGATCCTCAACTTCACACTACCAGTGCCAAATACCTTGATGTACTCCGTATCAACTGGCTCAACAACTAGCTTACCAAGTTCCTTAATTGCCTTAATCACCTTATACGCATTCAGTAGACCACATCCCTGTACTGTTGGTAGATCACCAACATCTTCACAACATGACTTGAGTAACTGCTTTAGTTCAGTTGGTGTAGGTAGGTATCCCTTCTCGAGGAATGCCTGTATCGCTAACGCTGCTATACCTGACACAAGTGGCGTAGACATTGATGTACCAGCCCAGATCTGTACCGTGTAATTTCCTGTCCAAGGTGCGTAGACTACTGAAGCTACAAAGCATCCAGGTGTTACTACATCAGGTTTCGGCATCAACGTCGTAGTGGGACCTCTACTGCTGAAGTCAATTACACCACCGTAACCAGCACTTACATATGTCTCGTTCACGTACATCCACCATACTGGGTAACCTATGTCACCAACACACTTCAGCGAGATACTTGCACCAACTGTAAGTGCCTTCATAGCTGCACCTGGTGTTGCTACTGTACCTGCTCCAGGACCTGTATTTCCAGCAGCTATGACAAGTAGTAGCTTCTCAGCAGCCTTATTGACGAATAGTGACATTACATCGCTATCAGCTACTGGTGATATACCGCCAAGGCTCATTGATACTACGTGTGCACCATGGTCAATAGCCCACTCAATACCAGCCATGATCCATGTCGACCAACCCCAACCTGCTGAGCACAGGACCTTTATACCCATGATCTTAGCATCAGGAGCAACACCCGTGAAGTTCACCCAATCAGGTACTGGCCACCAACCATACACCTTCCTCACGTACGCTACCCTGGCTGCTGGCGAGTCTAAACCTGCTATCTCACATGCACAGAATGTACCGTGTGGATGCATTGGGTAATATCCTTCACCTGTGAAGTCTACTAGTGCTGGTGTCCCATCTGGTAGGTAGTAGATTGCGTTGTGTGTACCGCCGTACCAGGTATCTGCTAGTAGTGGGTTAAATGGATCTACTCCAGTATCTACAACAGCTACTATAGCTCCCTTACCTGTGTAACCTAGTTCCCATGTTTCAGGTATGTGGAGAATTTCTCTACTCCAATGCATTGTTGGTGTTATTGCTGCTAGTGCTCTAGCTCTCTCCTCATCACTTGCATTTATCCTATCTAGTGGTTGTGTAAGTATTTGAATAGCTCTCTTAACTAGTTCTTCCTCTCTCTTGAGTGTAATCTTCTTGTCTAGGTAAATTGCCTCAACATATGGTTCTGATGCTATTTCATTTAGCGCTTCAAAGTCACCTCTCTTTAGTATAACTGTTATTGCTGGTAGTAGCTTGAAGGTTAGTGGTCTCTCAATTGTCACTACTTTAAATGGCATTAGCGATACTACTTGGCTTGCCTTTACCTTTGCTATGGATGCTCTACCTTGAGCTACTAGTGCTCTTAGCTTCGGTAGGTACGTGAGGTACTCACTTAAGAGCTTTTTATAGGCTATACACTCGATCTCTAGTGGTGATTTATTTTCTCCTAAACTTAACTTAGCCTCCTCTAGTAGTGATATCCAATCCTCTTCTGTTGGTTTTACTTCCTCTCTCAGTAAGATGATTAATCTTGCATCACCTTTCTTCAACTCTTTAAGTACATGTGGCTCTACGTAAGCTCTATAACTAGTGCTATAGGTTAGTGCTATTGGTGTTGCTGATAGGATTAACGTGATTGCAAGTATGGTAAGGAGAGGTACTACTATTCTGAGAATCCGCATGTAGTACTGCACACCTGTGTCATATTTATTAGTTAGCTATGCTGTTTAGCTTGATACAGGTAGTATAGCGCATAATCTCGTCCTGTGAGCCCTTGTACCGTGGTTAGTTGATTTTCTTAATCTTTTTATGTTACTGTTACATGTCTGTTATGCTGGGTGTTTGCTCTATGGTATTTATTTCGGAACTTCCATTTTACCTACTCGTTCTTGTGTGGATTGCTAGAGCTGTGTTTCTGGTATTTACATGCTCCTTCCTTGCAGTCTTAGGTATTCGGTTGATGGATTTTCTCATTCCGAAAATTCCAAAGCGTGAGCTGGTTGGTGAGCATCCTATATCGATTGGTCTCTTCATTGCTGGTCTCTTCATATTCATGGGACTCATCATACATGGTGTCTTGACGACACCTGCTGCTCTTGGCGGTCCAATTCTGGAGGTTATCTTTGATATCAGGAGGTTGTGTGTCATGACTATTTGCTTCTTCGTTAGTATACTGCTCGGTGCTGCTATGTTCTACATAGCTGATAAGCTCACGCCTAGAATACCATTCATGAACATCGAGAAGAATTCTATTGCTGTTGGTGTATGTGTCTTTAGCTACTTAGTGTTCTTCGGCCTTATAGTTCACGCTGTTCTAGCTATGCCTATCTAATTTGGGGTGAGTATTTTGAACCGTTGTGTCTCTCTGCTCCTCATTTTCCTAGTTCTCGCTTTACTTCCTCTTTGTTTCTGTGCTGTATCTCGTAGGTTTACTAAGGTCAATAATGAGATTTTCGATGAATGGGGTATCTGCAGGACTAGGGCATGGGGTAGAGATGGTTTCTTTCAGATCTGTGAGGACTCCTTTCGACCTGTCATAGTGTTCGAGAGCTTGGGTAAGTTCCGTGATGTCGCTTATGAACTTGGTAGGAAGTTTGCTGAAAGGTATCATGATAGGTACCGTCTTGCTGAAGCTATCTTCTACTTCATTAGAGATCACATTCGTTACCTAACTGATCGTGAGCAATTCGGCGTTAAGGAGTATGCTCAGAATGCTGATGAGTTAGCTACGAAACTGCTTGAGAGAGGTATTGCGTATGGCGATTGTGAGGACTATGCTGTTCTCCTAGCTGTCATGTACAAGGCAGCTGGTTTTAGAGTAGCTATTGTCCTCGCTCCAGGTCACGCAGCTGTTCTCCTCTATTTACCTGATTACAAGAGAGCTAACGTTATCTGGACTTTTAGAGGTGAACGTGGTTGGGTTTGGGTTGAGGCTACTGGTAGGAATAATCCCTTTGGTTGGACACCTAGTAGGTTCATAGGTAGGAAGTTGCTTGCTTATGAGATCGTTGATGAACCTCTTGCTCTCGATGTTAAACCTAAGTACCTAGGTGTTGCTCATGTTGCTGTTGTTGGGGGTGGTAGAGTTAGGTTCGGTTACTTACCGTCATTTCTGACTTTGCTCTTTCTAATGTGGTTACTTAGGTCTGTAGTTAGGTTTGTTCATGTATTAAGGAGGAGGTACTGGTATTAGGAGGTTGTTGGCGGCCCCGCCGGGATTTGAACCCGGGCCCACGGGTTCCGCAGACCCGCATCCTTCCTGGCTAGACGACGGGGCCTTGTCGCCACTGTTATGTCACCTTACCGATTTTTATATTTTGCAAGTTCTCTACCTGTGTACTGTCTTTGCTAGTGTTGGGGTTAAGTTTTAGATGCTTTTTCTCCACCATATTTGGTTGGTGATTTAGGTGGGTGAGTATCCTCTCGACTTGGTAAGAAGTGAATTTATAGATGTTGTTCGTGAGTTTACTAGGTCTAGGTTTGGTGTCTGTGATTACTCTGTTGTGTTTAGGGTTGCTCCTCCAGGTATGGGTGATCTCTGTGTTCCTCTTCATCCTGTTGCTCGAGCTTGTAATTGCTCTGTTGATGATTTAGGTAGAGGACTCGTTGAGTTCTTTAGGAGATATGTGGAAGAGGGTAGGGTTAAGTTTGTTAGGTCTGTGGATTTCGTTCGTGGTTTCCTCAATATTTGGGTTAATGAGCGTGAGGTAGCTAGGTTGCTCTTTAAGTTAATTCGTGAACTCGGCGATTCATTTGGTAAGCCTCTCAACTTGAAGCCTATGAAGATATTGATTGAGCACACTAGTGCTAATCCGATTCATCCGCTTCATCTTGGACATGGGAGAAATGCTGTCCTTGGCGATACATTAGCTAGGTTACTCAAGTTCTGTGGTCATGAAGTTAGGAGGCACTTCTATGTTAATGATTGTGGTCTTCAAGTTGCTTATGTCGCTTATGGGTTTAAGTTACTTGGATCACTTGAGGTACCTGAAGGTTGGAAACCTGATCACTATGTTGGTTTTGTGTATGCTGCCGTTAACTGTATTGTTGAGTTGCTTAAGCTGAAGAGGAGGCTTGAGGAACTTAGGAAATTGGGTAAGGAAGATGAGTATAGGCTCACTTTGAAGGAATTGGATGAGTGGTTAGGTGTTGCTGGTGAGCTTAGGGAGAAGTTACCTCATGTATTTGATAGGTTGACAGAATTGATCAAGTCTGACCCTGATCCAGAAGCGTCTATAATGGATCTCAATAGGAGGTATGAGGCTGGTGATCCGGAAGTTGTTAAGCTTGTTAGGTCGATTTGCGAACTTTGTCTAAGAGGTTTTAAGGAGACGTTAGCTGAGATTGGTATTGAGTTTGATTCATGGGATTGGGAGAGTAATATTGCTGTTTGGTCTGGTGCTGTTCGTGATGTGGTTAAGAAATTGGCATCTTTACCTTTTGCTGTTGTAAGAGATGGTGCACTAGTCTTCAAGGCTAGTGAATATTTGAAGTGTAGTGGTGTTGGTAGGGTACTTGGTATAAGTGATGAGAGTGAGATACCTGATGTCACGTTAACCAGGAGAGACGGCACTACACTCTATGTGACTAGAGACATTGTTTATACGATGTGGAAGTTCAAGAAGTTCGGTGTTGATAAGGTAATCAACGTCATATCTAGCGAACAGAGATTAGCACAATTACATCTCAGAATTTTACTTCATGCAATAGGTTACAGTAATTATGCGAAGAACACAATTCACTACTCCTATGAATTTGTTCAGCTACCTGGCGTAAGGATGTCTGGTAGGAGAGGTAGGTACGTGACTCTAGACGAAGTCATTAGTGAGCTACGTAGGAGGTGCCTTGCTGAAGTCAATAAGAGACAACCACATCTGAACGATACCGAGAAGGAGAACATTGCTAGAGCTGTAGCTAAGGCAGCTCTACGCTATGCATTTGTATGTGTTTCACCTAGTAAGGTCGTTACCTTTGACTGGAGTAAGGTACTAGACTTCTCGAGAAATAGTGGTCCATTCCTCCAGTATAGCTACGCTAGAGCATGTGGTATACTAAGGAAAGCAGAGTCAATACCTGATCTAGGTTCAATTCAGGTACCTGAAACTATGGATTCCAGTGAGAGAGAACTACTCATCAAACTATGTCAGTTCCCAGATGTAGTTGCTGAAGCAGAGAGAAATCTCCGCGTTGATTTGATAGCTGATTACGCTAACTCACTATGTCTAGTATTCAATACCTTTTACGAGAAGGTACCTGTCCTACAGGCTAGTGAACCACAGAGAAGCTTCAGACTTGGTCTAGTGTACGTGTTTAGGAAGGTATTGGGAATAGTGTTTGATATCCTTGGATTAGAGAAGTTAGAGAGGATTTAGCTACCAGATTCTTCGAAGCTCTCACCTTCCTCTAAGCCTTCAGAAAGTTCAGCTTCCTTAGCTTTCTCAAGCATTTCCCAGAACTTCTGTCTCTTGAGTTCTCTCCTCATTCTCCTCAATCTAGCATATACTGTCCTATGCTGAGCACCTGAAATTAGTCTCATAACAGCATCTCTAGCCATTCTCACCTGTTCATACGTACCGAGTATAGCTACGTACCTATCACCGATGACTATATGTGCGTTAGATAACTCCTCAATCATTCTCCTCGCCTTACCCTCAGTACCTATTATCCTAGCTTTAACACGGACTAAGTCTTCTCTCCTCTTGAAGTACTCCTTGAGGTCAATCACCTCGAGGTATACATCATCTTCCCTTAACTTCAGAGCGATATCTGGGTTAAAGCCATAACCAATAGCCTCTACGACCTTTCTAGCCTTCAGTATGTCAGGTAGTGAACAACCTTCGGTAGGTTCAATTGCTACTTCACCGGTTTCACTATTTACTGTGAGCTTTACGTGAAATTCCCTCTCAATTCTCCTCTTGGTAACTCCATCAGGACCTATCAAGACACCAATTCTGTCCTTGGGTATGTTGATAACTATCTTACCTGTTAGTGGCATCGACATTACTTACCACACCCACTAACCTAGCATTGAAGAGAGTTTAAAAACGATACTAACTATTAGTCGTATAGCAAATTTATGGGTGAGGGGTATGAGTAGTATCGACAGGGAGGTTGAGTACTATGAGAGGGCTAAGGTAGATAAGAGACTGATCAAGATTAAGGATGAGGACTTGTTCAAGGCTATTGAGGAGGTATTTGACCATAGGACACTACTCAATGTTCAGAAGTTAATGAGGAAGGGAATCATTAAGGAACTTCGTGGTGCTGTTGCTCAGGGTAAGGAGGCCAAAGTCTTCTGGGGTATTGGTCCAAATGGTGAGGATCTAGCTATCAAGATATTCTATGTTGAGACTGCTGACTTCATTAAGGGTAGGTACAAGTACATTGAGGGTGATCCGAGGTTTGAAGATCTTAGGAGAAATCCAAGGAAACTCATCTGTGCTTGGTGTAGTAAGGAGTTTAGGAATCTCAAGTTGGCTTATGAAGCAGGTGTTCGTGTCCCTAAAC
>Ga0190369_1000083_pt1 | contig 13354 bp, 6 predicted proteins | sample 4872181213_MG_FD_165051 | JGI IMG/M metagenome (GOLD analysis project Ga0190369, IMG submission 165051) | Hydrothermal vent microbial mat bacterial communities from Southern Trench, Guaymas Basin, Mexico - 4872-18-12-13_MG | ecosystem: Environmental > Aquatic > Marine > Hydrothermal vents >... | reverse complement strand
CTGTTGGTGCTGGAATGGCTGGAACCCCGGGAGTTGCTGGAAGGATATTTTCTGCTCTTGGAAGGAATAAGATTAACGTTATTATGATAAGTCAAAGCTGTTCAGAGTACAATATATCTTTTGCAGTTGCAAAAGAAGATGGCGTAAAGGCTTTGAGGGTTATACATGATGAATTCGGATTATCAAAAGATAGAGCTACTGAAAAGTTATGCTAAGAAGGCTTCCGAACTCATAAAGAGACACGAGTTCATAAGAGTATTTACACACTACGATGCAGATGGTATTTCCGCAGGAGCGATAATAGCTAAAGCTCTACTAAGGATTAACAAGAACTTTCAGATATCTTTTCTGAAGGGTTTAAATGAGAGTTTTGAATACGAAAAGGACGAATTAGTGATGTTTTTAGATATGGGCAGTGGTTATCCAGATGTAATATCAAACGTTGAAGCAGACGTAATAATAGCTGATCATCACATTCCTACTGGAGAGATTGAGCCAAAGAAGAGGTTTGTACATGTGAATCCACACTTAGTTGGAATAGATGGAACTTATGAGTTGTCGGCAAGTGGAGCTACGTATTTCATTGCGAGAGAACTCGGTAGAAACGAAGATTTGAGTTGTATTGCAGTTGTTGGAATGCTTGGAGATAAGCAAAAGATTTCAAGTGCGAATGCTGAAATAGTTAAAGAGGGGGAAAAAGCTGGATTTATAGAAAGGAAAATCGGATTAAACCTTCACTCTGGAAAGGTTAAAGATGTTTTGAAGATGAGTCTGGAGCCTTACTTAGATTTCTATAAAAAGGAGGATGAACTTGAAGAATTCTTGAAAAAGATCGAAATAAATGGAGAAATGGAGGTGGATAAACTTAGCTTAGAAGAGATGCATAAATTAGCAGATGCAATAGCTTTGAGAATGCTAAGAATGGGAGCGTACATAAGTTTAATTGATGAGATCATTGGAGAGAGACTTTGGCTAAATAATATGCCAATAAAAAATGCACTTATGCTTACAGACATCGTAAACGCATGTGGAAGAGCATCAGCGATGAGTGTAGGATTAGCTTTACTTATGGGAGATAGTTCATATCTAAAAAATGCTGTGGATATATACGAAAAATACACAAAGGAAGTTCTTGAGGAACTTGTTAAGAGACGTAACGATGTAAAAGAGGGATTTTGCATGAGATATATAGTTATGGAAAACGCACCTTCAACGAGTCCAATTGCAACGACCTATTCTCGTTATTTATATTCGGATAAACCGCTAATAGTTGTAAACGTAAAAGACGATAGGGTTAAGGTTTCCGCAAGGGCTAACGAAAAGCTTGCTGAGAGGTTAAACCTTGCAGAAGTTATGAGGTTAGCCGCTGAAAAAGTTGGCGGTAGAGGTGGAGGACATAGAGTTGCTGCTGGAGCAAACATAAGTCCAGATAAAGTCGAGGAGTTCTTGAAGGAGGTTGATAGACTTTGCTGTGCTATGCTCGCTTAAAGATAAAGAGTAAAGACGCTGATTCAGTTGTAAAAGCATTGAAACCAGATGATCCCGAATGGTGCAAGTGCTACAGCGATGGCGAAGGGATCGTGATTGAAGTAAAGGTAAACAAAGTTGGAACACTTTTATCGGCTTTAGATGATTATTTAATGAATTTAAAGGTTTGTGAAAGGATTTTAAATATTTTGAACAAGTAAGGGTTTTTGCTTAAGCAGTCTTAAAATTGATTATGAGATGTATTGTATGTGGATCAGAAACGCATACGAAAACAATACCACTCTGTCCTAAGTGTGCAAAAACTGAAAAGGCAATTGAAGTTGCCAAAGATTTGCATAAGCCTTTTAGAGAGGTAAAAGTAAAGAAGTGTAATTTATGCAGTAATGAGTGCAGTGGAATTGCTTTGTGCGGTAAACCAGAATATGGCACACTCGATTACTACGAAGATCCATTACCAACTAATTGTTGTAACGCTTGGTTTTGTAAGGGAAGTGAGATGATTGGAACTAACTTAGCAGTCTTTTACTATGGATGCAACTTTGACTGCCTATTCTGTCAGAATTGGATGCATAAGAGATTTGAATTCGCTAGGAAAGTAAGCATAGAAGAGCTAATAACTGTAGCAATGAGAGATAGAGTTAAATGCATATGCCATTTCGGTGGTTCACCTGAACCTCAACTACCCTACGCACTCAAGTTTAGTAGGAAAATCCTTGAAAAAAGAGATATAATGATTTGTTGGGAGTGGAATGGAGCGGGAAATAGATCTCTAGCATTGAAAGCTGCGGAGTTAAGTCATAAAAGTAATGGAACGGTTAAATTCGATTTAAAAGCTTGGAACGAGAACTTACATATGCTGTTAACTGGGAGAAGTAATGAAAGAGTAAAAGAGAACTTCGCAAAGATCGCAGAGAGATATCCAGATGTAATATCAGCTACTACTTTACTCGTCCCTTACTACGTTGATGAAGAAGAAGTTGAAAGTATAGCAAAATTTCTAGCGGATTTAAACGATGAAATCCCTTACAGTTTGTTAGTATTCCACCCAGACTACAGACTCAAGGATTTACCGATAACTCCGAGGCAACAGGTTTTCAGATGTTATGAAGTTGCAAAAAAGTACTTAAAAAGGGTAAACATAGGAAATCTGCATTTACTTGGGTTGTAGTTGTGTTTGCTTAATGTCTTTCATTACCTTGTGCATATTTCTCTATAGTTAAGTGGTACTGGGTTGTGATACCATACTGTGGACGATTTAAATACTTTATTAACACAATGTTGTATCACTACCACTTTTTAATCTTTGAAATTATCTTAAAGATTTTAAATCCTATTACTAATAAAATGAAATGCCATGGACTCCGCCACTTGTTGGATCTTCTGCTTTAGTACCTGATGGTCCATGGGAATATGCAATGGACGTGATAGCAGTTCACGCAATTGGCAACGCTAAAGAGATAAAAGATGCAATAGATATGCAAACGGATGGAGAACTTTGGTTCTACTTTGCTGATATAATTTCTCATAGTCCTAAATGCAGTGAGTTGAATTACGAAGCTCCAGATCTCGTTCAATACAAAGAAGCTGCGATCTTTGTGAAGGTTAAGCACATGGGTAAAGATTACGCATACTGTCCCTTCATGTATGTCAGCAATGATGTTTCGCTTGTAAGGGGTTTTGTCGTTGGTTTTCCGAAGAAAATAGCTACAATAGCAATTACACGTGACCACCCACTAATGAAACAGAACAAATTCGGTGCTACAGCAATGAGAGCGGGGTATTCACTACTAAAAGCTATCATAGAACCAAAAGAAAGTGTAAACAGTCTTCCCTTCGATGAATTTGGGCCATGGTTACTTCGCCGCTATATAGCTCCAGCAAATATTGATGAATACGTCGTGTTCAAGATAGATGCGAAGTACGGAGAGATATTAAAAGGTGATGCTACACTTGAAGTGGGAGGAGGAGTAAACGACGAATTACAAGCATTTAAACCTGAGAAAATCCTTGCTGGATATAAGTATTCAGTACTGATAAAGGCAAAAGGCGTAGAAATTTTAAAGTGAGATATTTTTATTCAATAATTTTTATAAAGAAAGTAACGATGATGAACATTGTCGATAAAGCATGACAAAAATAACTATAGTTTCAGTTGAACTGGGCCGATACCTAACTGACAGTATTGGACGAAAAGCATTAAATTATTCATGCACTATAAATTAGAACTGGACGAACTTAGTTTACTACGCAATCTTATATCTCAAGTCTAACTTTCTACAACTCTATGTGTCCACTTTGCTTGAAAAATTTTAAATATTTGAAATTTAAGAAATTTGAATATTATATAAATATAAGCTTCTTTAGAAATGTTTATATACCAAAACATTATTGAGTCAATTACAATAAAGCTGATCTCTCACAAGATATAGTGGGAGGTATGGCAAATGAAAGTAAGTTTTAAAATATTCATTTTTGTTGAGGTTTTGCTTTTTCTATTATTAACTAATGTTGGAGTTGTCAGTGCAACAAATGAAACTAATATCTCCATAAAGTTGTGGAAAAAAGATACCATAATTACGATAAATGCCAACTCATTGACTGTTAATTTGGGTAAATATGTAAAATTTTATGGCTATTTAAAAGATAAAGATGGAAATCCCGTTAAATATAGAAAGGTAGAAGTCTATGACGACGATATAGTTGGAGACGATTTCTTATGCAGTGATTATACGGATGAAAGGGGTTATTGGGAATGTACATGGAGAGCAAATAAAGATCCATTAGACTATGGTGAGGGTACAGATATCGAAGTAAAGGCTAAATTCAAAGGTGACGACAAATATGACGGTTGTGAAAGTGGTACAGTTAGAGTAAAAATAAACCTTCCACCAGATCCGCCGAAATTAAAGGAACCAAGAGACGGTGAAACTGTTTATACACTAACGCCGACTTTCAGCTGGAAGTTTAGTGATCCTAACAATGGCGATTACCAGAAGGCATTTCAGCTGAGAATCTGGGAAGCACCAGGTCCAAATCAAAGAGGGACTAAGATTATATTTGACAAGATATACTATTCAAGTGCAAAATCAGTTAGACCAAGCTTAAACGAATATAAAGAGAAACTTAAGCCCGGAAGATGGTATCATTGGCACGTAAGAGCTATGGACAATCATGGTATGTGGAGTCCATGGGCAGCAGATAGTCCCTCAAAGTACATGGACTTTTATGTTAAACTAAAGACAAAATTGACAATTAATGTCGATAGGACTTCAGTTCGTGAAGGAAAACCTATACGCATCTATGGACGACTCGTAGACAGTTATGGAAATGGTGTTCCCTATAGGACTATATATCTATACGATAGCGATTACGGTAGAGACGATGAGATAATTTGTGAAGAATGCAGGTGTAATGCTGTTAAGACTGATTCAAATGGCTATTGGAGTTGTATTTGGATAGCTAAGAAAATGGATTTGGACTGGAGCGTAGAGATTTATGCAAAGTTTAAAGGGGATAACGCATATGATGGATGCGAGAGTAATCAAATTAAAGTTATTGTAATACAGAATAAACCACCAACAAAACCTACTATTTCAGGACCTTCCAGTGGATACATTGGTAATTCATATACATTTACGTTTAAGTCAAGCGATCCGAACGGTGATAAGATTAAATATGTAATCAACTGGGGCGACGGAAGAACAGAAGAAACAGGTTATGTTAGCTCAGGTTCTTCGGTCTCAAGATCGCATTCATGGAGTTCTGCTGGAAAATATACAGTAAAGATTAAGGCTTGTGATGTCGACGGTTTGTGTTCAGATTGGGCATCAAAGACAATTAAAATAAATAAAATCCCAACAAAGCTAATAATCTATGCCAATCCAACAAAAGTTTGCCCAGGACAAGTGGTGAAAGTATACGGTTGGCTAAAGGATTTGTATGGTAACCCAATACGTGACAAGAGGGTAGAAATCTATGAGAGTGATACTGTAACGTTCGATGATTTCTTATGTAGTGATAACACAGATTCAAAAGGGTACTGGGAATGCACGTTCAAGGCTAATAAGGATGACGATACAACAAGGAAAAAACTTGAGATATACGCAAAGTTTAGTGGAGACGGTAAATATGAGGGAGATACGAGTAATACCGTGTATGTTTACTTAAAAACACCGATCAAGCTCACAGCTTATGATAAAGAGGGTTACGTAAATGAAAATATTAAGCTCGAATGTAAATTAGAAGAAGCAGAATCGTTACGTTATGATATACCTGGAAAGGTCGTTTACTTCTATTTGAGTAATGGTAAGAATCTAGGTAGTGCTACAACAGATTCAGATGGAAAAGCCTACATTTTCAAGAAATTCACATCATCGGGAACATACTATTACTACTGTGAATTCAAAGGAGATAGTGACTACTGTCCCTCAAAGTCGAATACAGCTAAGATTGTAGTAAAACCTCAACCTAAACCTGATCTTACAGTAAATTACGTGAAAGTTCCCTCGTCTGCTTATCCCAATGACAGGATAGACGTTAAGTTCGAAGTTAAGAATGTAGGTAACGCAAATGTAGGATACTTTAAGGTTGGCATATACATGTCTAAAATTAAGGGCAGAAAAGACTGGAAATGGTACTATGATGTATCAGGATTACCAGCTAGATCATCTAAGACTATAACGAAGCAGATAACAATCCCCTGTGTATCGCCTGGAATATATTACATAACAGTAGAAGTTGATCCAGATCATAGGATCTCCGAATCTAACGAGAATAACAACATAAATTATAATACGATTAAAATAGAAAAGATATCTACAAAGCTTAAGGCATACGATAAGAGTGGTTATGTAAACTCAAAGATTAGACTTGAATGCTCACTAAAAGAAAATAAGATTCTCGGAAAAGGTATTCCAGGTAAGATTGTAAAATTCTATGTAAACGGTAAATATGCAGGGCAATCTACTACTGATTCTAACGGAAAAGCGTATCTTGCCAAAGTATTTAACTCAAAAGGTAGCTACACTTACTATTGCAAATTTGAAGGAGATTGTAGGTATGAGTCCTCCACGTCAAATACAGTAAAGATAACAGTGAAGGGCATTCCTACACAGATTACAATTAATGCTGATAAAACTTCTGCTTACGTAGGAGAATCCGTTAAGTTTTACGGTAAGTTAACAGATGTTAATGGAAATCCAATTAGTAATGCTAGGGTCTATGTATATGATTCAGATACAGTTTCTGAGCCAGAAACACTATGTTCAGCAGAAACTAAGGATGATGGAACATGGTCATGCATATGGATAGCTAATGAAGATCCTATAAAGGATGAAGATAGACTGGATAAAACAGTCGATGCTCGCGCAAAATTTGACGGTAATAACATATACGATAGTTGTAAAAGTGAGAGGTGCATCGAAGTTAAAGTAAAAGGGAAAGTCAAAACTAATCTTGAGGTACTAAGTATTAGCAAGGATAGAGTTAGAGTGGGAGACCAGGTTATAATCGTCGGTAAATTAACCGATAAAAGTGGAAACCCGATACCAAATGCTATCGTTAAGCTGTACGATTCTGACCCCGACTTTGATGACTATATTGGATCTACGACTACTAACGCTAATGGTGTCTGGACATTTACTTGGATAGCTTCATGGATTGACCCAGATATCGATGGAGATGGAGCAATTGGTGTTGAGTTGTACGCAAAGTTTAACGGAAACAATAAATATAGCGATGCTGAGAGTAAAAAGGTTAACATCTCGATTTGTAAGGTATACAGAACTACTGCCGTGCTTACTTGGTATCCTACATATCCTACAGCCGGTGAGAAGGTAACCTTCGATGCATCGTATACGTTTGGAAACATCACGAAGCTTGAATGGAATTTTGGTGATGGATCAAAAGTTGTAACATACAATAAATACGAAATTGTTACACACAAATATGCTCATCCCGGTGAATACGATGTAACTTTAACCGTCTGGGATGACAAAGGAAACAAGGATACCTCAAATAGAACCATATACGTCATATCTTCACTTGATGGAGATGACGATAGTGATGGAATTCCGAACGGTGAAGAAATTAAGTATGGCACAAACCCAAGAGTCGTTGATTCTGATGGAGATGGACTTTCAGATGCCATTGAAATAAAGCTTGCTAAAAGTTACATTCCCGTACTTAAGTTGTCTAAGGAGGAATCTTTCTATCCAACGAAAATTGAGAATTTCTTAAATATGTCCATATTAACTGTTCACAGATCGCTCGACTTACCAGATGTAGTTATTAACTTTGACCCTATAATTTTAAATTATAATATTTTAAAATATTTGGAAGGGTATGAATCAGGTAAGAAAAACACATTTAAGTTAGACTTTAAGGAGAAAAATGAATTGCTAGGCCACAATCCAGCGGAATTTATAGATATATTTAATAAGATGATGGATATGAAATGGCATAAAAACACAACCTATGTTAAGATACGGAGTATTAGCTATGGGTTACATAATATTATATCAATTCAATATTGGTTTTTCTATATATTTAATAATTATCCACCTTCAAATATCCCTGATTTCCCAGATACGGATATACTCGATTATCATGAGGGCGATTGGGAACATATTACCATATACGTCGAAAATGAGACTGGCTATAACATCCCATTAATGGTTACATATAACCAGCATATTCTGAAGCCAAAAATATTACCATGGATAGACATCAGTAAAGATCAAGCAAGAGTGTGTACATATGTAGCACTAGGTAGCCATGCAAATTATCCTAGTCCAGGTATATCACTGAAACCCCCCGACATCCATAAAGGAGACGGTACTACGATTAGAGATATGTATGTAGTCTTGTTTGAGAGTTCTGAGTGGTTTAGACTAAGTAAAGAACTTATGGATAATAGTGAGGAGCTTTTATGGGGAGAAGATATAATCTTTTTTGGTGCTGTTAAAGTTAAAGGACCTATCAAGGATCCACAAGAAGAACTAAATGAAGCCATCGAAGACAAAAAACTCCCAGTAGCAAAGTTTGAATATACAAGCTATAAAGATGGAATAATTAAACTAGATGCATCTACTAGCTATGATCCCGAAGGACAGAAGCTTAGATATGTATGGTATATAGATGGTGAAGAAAAGGGTCGTGATAAAACACTAAGCATAACGTTACTTCCTGGACAGCACGTTATAACTTTAGTTGTCATTGACGAAGATAACATTGTAGACTTTACATCTAAGACTATTACAGTCTCACAACCAGAACAAATTATTTCTCTTAATATAGAACCCAAACAAGTCATTCTTCACCTAAACGATGTCATTGAATTCAAGGCTATAGCTGTCTACACTAATGGAAAAACGGAAGATGTAACATCAAAGGCTGAGTGGAGTTCAAACAGCCCCAACGTCGTTAAGTATATTGGAAAGGGTAAGTTCAAGGCTGTTGGTATAGGTTCAGCGACGATAACTGCAAAATACATGAACAAACTCGACACAGCACGAGTCATAGTCGAAAATAGAAAGCCAACGATCAAACTAATCTATCCTCCAAACGGTGCAACCATTAGTGGTGATAGCGTAACTTTGAGGTGGGATGGTAACGACCCAGATGGTGACAGATTGACATATGATATATATCTTGGAACAAGTAAAGATCTACAACTCATTGTAACAGATCTAACAGAAGAGTGTTACACGGTCTCAGTTTCCATTGGGAAAACCTACTACTGGGAAGTGGTAGCTAAGGATGAACATGGAGCTAAAGCTGAGAGTAGCATCTGGTCGTTTACAGTTGAAGAAAAAACTTACAGAGTTACTATAAAGACTAAGGGGCTCAATTGTTCATATAGTGCCAATTTAAAGATAGATGGTGAAGTAATTGGAGTAATCAACGACTGTAATCCCATAATTTATGAATTCAAAAATGGAACCAAACACACGATTGAAGTAGATAGATTTGTCTACGATAACTTAGATAACTTAACTAGGTATCATTGCGCAAATAACCAGGTAATTGTCTCATCTGAAACAACTGTACAGTTCAATTACATACAACAACATAAGCTCGTAGTAAATGTTAATCCAAGTGAGGCTGGTAGGGTAGAGCTATCTTCATTAAAGGACTGGTATGATAAGGGTGAAATCGTCGAAATTAGAGCAATACCTAACGATAAGTATACATTTAAGAGCTGGTTAATTTGTCCTCAGGGTTATAGATGTGTTATAAGCGACAAGAACCCAGAGACAATCCAGATAAATGTACCCACCACTATTACAGCATACTTCGCTATAAATATCACGCAATATGGTGTTAAACTTATATGTAAAGATTTTCATCACGTGATGACTGATCCAATCAACGGCACGGTGTATAATATAACAGTTGTAAATACAGGTAATATTAGAGACACAGTAATATTAGAAGTCTATCCCGAAATAACTGAAGGATTTATTATCGGGATACTAGTACCCGATAAAGTAACGATAGATCCAGGAGAATCAAAGTCTGTAAAATTAATCGTTAAAGGAAATGAATATACAAAACCAGGAACGTATGTAATAGATGTAACAGCTACTTCTCAAGGAGATCCAAGTGTAAGAGACACAATTAAGGTTATTACAACTGTTATAAAAGCTGAATTGCAAATAATATATCCAACAAAGCAAAAACCAGAAAATGCTGGTTACTACAAGAATCCACATGATATAAACGTCATTGTAAGAATATTTGTGCAAGGATTAAATCCACCAATTCATATAATGACTACTAATAATAATAGTAAGATCAAATTACCGGGAGTTAAAGCCTTTAAGGTTTATATTGGGAATAAAGAAGCAAGAGTTAAAGAAGTAATACCAATCCCATCACCTACAACTAAAAATCCAATACCACCAGAAAATGGAGGATATTATAAACTTATAGTTAAACCACCAATTCAAGACAAAAGTGGATACTGCGATTTAAAGGTAATGTTATACTTATTCTTCCCAGAATGGAATACAAGCTATAATAATATAGGGGGCAATGTAAATATCAACTTAACTAACGAATTTAAAATTGTAATTTTATCAGATGTAGAGGATGATGCTGTTTATTATACTTCCGCACCATCAATTCCAGAACTAAATGGAACAATAATTATTCCAGATAAAACCGTCATGATCTGGAATGGAAATTATACAATCCCAATAATGATCGCTAATGTCAAAGATGTAATCGGTCTCGATATCGTCATAACGTTTGATCCTACACTTATAGAAATAACATCTATCAAGACTAATAGCTCTCTCAACAATTCAAAGATATATTACAACGTTAAAAATGGATCAGTTAGAGCTGTATTGATAAATATGGATGGCATAACAGCAATTAAACCAAGTGGTATTATGGATATAGTCTTCAAGACTTTAAGGACAGGATTTACCCATATAAACATTACATATGCAGAATTTAGTGATGAAAACTTTAGACCATTTAATCCAAGTTTAGTAATCAATGGTTCGATTAAAATAACTATAAAAGGTGATTTTAACAGTAATGGTAGAATAGATATAGGTGATGTCTGCTATGTCGCATATATAGTTGTTGGTAAACTACCTCAAGATCCAAGAGCAGATTTCAACAACAATGGTAGGGTTGATATAGGCGATTTGGTTAAAATTGCCTATTTCCTACTCGGAAAAATTAGAGAGTTATAATTTTTTATAAAATTTTTCAAATGTTATGAATGTATAAATCTACCTAATATTATTATCAATTAATAAGAATCCAAAATTATTAATTAAAAATAAAAATAATTATTTCTAATCTAAATTATGGAAACAGAGGCGGAAAGTTTAAGCCAATCCATTCGTCTAAACCAAACATGACATTCATGTTTTGAATTGCTTGACCACTTGCACCTTTAACAAGGTTGTCTATTGCCGAAACGACTACAACTCTATCCTTCCCAGTGTATATCGCTATATCACAAAAGTTGCTTCCTCTAACTTGATTTAACTTCACCTCATCTTGCATCCTAACGAAATAGCACTCCTTGTAAAAATCTTCATAAATCTTATAAAGCTCCTCTCTGCTTAAATCCTCTTTCAAGAATACATGAGCATTAGAGAGAATCCCTCTTGAACCCGGAAACACCTGAGGTGTGAAGTGAATATCTATGTCGTTCTGAAAAGCTTTAAGTTCTCTTTCTATTTCGTAGTAGTGTCTGTGTTCAGTAACTCTGTAAACGTTTACAGATTCGTGCAAATTTGGATAGTGTGTAAAAGCAGTTGGAGTTTCACCAGCTCCAGTTATTCCACTTTTACAGTCAAATACCACTCTTTCAACAACCCCTAGCTTTGCTAAAGGAGCTAAAGCTAAAATCGTCACCACTGGATAACATCCGGGATTTGCTACTAAATCCGATTTTTTAATCTCATTTCTGTGAAGCTCAGTTAATCCGTAAACAGCTTCAACATATGCCTTATGTTCCTTCCCGTAAACTTTCTCGTAGGTTTCCTTATCAAGTCTATAATCTGCTGATAAGTCTATTACTTTTATCCCAATTTCTAAAAGCTTCGGAACGTAATTCATCGCTTCTCCATGAGGAACAGCAGTAAAAACTATATCGCAGTCCTCAAAATTCTTTATCTCTGGCAAACAGAACTTTAAATCGTAAAAACCCTTTAGATGTCTATGCAACTTCCATATCTCCTTTCCGTTGTATCTCCTTGAAGATGCTGCTACCACTTCTGCCTCAGGATGCATTGCAAGAATTCTCAAAAGTTCAGAACCAGTATAACCACTTGCTCCAATTATTCCGACTTTCATGCTATCTGTTATTTAGATCTAAATATAAGGTATTCGTAAAATTTACATCGATATGGAAAGAGTTCCAATAAGCTTTTACTGGCTACGGTAATAGTAAACAGGTTTCTGGAAACTGTTCACTGGTGTTTGGATTAGTTTTAGCAATAAGTTTTGCAATAGGAGTGATGTAAGTGTTTTAAATGTAACTTTGCTTAGTATAACTATTTCAACGCTAAAGTGACATAACGTTAATGGTTCTACTAATTCCATCTGGAAGCTCTACTGTTATGGAATAGGCATTGTGTGTAAACTCTTAGTGTATCAAGGTTTTTGGCTATACAATCGATTTTGGCGCTTCAGCTTAGAACCAGTTTTGGATGAATGGCTTACTACACATCTAATCTTAGGTTTTTTGCTTTTACCATCTCTTGGAAGGAAGGTTAGAGATCTAATAGATTTAATCAGTTTAGCATTGTTTCTTCACTCTGGGAATTCTGAAAGAACTATAACATGATTGCATTCGTTGTAAGAAAATCAGAAATCTTGCAAGTGGGATTACAGCTTTGTTCTTTTTATTTCCTTTTTTATTACAGGGGATAAAAGGTTTATCTGCAACGGAATGAATTCGTAATCTTAGATATAGCATTGATATAGCATTTAAAACTCTCCATGAGTGTTTACCCATTTTTTTGTAGAGTCCAACTATATCTACAGTTAATAACTGCTGGAACTAATAAATAAAACCTATTGGATTTTAGTTTTTACAATTCATTAGTTAAATTAAACTATCTTATTCCATTCAACATTGGACATGTTAACATAACGTTAAATGATTATAGTATAGCATAAACATTTTACAGAAGAGATTTCAACATCTAACAGGATTTTTAGCTGTAATCGAGCAGAAAAAGATTTTAGCTCTCTGTTTGAACACGTATTCAACCAAGCTACGCTTTCCGAAACCCTTCGTATTCGAATTCCAGATTAAGACTTTAATAAGCCAAGGAGCTTTATCTATAATGAATTTCGGCCTGTTTTCACAATACTTTAGAACTTCCTTCAC
>Ga0190369_1000081_pt1 | contig 13501 bp, 22 predicted proteins | sample 4872181213_MG_FD_165051 | JGI IMG/M metagenome (GOLD analysis project Ga0190369, IMG submission 165051) | Hydrothermal vent microbial mat bacterial communities from Southern Trench, Guaymas Basin, Mexico - 4872-18-12-13_MG | ecosystem: Environmental > Aquatic > Marine > Hydrothermal vents >... | reverse complement strand
TTAAATTCTACACTTTTCTTGTTCCTCCGAAAGACTTTTGTAAACTTAACGTACTCTACCAATTGGCTTAGGGCGGGTTGCATATGTTGTATCTCTGTTATTTATTTTTTCTTATTTTGACACAGCCCATAAAAGAAAGTAGAATCATCTTTGGTTATATCATTGTCTTTCTATTCTTCAAGCTCTGATTTGCTATTATTACTGTCGTCTCTCATTTCATCACTTTTACTCGCCTCATTTTTGATATTAGGTTGTACACCCAGTGCATCTAGTACACCTTGATTTTGATTGATGGAAGTGGGTGCAAGATTCTTTAGTATCTCATTGTCGGGATAGTAGTATTTGCATAATTTTATTAATACATCATTTATTATTTTGTATACCTTCTTTCCTCGACATCCCTTCTTCCAATTTCTATAGGATTCCAAACCAATGTCTTTTAAAATTCTTCCAATCCTTGTATTTTTCCAATATCGATAGAAAATGCTTTTAAGTCTTTTTCTCTCTCCTCACCATCGTCTGTGATCTCCAAGTAAACTTCTCGTAGTGCTGATTTGATTTCTTCAAAGTAGAAATACTCTCGCTCTTCATTCTCATCTTTAATATATCCGAATCCGCCTGTCTTTTGTTTTGCATTTTTAGCCTTATCAAAGCATCTATTATGAGCCTCTCATCTCTAAATGTTTCTTCGTACCATTCGATCTTTCTCCTCTCTATTTCTTCAGTTATTATTCTTTTCAATGTCTTCACCGCATAATCGAGCTACTGTGAGAATGCTCTGCTATAGCTCTAAACCGTCTACATCGATTTTTTTCCTAAATAATCCCTTTGAACACTCTCTAAAGCCTCTTTAAACTCATGCAGTCTTTTTAACCATAAAACATAACAATCCTCTCGTATTTTCTCGAAATCTTCAGGAACGGGGTCTTTTGGCAAAACTCCCTCAAGATTACGAATCATTGTGATCATTCTTCGTTTAATTTGCTCGTCAAATGCTCGATCGTCCTTTACTGACAAAACATAAAGAGTAAATGGATCGAAAAGCTCTAAAACGAATTTATCACCTTTCTTTGCCACTCTCGTAATGTGTAGACCCTTTTATAGCCTCCTTTTAGTATTAATCTGACACTTCATGAAATTTCCTCATCTATGCCTACTGTCGGTCTTAAAGAATCGACAGATCTAAATAGTGAAGCTTCAGATGGATCTAAGATGGTCAAACCCCCTTCTGGACATTAAAATGGTCGTCTTCATTACCCTTGTTTTTACCGCTTCCTTGTAGACCAGCAAAACGGATTATCGGACTGGTTTTTGTTATATCTTTGACCTCCTCCCTGTACTGAACAGTAGTTCTGAAATTGAAAATATTTGGCAATCAGATAAAAATCGTAATTGATTTTTTAGAGAAAATAACCCTATTTAGGTCAACCTAATTGCCAACCTTCGGATCTACTATGAAGTGCAAGGATTCCTAACGGCGAGGTTTGTGCATATCCTCAGCCTTTGAGGATATACACGGGGTGGGCCAGCACTCCCTTCACCCGTCTTCTTCCGCAAGGAGCGGAACACGGGATATAGTTCCCCTTGCGGGGACTTGGTTGAACATCCCAACTCACCCAACATTAGACAAATCGAAGCGAGGCTTTATAAAATTAACGCTTCTCCCCCTAATTCATCCCCACCTTGAACAGTAGATCCGAAGGTTGGCAATTAGGTTGACCTAAATAGGGTTATTTTCTCTAAAAAATCAATTACGATTTTTATCTGATTGCCAAATATTTTCAATTTCAGAACTACTGTGAAAGGCGAGGCTTTCCTAGCAACATTTTGTAAATAACTACAGAAGGAAGAAGGGTGAAAATGGATATGTATGGGTTGATAAACATATTTTAATTCGGGAGTACATACTTAAACGACTTAATAAAGCGCCTTGTTATTCTTTACGAATTACTAAACGAGCCTTTAGAGGACTTTTTAGACTTACAGGAAACCACACTGTATAGAAAATCAGTAGCCCCGAGGGATTCGAACCCCCGTCGCCGGCTCCAAAGGTCAATTATCAACAATACGAGCTTGTAATATTAGATTACTCCAAGTTTAGAGCAGAATTCAAAAATTGGTTAGTAGAGAAGAAAAAGATTAGTTTAGGAACTGCTAATAGCTACATAAGTATATTAGATAGGACGATTCGATACGTTAAGATTTATTCACCAGAACAGCTTAAAGAAATATATGAAAGTTTAGAGAAGAATAAAGCAAATTTTGCAAAAGGTTTTAGAAACTTCTTAAACTTTTTAGTCGATCAAAAAATTATTTCAGCAGCAATTGCTGATGAATTCAAACGAGTTTTAGAAATTCCTAAAGCAAAGACAGATAAACAAATTCCCTCAACAGAAGACATATTAGAGGCTAATGAATACTTCAAGCGAAATCTTAACGAAATTGAATATTTGATATTTCAGCTTTTAGTTTATAGTGGTTTAAGACTTGATGATATTGTTAAGATGCTAAATTCCTTTGATCCTAAAAAATTAGAATTCCCAAACGGAAAAATAGCAAGATACAACATGGATGATATCGGAGAAAGGAATAAAGAGGCTTATGAATGTTATATGCCAGCTTGGCTTGGTAAAAGGCTCTTAGAGTTGTATGAAAGATATGGAGGATTCGATATAGATTATAAGCATATGACAGACGTTATAAATTATAAAGCAAGTAGTGGAAAGACTATTTCAGCCAAATACATTAGAAAATGGGTAAACAACTTTCTTAAGCGAAATAAAGTTCCAAAAGATGAAAGGAATTTCATTCTTGGAAGAAAAGGCGAACTAAGTCAATCTATCGAATTTACCAATTATTTAGATTTAAGAGAAGATGCAGACGAAGAATATTCCCGGATTGTAGATAAGTTTCCGATTAGGTGATGGGTATGAGTGAAGAATGTTATGAGGAGTGGATACATAGAGGATGTGGAGGTAATTTAGTTATTGAAATAGATGCAGGCAAGAAAACAATTAACGGTGAAATCAGAGAAGGTTTAGTATTCAAGCTGAAATGTACTAAATGTCATTACGAAAAGGAATTCGCTTTTCTTGGGTTTGAGGAGGGGGGTGATATAGGATGAAAATGGTTATGTCTGTTAGTATTGATGAAGATCTCTACAATAAAATTAAAGAGCTAAGAGAGAAGAAATCATTAAATATATCCAAATGGGTTCGTGATTTGCTAAAAGAAGCGTTAGAAAAAGAGTTCAAGTCTTAATAATTTTAATAACCTTAATAAGTTTAATAATTTTAATAGATAGATTTATATTTTTAAACAACTATTCTTGACATGGTTAGGTTAGGCTGAAAAAGCCGAGTTTAAAGGGTAAGGTTTTGTATGAAATAGCAATAGGAGTAGTTGCAGTAATTTTACTATTAGGAGTACTGAATACAGTAACGCACACGAACAAAGTTCCAATAGTTTCTTCATAGTGATTTAGAAAATGTAACAGTAACGATTAGATATGCTATCTGTAATAAAACTAACGATGATATTGATATGCTGCAATATAAAACATATGCACTAAGTGATATAGCGGTACTTTACAATAATTATTTATATATAAATATACCTTATGATTTGGAATACGATACAAGTACACAATATTTAGCGTTTGATTACTTAGCTATCGAATTTAATGAAACGTATAGTGAACTTGTCGATAAAGGGTTTAGTGCATATAGTATAGAATTTCAGATAATAAACAATACAGCATTGCCTTTGGACAAAAAGATATTATTGTATCTTGGATATGGTACGGGTAATATTGCACTAAATATATATGTTAAAACATTTGAAGAATATATAAATGAATCTAATAATTCTATAGTAACGATTGAAAATAGCGTAGATGTTGGAAGTTTGATATTAGATATGGTTGCAAAAGATTATAGCAGTAAATCAGTACAACTGGTTGTAAATCCTGAATATGTTTTATCGAGTGATTGTATAACTGGTATTAAAATGAAATATGTACTATATACAACAAGTGAAAAGCCAATTCTCAAAATGTTCACTGAACCAGCATATGGAATTATAGCAGGATTATGGTCAACATTAGTTGCAGTATATCACAGAATAAGGCAGTACGCATTAAGTTTCTTTGGCGGATTCTCAGTTAGCGCTTTATTCACTGGATTAATTGGTGATCCAACTACAGCGTTGATAATAACAGCTGCAGTAGTTGCAGTATTCTTCTTCGCATTGGCAAGACCTGCTCCAAGAAGAAGACATGACTAATGGTGATCTGAAATGTCATTATTAGGCAATATTTCTAATTTTTTCAGAGCATTTGACATAGTTAAAGCACTATTCGCTTTAACGTTCATCCTCATGGGAGTAACAATAGTTTACCCAGATATTTTCAATACTCTAACAAAAATTGAGACTTTTTATAAAAGCGTTTTATGTATTAGTGCAGGAGTAGCGGGAGTTTACTTAGTATATCACGCATTAGATACTCGTAATAAAATATTAACAATGAATGAATTGATAGCTGGAGGAGTAGGCTTTTTACTAATAGCGTTTGCTGTTTACGTTTTCTTTGGGCAGACTCTGAACGTCTATCTACAGAATACGGTTCAGTGGACAATGCAACTTATGCCATACCTGATAGCATCAAGTGCAATAATCTTAGGAATTGCAATAACTAATAGGTATCCGAAAACAAAAGCGGGATACATATTAGCAATATTTGGCGTTGTCTGTGCTGTTATATTCTTCATGCTTCAAGAAGGGTTGTTAGACATAATTAAAAAATACTTGGGGATGTAAAATGAAGTTCAAACTTATTCTAATTTTTTTAGCGTTAATTATAGTAACAAATGTAGTTTATGCAGATACGCAAATAACACCGGATAGTGATATTTACCTTGATAAAGTATATTACTATCAAAATAATAATTTTGAAGCTACAGAAACGCATACGTATATATTTTGGGCGACAGAAGTAAGCAATTATGGGGTGATGTGGACTATTGAATTTGATGACATAAATTCATTAAGATTAACACATATAACTGTAGAAGACGACGAAGGAAATATACTTTTAGACGAGGATGTAGATTACACAGGTGGCGGCTCTTGTCTTATCGAAATGTTCACTACTAAAAGACAATTACATACTATTAGATTTACATTCGAAAAGACTGCCGAGCCTCCTACAACATATTACTACAAGTTCCAGATATATAAATCTGGAGAAAGTTCACCACCTAGTGGTAATAGTGGTGGAGGAGGAGGGGGAGGAGCTGGAGGACGAGGGGACAACAATAATGGGGGATGGAAGCCGTTTGATTGTAGCAGCTTACCACCTATTTTAAAAGATTTCTGCGAATGGGTAAACAACAATATAGGTGGTGCTGTACAAGCAATTACAGGGTTTCAAAAGTGGCTTGAAGATACATTTACTGCTTTTTGGCAAGGATTGGCTAATATCGCTATGATACCAATAAACGCAATATCTAATTTTTGTAATTGGGTTGTAACAGGTGTTACAAACTTCTTTACTGGGATTCAGAAAGCAATTTGTAATTTTGCTGCAGCGATAGGGAACTTCTTTGGTGGTATTCCGAAAGCTATTGGTGATTTCTTTGGTAGTCTATGGAAGTCAATACAAGACGGTTTTAGCTGGTTAGGAATACAAGTAGGGAACGTTACCAAACCGCTGCAAGACAATGCAATATTAATAATAGCAATAATATTAATAGCAATAGGGATATTTGTATTTTAACCTGCATTATACTTAGGAGTAATATTGTTAGGATTCTGGGGATTGCAACAGCTTGATATAGTCAAAAATCTACTTAACGAGCCAAAATACTTTGTAATGATAATTTTCGGCTTAGCTGGTTTAGCTTTACTTCTGAAGAGGTGATAACATGGTTTGCTATTACTGTATAATCACTTTTATAATTTACAATGTTATAATACTAACAAGCTTTGTTTTAGCAGTTAAAGCTTACAGAAGAATTAAAAAGCTTGAAAAGGTGATGAAAAATGAACGTTGATTTATCACAAGCGTTTAATTGGATTTATATTGTAGTTATACCACAGTTGTTAGATTGGTTCAGGCAACATATACAGCAATTTGAGCCAATACAATGGTTGTTATTAGTATTAGGTTGCTTTTTGGTTGGAATAGGGATTTATTCGGCTTGGAAGTCGTATAGAATAGCAACATATAGTGTTTCAGTAAAGATAGCTAAGTTTGGATTTACTTTGATAGTATTGGCTTTTGCTTGGCCCAATATCAAGTGGATATATGAAGAATGTATGAAAGCTACTGGAAATCCAGTTTTGGCGTTTGTACTTATATTGGTTGGTGGATTTTTCGGTTTGAATGTTGTTAAATTAATATTATTGTCATCAACTAAAAAGAGGTGATATTTTGGGAAGGAAAAAGGTTAGTGGTAAGAAAGCTAAGAATTGGATTCAAAAAGCAGTAAAGAGACCGGGAAGAGTTAAGAGATTTCTAAAGAGATTATATGGAGATAAAGCATTCACAAAAAGTGGAGAGATTAAACATTCGTATTTGCTAAAGGCAATAGCATACGTGAAAAAGAACTATCCACCGGGAAAGAGGAGGAGAAGTCTTCTAGCCGCATTGAATTTAGCTAAGAGGTTTGAAACGCTCGGAAAAGGAAAAAGAGGTAAATAATGTATGCGAAGAAATAGCTTTTCTTTATTTTATAAGAGAGATAAATTAAAATGGAGGGTGATGAAGAGATGGGATTATTCAGAAAGAAGGTTATTGAAAATGAGGAGAAGAAAACAGAGTTAGACATTTATAGATTGGCAGAAGCACAGGTTACGTCAACTTATGTAACAACTATAGTTAAGCAAATATATAATGATATAAAAAATGACGTAAATATTAAAGAAGAAGACAAATCAATGGTATTTGAAGAGGCGATAAGAGTTCTATGCGAGCTGTTAAAGCAATAATTCTTTTTCTCTTATTTTTTAGTTTTAGCTTAATTCCTGTATCTGCTAAAAATGTAAACAAGACTTTAAGCGATAAAGAGATTCTAAAGACTATTAAAAGCAAATTTGGTATCTTAGAATATCCTAAACCGACATTAGAAACTAACGACACAGTAGTTTTTATATTATTCCGATTTGGAGCATGGGACAGAGTAGCTTACAATAACACAAAAGCGGTAGCTCCTCTTTACATCTATGTCTATAGTCGATCTGGTAAAGAGGTTAGGGTAGACTATTGGACAGAATCCAAAAAGCTAAACGGAACTTTAAACGGTTCTTGGGGATTCTTGGGAACTATCGGTAAAAAAGGTATGAGAGATACGATATATCTAAAAATTCTCATAGATGGAAAAGAATATTTCTTAAAAATCCCATTGGTAAAGTCTATTAAAGAAAAGAAAGAAGAGAAGGTTTTAGCGTTTAAAAAGGAGGTAATAGTAAGGCATGCTCAAGTGGCAATTGTATTAGCGGTATTCGCAATTATAACGGCTTATATATTGAAAAGAAAGACTCTACTAACTAATCCGTTTAATCTGATTAATTCAGGTGTTGTAATTGGCTTAACGATTGCATTAGCTTATTATTTGGAGTTCATAAGAACAGATAGTACGTTTTGGCTCGCTTTTGTCTTTACAGTCTCTGAATTCTTAAGTTACAGCTTATTCCATGCTGGAAGACGAGTATGGTTCATGCAAATATTACCATCAATGCGAAAAGTCTTGATCGAGGAGGGAATCTTATATAAATGCAGAGAAGGATTAGCTTTTGCTATACAGTCAGTGGATGAAGCTATAAAAAGATGGAAAGGTCAGCATATATTAATTAAAGATAAAGAAATTGGAAAAATAGGAAGTCTAAGTGAAGATAAGATGTTTAAGGTGATTATGAACGAAATAGATTGGTGTGATGCAATTCTAACTTTATCGGCTAAAATAAAGAGGGAGAAATATGAAGATAAAAGCGTTGATTAAAGCAATATTTGCAACGTTTGGAATTATTGGTTTGATGTTCATATTATATATAATAGACAAGATGATAGGAATTGAAGGATTATCTTCGTTCTTGTTTTTCGTTGGAATGACGTTATTTATCTTATATAGGTTGTTTGTAGCGATAGAGGAGGATAGATATGAATCCTTTGAGAAAGAAGATTGAAAAAGCAGTTGAAGAGAAATTAGCGAGCATTAGAACTGTTAGGGTTCTGGAAGTGTATGCTCTAGGTCCACGAGACGTTGAAAGCCTGTTAGAATTCATGCATCAAGGAAAAGTTGTTGAAGACTTAATAAAAGAAAACATTGAGTTAAGAGGAAGGTATTTGCGGTTGGAAGCAAAATTAGCTTTTATGGCTGATAAAATAGCAAGCGAGAAGTGGAGAAGGGTTTTAGAACTTTCTCATGAAGTAATAAAGGAGGAAGAGGATGAAGATTAAGGTAGATGAGGGAGAGAACGAAGAAGTTAAACTTTGGCAACTCTTAAAGCTATCTGCTACTAAATTAGGTAAGAAGCTTGGAATACAAGATTATGTTTTCATAGACGTTGATATAGCCTCAATTCTTATAGATCTGGAACATGCAATAAGACGGTTTGGAACTAAAGAGGAAATAAAGGCTTTTGAGGAGTTCAAAAAACGATTAATACGTAAATTGCCTCTCAAGGAGTTAAAAAAGACTAAAGAAGCTACAAAACTCTGGATTGCAAGCGGTGATGTCGAAAAAAGAAAGAAGAAAAAAGAAGAGGATGAAGATTATGATTAAAGGACTAGAGAAACAGATTAGAAAATGAGTAAAGATTGCAGAAAATGACGGTTTCGTGTTTATAGGAGTAACAGGGGATAAGGGCAAGGGTAAAACAGTACTAAGCTTTTCGCTATGGCATGAAATCATGAAAGAGTTTGGTCATGAATTTGATTTTATAAAAGATTGCGATTTGATTCTAAATCATGTCATATTTACGATTGATGATTATTATGGGTTAGAAAAAAGAGATGTCGTTAAATTTGAGTGCAAAGGGGTAGAAAAAGTATGTTGTGCTGTTTGGGATGATTTTGGCTTGCATACATCAAGTTATGAATTTCTAAGAGGTGAAGGTGATAAAATAGGAGATTTTGTAGAACAATTTGAAGTTGTAAGAGAAAAGACAGGTATTCTAATAGCAAATGGTGCAACATGGGATTTAATCCCGCCAAAAATTAGAAACAGTCCAAATGTGATGATAGATGTTTACGAAAGAGGTAAGGCTAAGATTTACGAAAAGAAGAAAATACTATGGCTGGAGCTCGTATGGAAAAGTCTTAAGGATATAGAATTCTCAAATATCCCCGATGAATTTTATAAAAAATATAGAAGAATGAAGGACAAAGCTATAAAAGTAAAAAGATATATGCGTTTGATTAAGTTAGAGGAGAAAGCTAAAGGTTTGGCTGAAAAACTTAAGCCAGAGGATTGGGAAAATGAGCCATATCTTATTGCTTTAGGCGTAAAAGATATGTTTGGAAATTATACGCTCTTTGGAGAATTGGTTAAAAGATTTTGGGAAGAGAAAAATAAGAGATGGATGCATGTCCAGACATCAGACTTAAAAGGTAAAATTATTAAAAAAGACTATGATTATTATATAAAACCGATGGATGATTCAAGTAGGGAGATATTGAAACGATTACACTCTGCTGGTGGAACTCAGATTAGTTTCAAAATAATAGTAAATGGGAATGAGATACCTGAAGAAATCCCAGCAGATGAGTTATTTAGTTAATTGTCGAGTAGAAATATATGGTACCAGTTAAAGATGTTAGGCAATTGTCGAGTTATATAACACAACTTCAAAATTTTTATTTTGTAAAATTATATTTTGGAGATATGACCATATGGTCATAAGTCCATATGCCCCCCAGATCCCGGGGGATAAAAAATTATTTTACACCTAAATTTAAATTTTAAATGCGGTAACACGAGCTCCTGTTATTTCAATAATATTTAGTCTTACAAAGTGTTATTTAATTAATTAAATTACGATCGAAGCATATGGGATATCATAGATAAAGTTATTGCTAACCAGAAACCGTGAATCAAGACATATAAGATCATTGATATAATTTTACTACCTTTATCTTCTGCTTTCTTAATAATATAGAGGCCAATATATGTTACAGCTGGTAGAATCGCTACAACATAAGTTTTAGTAACAATTGAACCTATAAGTATCATTAAAGACATAACTATTGTATTTGCAATTAAGATATAATCCCAATAATCCAATATTTCCCTCCAAATGCTTCTACGATATTTGAATTGGTATTTAGTCGGTTCTACCGCCATCGTCTTTTCCTCCTTAATAAATATAATTCATAGTAAAAGTTATCTATATCTTTTTCTATCTGCCTAATCCTAAGAATTAGGCCAATTAGTATAATAATGATTAAATATAAAAATGAAGTTAATGGAATTATTGTCTCATTTGAATAAACATAGACGTTATATATCACAAATAAATGCTGGGGATGGAAGTTCTTTAAGTGTTCTATAGCAAAGGAAGCTAATCTATTTAATTGAGTTGCCAAAAAGAGTGCAAAGGCTGTAGTTAAAATTTGTTTCAAGGTGTTTTTATTGTTATCATTTGTTTCTCGCCTCATTTTTTAAACAAGAATATTCCCCCTATAATCGCTAAAACTTTAAACCGAAACCCATAAATCCCTCCAACATCTAAGAACAAATAACCCTCTCTCATCCCATCCCCCCAATCTAACCTACCTACTTTGTTATATCTTAACTTTTTTGATTTCATTAATGTTAAAAAATTAATCGTGATCAATTGAAAACCGCTCTCGATTTTTATCTTGTAAGAGTGAAGAAAAATTAAAGAAATTGATAATTATAGTAGAGCTACCATTCCAAATGTTTAACCCAAAATCTCATCTAAACTAGGGGTTTCAATAAGATGAATATCAGATTTTTTAGGATATAGAACTGAAACTATAAGCCAAGTATTAGGGTATTTATTATGTGTTCCAACTATAATATACATATTTCCGTTTTGGAATGTCGTTTAGAAACTTTTCACGAACTTTTTCAGAGGCGATTTCTCGATCCTTATGTCTATCTAACGAGTTAAGATAGAGCATACCAAGTTCCCAATCTTCACACATAATCCTGTGTTTTTTAGAGCATTTAGGATTGCATCTAAATATATATTGGAACTTTTTATCTGGGACTTTTATTTTAATAGCACTCTTACCTTTTCCCAATGTAATTTCAAGGGCTACTTGGCTAATCATACTTTGAACTTTAGCATAATATTCGCTATCTTCCCATACAAAATCCAAAACTTTTGGTTTTAAAACACCAAGTGAGACCACTTTATCTTCTTGGCTTTGCAAATACTTTAAAGTTGTTAAGCGTTCATCTAACATCTTTTTTATAGTTCTGTAGTCTTCTTCAAGAACCTTAATCGAGTTAAAATCGATTTTTCTACTTTCTGGTCTCCTATCCGAGGGCTTATCACTTTTTAACTCATAGCTAATCCAGCATTTTTTCTTAAACTTTTTTCACTTCCTTTCCAAAATAAGTTCCAAGGAACAGGATAGATTCTTCTCCACTCTCCATCTTCTGTGATTCCAGCAATACATACAAGGTGCTCATATGTCTTGCTGATAGTTGGATATGTTTTAGCTAAAACAAGTAATTTCTCTCGTTTCTTCAAAGGTGTATCACCTCAAATCCGTCTTTTTCTAAAATTTCAGCTATTATACTACGATGACAAATTCTCCAATCCTTTTCGTAGCACATTATCACCGTTGTCTTAGATTTAGCAAGTTCTTCAAGCTTTTTAATAGCATTACGATGATTTGATAAATGTCCTCTATAAAGTTTCTTAAATTCTTCAAAGCTAATGTTTTTATCTCTTAAATGATGTCTTATATCCTTTGGAGCTCCAAGTTTTGTCAAGTTGATATATTCGATTCCAACCTTGTTAAGGTTGTTCTTAAGGGCAGTTTTAGAGAAACCATTCCTTCTACTACGTGGAAGTTCTCTAACATCCACAACTACTGAAATTTCATGCTTTTGTAAAATATCTATAAAACTGTTAATAGTTCTTCCTTCGTATCCAATTGTATATATCTTTGGCTTCTGATCACTTGTACCTTCCTGTTTTTGGTATAATTCAAAAGCTGATCTAAAACTATAAACGTCATTTAATCTTCTAAGAATAATCGATTTTCCGTCTTTTCCGAGTTCAAATATAATTTTATCGCCATCCTGCCAACCTAAATGTTCAATTAACTCTTTTGGTAATGTAATTCGATACGATCTTCTATGCTCCTTTAATTCACGAATCATTTTTATACCCCCAGCATCCCCCAGATTCTGGTGGATAAAAATCTTTCTATTTCTTAAACCCAGATTTTAAAGAACTATTAATCATGATTGACTGAAAACCGCTCTCGATTTTTATCTTGTTAGATTTATTCTTGCATTCTATGTTTGCTGTTTTTGCGTGTGTGTAATGCAAGGGTAAGAGTATGAATAACCTTAATCAAGTATTAAAAGAAGCTCTCAGAAAGGTTCTTTCACGCATATTTACATAAGAGTGGTTTTATAGAATGCAAGAATGTTTGGATATATAGGAATGTCGGATATTTATGTCGGAATGTCGGGCTTTTGTAATATATTTATGTATATTATAATTAAGACTTTGTTTAATCAAATGCAATAAAAAACGACGTAATTATTTCATTCAAAAATAAAATCTTTGAACGAAGATTCGATAAAGACGTCATTCTTTGCAACACTTACCCTATCTTGCACGCACACAAAAATTGCATGCAAAAATTCATGAATTAGCATAGTTGTCTTTATATATTTAAATTATCTTGCAATGATTAGCCAATAGGAAACTCTTTTTATCTTCTATCTTTTAATGTATATTATGGATTCTGAACTGCTAAAGAGGCTTGAAAGATTGGAGTCTAAAGTAGATAGAATACTTGAAATTCTTGAAGAAGAATTAACAGAAGAGGAAATAAAAGAGCTTGATAAAATAAGCGAAAGAATGAGAAAGGGAGAAAAGATGCCGTTAGATAAGCTTTTATGAAAGTATATCTCGATAGAGAATGCCGTAAAATTCATACAAAAGTTAAAAGAAAATGACAAAAAGAGAATTTTGAGAAGGTTAAAAGCTCTTGAAATCGATCCCTTCATCGGAAAGAAGCTTAAAAGTCGTGAAAATACCTATTCACTTAGAGTCGGTAAATACAGAATCATTTACGAAATTCATTTTGAAATTAATGAAATCTGGGTCTTAAAAATCGATAAAAGAGAGCGTGTTTATGAGAGATTAGATTAACCTAACTCTATTAGGTCAGCAATCAAATATCTTCAACTGATTTTTGTAAGTTTAAACTTTAAACCGAACCTGAGAATTTTTATTTTCGTTTACGATGAAAGTTTAGAGAGGTCTAATTAAAAAAATAAGAATC
>Ga0190369_1000079_pt1 | contig 13547 bp, 14 predicted proteins | sample 4872181213_MG_FD_165051 | JGI IMG/M metagenome (GOLD analysis project Ga0190369, IMG submission 165051) | Hydrothermal vent microbial mat bacterial communities from Southern Trench, Guaymas Basin, Mexico - 4872-18-12-13_MG | ecosystem: Environmental > Aquatic > Marine > Hydrothermal vents >... | reverse complement strand
GACGCTCCTTATGACCTCCCTCGGCGGATCGAAGACCCCGCAGTGTCTGCCGAGATGGCAGGGGTCATGGTACGTGACCTTATATTTTAATTCCTTCTCGGGGTGCAGTTTCCCATCCTTTATCAGCTCGAGCAGGTGCTCGGTCGTATGCTTGACCTCGAAGGGAAGTTCTCCCACAATTTCGGGATAGTCGCGCTTCAGAGTCCTATAACATCCGGCGCAGTGCGTTACCACGACCTCAGCTCCTATGTTTTTCAGTACCTCGACGTTGTGGCGTGCGAGTTCTTCCCCGAGTTTCCGATCTCCGACCCTTAGCGCTATTGATCCGCAGCACCACAGATCCGGGTTTATTGCCACCTCGACGCCAGCGGCCCTCATCAGTTCTAGGTACTTGGTCAGGAGGTCTGGGGCCCTGTAAGGGTTTGTACACCCCACGAAAAATACGATTTTCCCTTTTTGCGGGATTTTCTCCCCCTCGGGTATCCACTTCAGCCTATCGGCATGCTTCGATGGCGGGTACGGGTTGTACTCCTTCCTGGTCCATGCAAGAATTTCCCTATGGCGAGGCATCGGTCCTATTCCCATCTCGACAAAGTCTGCCCTTATTGCCTCCCATATCTTGTCATGATCTATTATCTGCGATATCGGGAGAACCACCGACTCCTCGAAACTCTGGTTGCAGGACCACTTGCAGCTCCCACACACCATGCACTGGTAGAACACCCTCACGACTTCCTCGGTGGGCTTTATCTTCCCCTCCAAGAGACCCCTTGCCAGAAGAATCCTTCCCCTTGCAAAGTACACCTCAAAGCCCGGGCTGTGTTCCAGCACGGGACATACGCCATATTTCCCAATGGAGGGTCTCACGGATACCCGGCAATCGCCAACTCTGGAGCAGCTGTATAGCATATCCTCATATTTTCGGAGGTTGGAGAACTCCATCCCGACCACCTCACAGGTAAAACTTTCCGGGGCTCAGTATTCGGTTCGGATCGAGTGTGTACTTTATCTGCCTGAGGAATTCGTAGTATGGCCCGGAGAACGCGCCCGCGTCTATCACCGCCATTGATAGAACCTCGCCCAGCATGTAGTAGTAGGCACCGAGCCTTGTCAAGAACTTCGCTTGGTCTATCCACAACTTTCGGCACAACTCCATGTTCTCGGGACGGTACTCCGCAATTATTCCACTAGTGACCTCGACATTGAATCCTTCGACCATCAGAAACTGCCCGACACCCGCTATGCCCTTAACCTTTGCAAGTTCCGCGCTGTGCTTGCGCTGCCACTCGTCCAACTTCTTCTGAATCATAGGAATCCTCTTTATCGGCGCGATGTGCTCAGTTGTCATGGCGATGATCCTCGGGCCGGTGCCGCACCACAGAGGGTGGTATATCTGCCAGTGGCCCTGCTTTTCATAGAACCACTTCGCAATGTTGCCCTCGTGTATTTCCTCGCCTAGGGGCTCCGCACCATGCTCCATTGCAATCTTATCGAGAAGCTTTTCATTCGCATGTAAAGTCTCCTCGGTATGCGCCTCTATCACGTAGAAGACCACTGCCATGTCCCGTGGCATCCCTTTCTCCGTAAGCCATCCCTTTATCAGCGGTTGTCCAAACAGTGCGCCCGCGTAAGCTATTGCGCTTACGGGCGGGAAGTAGAAGGCGTCATACAAGACCCCGTGATCCGCCTTCAGCCTCCACTCGTACAATATGCGGGTAGCTCTCTCATCTGCATCCTTCGTTGGGAGTGCAAATGTCTTACACGCATGATACTCGGGAACGGGATATATCCTGAGCACCGCCTTTGTCTTAACCCCCAATAACCCGTTATCTCCAAAGAAGAGTCCCGCAAGCATCGGTCCCCCGGCGTAGAGCGTGAATGACTTGTCTATGAAATTACTGGCCCACGCTCCGACCTTTATCACGACACCAGTCGGGAGCACAACCTCCAAACCTGTGCAGTTTGCCGTACATGGACCGTACTTTGCACCGCCTCCGCCACCCACGCTATGGTGACTAAGCCCACCTCCCACACAGGCGCATAGCCCAGATCCGGGACCCAGGCAACCAGTGTAGTATCCTCTCTCTCCTAGGATAGCGTTCAGCTGGGCCCATGTGATTCCGCACTCCACGGTGACCGTCATGGCGTCCTCATCGATGTCCAGCACCCTGTTCATCCTCGTCAGGTCTAGGACTATCCCTCCTGGCTCTATGGGTCTACTACCGCCGGTAAGGCAGCATCCCCCGCTTCTCGGTATCACCGGAATTCTGTATCGGTTTGCGATTTTCAGGATCTGTGCAACCTCTTCTGTTGATCCGGGTCTAACAACATAGTCGGGCATTCTCTCGGGCAACGCAGGGTCGTTGCTCTTGGAGTATGCGTAAAGGACGTGCTCCTCGCATGAAACATACTCCGACCCTACGACGTCCTCCAAAAGCCTGAGGATGCGATCCTCGTTCATACCATCATCACTTCCCCTCTGGAGTAGAACCCGCGGAGGACAACTAGTATATAGTTGCGGGAATCACTATAAAAGTATCATCCAGAACGAGTTCACATAAAAATTTCATCGCCAGATGCACCGATGTCCTTCGAAAGGTCATCCGCCTTACCGTGCATCCTCACAGGACCGTCTTGACACATCTCACTCGCTGATAAATTTGCATATCACGAAAAATCGCATATGAGCCGAACCGTAGTCATTCGCGATTTTTCACCCTTGCCTCTACTCCTCTGACCAGCCTCTCTATCTGTTGTAGCGCAGTTTCCACATCCTCTCTTGTACACCACCCCTCGTAGAAGCACGTATGCATGTTATTGACATGGGCCCACGCGTCCCTCACCCATTCCCCGAGATCCTCTACCACCCTGCCCTTATACTCCCACAGTTCTCTATGACTGGACAGCCTCTTCCCTTCCTTCCTGTAAGCGTGGGCCTTAATGGCTAGAGCCGCCGCGCCCCATAGCTTCTCGGCCGCCTGCCTGAGATTCCCCTCAACAAGTTCCTTCTTGGCTTGCTCGAGGAGATCTTTAGATGCCTCGACGTACTTCTTGGCTCTATCAACGGGATCAAGGGAACGTGTTACGATCTCCACAAACAGCTCATCGAGCGTCAAGCCCAACTTTTCGGCCTCTCTCTTCGCAAGTTCAACAACAGTTCTGGGCAACGTCAGCGTTACGGGCATACCCTTCCCTTCACCCAATATCGGCACTAAAGGCGATAAATTTTTCGAACCTGATGCATATAATCCACACGGTCCGAACTTAACTCCAAGAAGATGCCCAATAGTGTTGTAATTGGAGATTTTTAAGACTTAAGGGTCTTTGAAGGACGGAAGACCTCTGAAAATCGGAAATAGATAGTTGCTGACGTTCCATCTTTACTCGTATCTAATACTTCCAGACCGATACTCAAACAGAAAACACAGAAAGACTATCGCATCTGCAAACGCCTTCACCGCACTTCCTCCGTATCCTCCCTCCTGAGTTTGTGCACGAGTTCAATAGCGCACTTCCCAAGTTTCTTTTCACTCTGCATCCCAATCCCCTCATGCTTTCGGAAGGTTTTCTGAAAAACTTCAATATTGCAACATCCCTCACTTCCATCTCCAGCTTATCCCTAAGTCCCACCCCTAGGGCTCATCACAACATCGCCTTACTGAAATTTATACATTTACGTCGTGGATAAAAGAACCGCCCCTTCTGCTAATTTCGTATATCTCACGTTTGTTGTCCTACCCATATGCGGGCGATCCCGCGTATGTTGTTAAAGTCCTCGTCCTCGGTGATTATTGCGGTGATTCCCTCTCTGCGCATGACTACCAGGTGTATCGCGTCCGATGGCTTATCGAGTTCGCCATTGGTGAGAATGTCCATCGCAGAAGTGATATCCGATTCTGTGATTTCCAGTATTTGGACGACGGGGATTATTACGCTTCTTACGAACGCGGACGTGATATTATACGGGATGCGATACTTCTTCCTGCAAATCCACAGTATCTCGTCGGCAACTATCGGATCTGTATAAAGCTCATACTTCCTCATGATTTCCGAGAGGAATGAAGAATATCGACGCAATTCCTCGTTTTCGAGCACAAGGAGATATGTTGGGAGGCTCGCATCGAGGAAGGCTTTCACTCGAACTCATCCTCCAAGCCCTTAAGCTCCCCCGGCTTCCCCCGAATACCCATCCTTCTCACCATTTCCCTGAATTCCATTATCCTTGCAACGATCTTCTCAGGCGAGGGCCTCGCGCAAAAGTATGTCATCCTCTCTCAGCTGCACCAGAACCTCGCTCCCTTCCCGCATGCCGTACCGCTCCCTCAATATCTTCGGTATTACCACCTGGCCCTTAGGACCCATTTTGAGCTTAAGGGATACCATTTGTACCATCAAGTATTACTATTCATCCTACTTATTAAACACGAAGTTGTACCTAGGATTTTCGGAGACCTTTTTTAGAATCCATGGCGACATAGAATATCAAATCAAATGGGCGTTTTCATGTATCTAGGATGAATGATTCGCTTACTGAATATACTCCTCTAGGCGTATGGGATGTGAGTTTGGCCTCTTCGGATCGTTACCGACCTTTGCCTTCTCGCCATCTGATCGGCCATCACCATCATTATTCGGACAAAAAGTCTCTAGGCATATTACTGATTATGCTGAAAAAAGTGTTATTAGAAATCGATACGGCGTTTGTATCGTTCATTTAATTTCAAAAATCGTTTAAAACCAATAATCAACATCAGCACCTATCAGCACGTCGTGTTATAATCGATGACATCTCATCGATCCGTTAATGGTCTTATTGGTGAGTATGCGACGCGGAATGGTCGGACAATTGGCGGAATAGTATGATGGAAGAGTTTTAAGCCGTATTCGCTATAGGATCTCCTTGATACTCTTAACTTCAAATCGAGGATTGATATTTTCGACGATTTTGTGGAAATTCCTCTTACCGGACACTTTGTGAATGTCTTCGTCCTCGGTTACTAAAATGTCTGCTCTGTTAATCGCTGAGGAAAGGATAAGACTGTCTATGAAGTCGCTCAGCAGTTTTCTTAGGTCGATGGCGGTCAGCAATATTGAGGGCTCATGTATGGGAATCTTCCTCACCCTCTCATCATATACAAGGGCTTTTATTCCCCGAGATACCTTTACAGGTGTAAGCGCGCCTGAGACGACGTACTTGGCGCCCTTAGCCGATAATTCGAAGATGCTGATCTCGCTCATTAGAACCTCATAGCCTCTTCTGATAAGTTCTATCACGAGGTTGCGCGGAATTTCCTTAACTGATATTCCTATAGCTGGCAAGAAGTAAGTCGTATCTAGAAGCAACTTCATGTCTCAGCTCTCCGGGAGAGTTCTTTCCTGAACCTGTGGAACTCCTCAAGCGTTATTTCGACCTCCGGCTCTTCCTTCAAGACATCCTCCAACTTCGGAACCGGCTCTACCAGAAGCTTATCTCCCTCAATCCTGTAGATCACCCTCATGTGAGGCTTAAGCCCTAACTTATCCCTGATCTTCTTAGGGAGGAAGAGTTCCCCCTTCGACCCAACCCGACCCTCGGCATACACCAGAATCACCGAATTAATTATCGATATCTCGAAGTATTTAAATATATTCGAATATGATCGGTAATGCCAGAACCGTTATCCGAGACTTTGTTGATTTTATTAAGTAGAAGGATTTTGAGCTAAGATCTCAATCATTGTATAGATTGCGATCAAGCGGTAAGATATAGCTGGATCGAGGGAAAAATTACGGGTAAAAGCTATAGGGGATTACAAAATCTTGGAATGCGCAACTATCGATGATTTTCAAAGGAAGAAATTGATGGAAAACGTAGCGGTTCCTGCTTGAGACATTGAGCATTGATTTGTTATTCTGTGCGTTTGCCGCGAATCCAAATTGTTTGGTGTTACTGGTGCTCATAGAGCCTCCAACACTGGCAATAGTGGGCTCATGAACTCCTTCTGGATGGGAGATTTCGCGAGAGACCTCATTATAGGTCAACAAAAATTCTTACGTCGATAAAACAGAAAGAACACAACTTATCTGCTGACATCTCTCATCTTAAAAGAAACGGAGTATAGAGTTCAGAGAATATACCGAACTTTACATACTGCGAAAGAGCCGTCCACGCTGAAGGTCATATTCCACTCACTAATCCTGTAGTTACGTAGGTTCACGGATACCGCGTTAATAATTGGTGTGATTGTTCTGTTCTGTGATTTCGAGGTTCAGCAGATTATCTATGAAAAGTTTTAGACTTTGATCGAGTTCAAGCTAAGATTTTGTAGTATCTTTGAAGTTCTGCATTTATGGTATTTTCTCCCATATTTAAGTTGCATCTGGTGGTCAAGTTCGCGCTCCGGGTCGCTGAGGGCATCGGGGTTTGGGTGTAAGGACATTAGTGCCAATATCCAACTCTCAATTGTATTTTCTGCGATTGCGAGCCTACACTTTCTTTTGCATTCACCGTTCAGGTTTGCGGCGATGCGGAGAAACCACTGTTGTACATCTTGTGGCGACTTTTTATCTCTAAGTACAATTATTTTATCATATTCGTCGCAAACCTCGCTTATCCATTTGGATATTTTCGAAGCACGCCAATCGCGCATCTCTCTTATATCTACGGGCACTTTGAGGATCGATGCAATCTTTTTGACGGTGATGTTATCGGAGCATCCTTCGACGAATATAAGGATTCTACTTTCTCGGGACTCCACCGATTTCGCCGCTGTACCAGATTTCACCAAGGGGATTTCCCTCTGTCAGCAGAGATTTCACCTTTTTTTATGAGTTTTTCATCATCTATTTTCTTCGTTACGGTTTCTCCTTTCCTCTTTTCGACAATTATCACCTCTTCGGGCTTCAGTTTATCGAGAAGGTACGGCGAGTGAGTTGTGATTATTACTTGAGGAGGGCTTTTTCTGCAGAGGTCGACGAAGGTTTCATATAGTCGGGGGTGTACGAAGTTCTCCGGTTCTTCGAATATCACGACGCTCGAGCATAGGTGGAGCGCAGTAACGAGAGCTATTATTCTCAGGGTTCCATCCGAGATGTTCGATGCGGGCACTATCTCCCCGATTCCCTCTTCCCGGATTCCAACCTCGACTTGCTGTCCATCTTCGGACGGTATTACATCCAGTTCTTGTATTTCGGGAATCAAGCTTCTAACGACTTCCTCTATCTGGAAAAATTTTCTTCTATCCGTAGTGAGAATCGTGTGGAGCACCTGAGCGATATTTCTTCCATCGTACTCTAGCTCCACGCTGAGACCACTTGAGGAGGACGACTTCATTCTTGGTGGGTTAAACGAGTATGTCGAGATGCTCCCAAAGAACTCTATTACATCGCTTATCCGCATGCCATCAACGTTTTTTCCTGAGCGGTCTTTTAAATGCTTTATAGCGGTTAAGTGCATATCGACAAACATTTTTTCATCGAAAAGCGTGCATGACGCTTCTTCGCGGCGCATGATGTCGAGGTCATTCACTTTTAAGAATTCGTGCAAGACTTTCCCAGTCCCGTCGAACTCTATGAAGTATTCGATCGTCGACTCATTGATACTTCCCTTCAGGCGAACACTTGCAGACTCATGAGTCGAGAACCCGTATATGATATCTTTAACTTCCTTGAACCCAAATTTCACCCTTACAATCTCTTCGATGTTATGACCCTTGAAAATGAATTTCACGAGGTGCAAAACCTTCACGATGTTGCTTTTCCCCGAAAGATTTGGCCCTATCAGGGCGTTAAACTTCCCAAGCTTTAACCTTACGTTACGAAGTGATAAGAGGTTCTTGACTTCCAGTTCTGAGATCATTTTAAGCACCATGTATGCTTTAATCTACTGGTTTGGTCAATTCATTTGTTGCCACATTAACGTCATCTCCTTAAACGTTTAAAAATTGACTTGCTGTTAAAGTGGCTCACCGAACCTAGGCCTTCATGCTAGGATTTGATTCCTTTTCTCTTGAGGACTTCTTTTATTTTCTTTAGAAGCTCTTCCTTAGCCGATCGATAAAGTTCGAGGGTTTCCTCTATTTCGGGTAAAGTTACGCTCTCGGGCGAATAATCCGCCTTTTTCCTTAGGGCGTAAAGATGTCTGAGCGCCATTGCCGCCGTCAGCAATCCCTTGTTTTCGATGGCATTGGCGAGTTTATCATCTCTTCTGGGGATGCGCTCGTTTAATAGTGTGAGTAGTTCGCATGAGAGTCTATGTAGAGAAAAGTAGAGTGCAGAGGCGCATTTGTTCGCATTTCCCCGTTTAAGATCATCAAATGCCTCTTTTTCTAATCTTCCAGCTTTCTCCATCCGGCAATCACCAAATTATCTGCAAGCTTTCTATCGCTCACGATGAGGGGGCTTATACTCACGCCGTAGATGCGCTCTACCTCAGCCTCCATCTCGGCAATTGCACGCATCGCCCTCACAAAGTTACCCCTGATTACTACCAATACATTGCTCTCGTAGATCATTGCGTCCTCATCGGGCGCCACAACAACTTCCAGAACTTCATCTCCGAGGCTTTTCCTGATTTTATTGTAAAACTCTTTCACGGCGGAGATCCAGTCACCAATTTTCACATCCGCCGCCATTTGCGAGCGAATAAAGGAGTTTATGAAGCCGACATCCTTTTTGCTCACGATGAGGGGGCTTATACTCACGCCGTAGATGCGCTCCACTTCCGTCTCTGCTCTGACAACTGTATGCCTTACCTCAGCGGAATTCCTCCTAACTATGACTAATACGTTGCTATCGTACACCATTGCTTCTTCGTCAGGCGCCGCAACAACTTCTAAAAGATCATCTCCCAGTTCTTCTTTTACTCTCTCGAAAAACTCGGTGATTGCAGAAGCCCACTTACTTCCGCTGAGGACTATTGGCAACCTCAGGATCTCCTCTTTAGTGGACGAAACCATGGACACCACTTTCACTTTTATGCTCCATAATTAACTTTTGACACTTGGCAGATAAAACGTTGTTTCTTGGCCATGGTTTCCACTTAGGGGAGGAATACAGAATAACCCCTATATATTTAAATATGCCGATATAAGGATATATTAATGTGAGTCTGAGATTTCCCGAGGAGAATCAAGAGGGTGCAAGACGTAAGCAAGGTTGAATTATGGGGGATGAATAATAGCTAAAAGTGCCGTTTGGTATCCAGTAATCTTTCCGGATAGATGTGATGGATGCAAAAACCGTGAGGTCCCCAGATGCGTCGAGTTCTGCCCTCATGGTGTCTTCGGGATACGTGAAGGGAAAGCAGTTGTGCTGAGACCTCAAAACTGTATGGATACACATCATGCGAGTTCATTTGTCCAAGAAGAGCAATTGCTTTTCCCCAGCATACTATGATCTTTCCCAGGATAAAGAAGGAAGATAAAGGCTTGCTCCGTAAAGTTACATGTAGAATCTGTGGGAAAGTCTTCTGGACAAACAGAGGTGTGGATATATGCTTTGATTGCGAAGCTAAACAAAAGTGTGTATGATGAATCTAGAAGTAGCCTTTAAGGAAACTCTTGGAAGCACCCCCGTTTCTTATAGCATTTTGAATTTGCACGACACTTGTTAGGTGGATTCTAAATTTTTGGGATGTTTTCTTGTGCTTCGAACAGCCTCCAATTACATGACCTCATATCCTTTTAGCTCCTTAACGATTGCTAATAAAAGTTTCAACCCTCCTGCTAACAAATTGACTTTTGATTCTTTCAGATTCAATATCCAACTTCTTTCCGCAGGATTTTCGCTTCTGATTGAGCCCTATGATTAAATGACCGTTCAGTACGTCTCTGATTACGTCTGAAACATCAACACTAGCAATGGGGCGGAGGCGGTTTCATAATTTAGAAAAAACAAGATTTATAACTTATTAGGATATTCTATATTTTCCCGAAATTAGAAGGAGAATGTGAGGGGCCCACATGAGTGCGTACAACTATCAGTTGATAATAAAAAATATTCTTGAGTGGGGTGTTAATCGAGCGCCGAACAAGGAGATTGTGTACAGAGACCTAGTAAGGTACACATGGTCTCAGTTTTATGAGAGGGTGAAGAGGCTTGCGAATGCGCTCGAAGAGCTTGGGGTCAAGAGGGGGACGAAGGTGGCAGTGCTCGACTGGGACACGCACAGGTACCTCGAGCTGTACTTTGCTGTTCCCATGATGGGAGCCATACTCCACACCATAAATTTGCGTTTGCCCCCGGAGCACATCCTGTACACCATGAAGCACGCCGAGGACGAGGTTCTCGTGGTGAGGGACGAGTTCCTTCCGATTGTTGAAAGAGTAAAGGACATGCTTCCAGAGAGTTTGAGGACGTTCATAATCACGTCGGATACTGGGACGATGCCAGAAACGAAGTTAGAGCCCGCCTACGACTACGAATCGCTCGTCAAGGAGGCGTCTCCCGACTACGAGTTCCCCGAACTGGACGAAAACACCGATGCCACAATCTTCTACACGTCCGGAACTACGGGACTCCCAAAGGGAGTGATCTTCACGCATAGACAGATAACGCTTCACACATTGTGTGTTGCTCTTGTATCCCTATTCCCTGGGGAATTTCATTTAACGTCTCAAGACGTAGTGATGCCACTTGTTCCGTTCTTCCATGTGCATTCTTGGGGAATGCCGTATGTCGCAGCACTCCTGGGAACGAAACTCGTTCTTCCTGGAAGGTACGATTGGGATTTGATACTTGAACTCATGCGGAAGGAGGGCGTCACCTACACCTATTGCGTGCCAACGATTCTTCATGCATTAGTTTATCATCCAAAAGCGGAGGAGTACAGGGACGTGTTTTCAAGGCTGAGAGCGTCAATTGGAGGCGCAGCTCTTCCAAGGGGATTGGCTTTACGAGCGAGAGAACTGGGAATGAAGGTTACCTCAGGATATGGTCTCTCCGAAACCTGTCCGGTACTCACGATTTCTGGATACAAGGAGCACATGCTCGACTGGCCGGAGGATAAGAAGCTCGAGGTAAGATTAAAGACAGGATTACCAATTCCACTGGTTAAATTGAGAGTTGTTAATGAGAAGGGAGAGGATGTGCCCAAGGACGAAAAGTCAATTGGAGAGATAGTTGTGCGTGCGCCTTGGTGCACGCGTGAGTACTACAAGGATCCTGAGAAGACGAAGGAACTGTGGAAGGATGGGTGGTTGCACACAGGCGATCTTGCCGTCTGGGATGAAGACGGATATGTAAAGATCGTCGGAAGGCTCAAGTTTGTGATAAAGAGCGGAGGGGAGTGGATCTCCCCGCTGATACTAGAAGACCTGTTAAGCACGCATCCCGCGGTCTCCGAGGTTGCAGTGATCCCGGTGCCCCACGAGAAGTGGGGAGAGAGACCCATTGCGGTAATAGTTCCGAAGGCCGAGTACAAGGACAAGATCACCGAGGACGATTTGAGAAAATTCATGCTGAAGTTGGCCGACGAGGGCAAGGTTGCGAAGTGGTGGATTCCGGACAGGTTCATCTTCACGGATTCGCTTCCGAAGACCGGAACCGGGAAGGTGGATGTGCTGAAACTGATAGAACAGTACAAGACACTAAAACTAGAATGATCTCAGAAACTTCTCGTCCCTTTACGATTTTTATTTATTTTCCGGGATTATTTCGTAACTTCAGAGGTTAAGCAACCACAATTAAGTGGACAAGAAACAGCGTTAAGAGAAGTCTTCCAGATATAAACATGTTCTTCCCCATCCACTGGCAAGAAGTCTGTCAAATTTGCAATACTCCACGTATACTGGTGACATGAGCACGATTTCTCGAAAGCTTCGTAGTTCTGATCGAAAAACAAGAGATGCATCAGGTGGGAGAACACAATCCTCGCCCTCACCATGTGCTAGGACCTGCGGAACATCCCATTGAGCCCTAAAAGCTATCCCAGATCCCTGTGCAACTCCTCGAACGCCCATCAGTTACTCCGGTAATGTAGTGCGGTCCATAAGACATAGGTTTGCACGTCTCCAGTAGCAGTTGAGGATTCCTCCTTCTCCTGTGCATGAGAAGAAACCGGATAGCTTCATCAAGGTGATTCTTCTTTCAAGTTTTACCGTAATCCGGCACGAACCTCAGCAACTCCCTCTTAACCTCTCACTGATGAACATTGTGAGAATCACAACACTTTATCGTGGTTGTCCGTGCCTGATCTCTCAGATATTTTGAATATTTTCGGCACGGACTTTCCTTCATAGGGTCAGGTTCTTATCCCCGCACCGGGAGGATGTCGAGGTACTCATTGGGGGCACCTGTAAAGTAATCAACCATCGCATTGATATGGAGCGGGACGTTTAACGTTCAAGTTAACACTCTCAGATCGACGCCCGGCTGTGAGTGGAAATGCTAATGTTAAATTTATTATGAAACAGTTTCAAATTTCGCTAAAGGATTTTAAGGCAAGTGTCAGGTGTTAAAAGCGCAAAGCTTTAATGCTTCTACTGATACGTGACACGAGTATTTCTGCCGCCAGATCTAAGATCTTTAAGACGCGAGGATCAGAAATTCTGTAATAGATTGATCGACCGCGTCTTTCGGCGATCAGGATACCGCTTTCCACCAAGTTCTTAAGATGTTGCGCGACTGTCGACTGCGACCTTCCCGTCGCAGGGATTATATCACACTGGCAGATGCTCTCCTCTCCGTGTTCCATTATCACTTTCAATATCTTTAGACGTATAGGATCTGATAATGCTCTAAAGAATCGTGCCATAGTGTCTAGGAAGCTTTCTTCCATTAAATGATTCATTAGGGCCACCCCATGAGATCGCGATTAATTACTTTTAAAATACCACAGATTTCCATCTTATGTATTGGTATATCGTAATATGCTGATATATCAATATGTCGGAAAAATCGAAGAGATGATGCTTATGCATAGAAAATCCGATAAGAGCCTGCTGAGCCTTCTGATAGGAAATAAGCTTGTTAGAAATGTAAAAATAAACGAAATACTGCCATGTATTTCCGATAAAGAGAGAATACGTGTTGTATGTCAAGTGGATAGGGAATTAACCGATGTGCTTCCAGTGCTCTACCTCTACATTCCGAATGCGACATATAACGAAAGGACTGGTGCACTCACTTTCATGTACAAGCAACACATGATTACGATATTTAAATCGGGGAAAATAACGGGGACATACATGCGCGACCGTAAGGAGGCGGAGCAGATAATGATGGAAGTAAAAGACCTGATAAACAGAGCGATAGTGTATGTAATGACACACGGTCCCCCCTCTAAAGACTTAATAGCATCGAAGAAACCCGTTTCCGCGTTAACGGTACAAAAGCACCTTCCGGGAACAAACTGTGGAAAATGCGGAGAGAAGACTTGTTATGCGTTTGCGGTTAAGGTATCCACGGGAGAGAAGGATATTGATGAATGTCCGGAGTTGAAATTGCCTGAAAATCTGGAAAAGTACCATGAGCTTAGGAAACTACTAAGGCCAATAGTCATCTGAACGGTGGTACCCTTGCGAATCCTACTGGCAATTACGAAATCCAGTTATCCGGCAAATCTTCTC
>Ga0190369_1000078_pt1 | contig 13624 bp, 14 predicted proteins | sample 4872181213_MG_FD_165051 | JGI IMG/M metagenome (GOLD analysis project Ga0190369, IMG submission 165051) | Hydrothermal vent microbial mat bacterial communities from Southern Trench, Guaymas Basin, Mexico - 4872-18-12-13_MG | ecosystem: Environmental > Aquatic > Marine > Hydrothermal vents >... | reverse complement strand
AATGAAAATAAACTTACGGTACTAATCTCTGTCTATCTCTTGGAAATAGTGATGCTTCTCTGATGTTTTTAAGGTTTAACATAGCCATGATTAGCCTTTCTGCACCTAAACCCCAGCCAGCATGTGGTGGCATTCCATAACGGAAAGCTTCAAGATAAAATCCAAAACTTTCTGGTTCTAAACCCTTTTTCCTTATACTCTCTACAAGCATGTCGTACTTGTGAATTCTTTGAGCTCCGCTTGCCAATTCGAGCCAGTTATGCATTAAATCGAAACTCTTACAGATCTCTGGCCTGTCTTCATAAGGCATAGCGTAAAATGGCTTTGATTCAGTTGGCCAATCAACTATAAAGTATAAGCCTTCAATCTCGTTACCTACTGCCTTTAAAGCTGGAGTACTCAAATCTTCACCCCATATAATTTCTTCTCCTTTTTTTCTCGCTATTTCCAAAGCCTCATCGTAAGTAATCCTTTCAAAGGGTTTCTCTGGCACTTCAAGCTTTAGATTTAGCCATTCTAAGTATCTTTCGCATCTCTCAACGACATCTTCGTATGCTTTAACTATTAAATCCTCTAAAACTTTCATAACTCCATTGTGATCTGTAAAACTCATCTCTATATCAATAGATATCGCCTCATTTAGATGTCGAACAGTGTTGTGCTCCTCTGCCCTAAAAATTGGCCCTATCTCAAACACTTTATCAAATCCAGCAGCCATTAAAATCTGCTTGTAAAGCTGGGGAGATTGATTTAAGAAAGCTTCTTTTTCAAAGTAACTTAATGGGAAAAGCTCCGTACCTCCTTCTGTTGCAGTAGAAACTATTTTTGGTGTATGAACTTCTATAAATCCTTTACTAACTAAGTATTCCCTAATGCTTTGTAAAACTTGATGTCTAATTCTAAATATAGCTTGAATCCTTGGCTTTCTCAGATCTAAAAATCTGTGATCAAGCCTTGTATCGAGTTCAGCGGGAACTTTTTCAGTAACTTCTAAAGGTAGTGGAACATCAGCTTCGTTCAAGACTTCTATCTTTTCTGGAATTATTTCGAAACCATTGGGAGCTTTAGGTTCTTTCTTCACAAAACCGTCAACTCTTATAACGCTCTCTCTTCTAAGTTTTTTTGCAATCTTGAACGTATCTTGTGGAACTTTCTTCTTTGGTAACGTTATTTGAGCAAATCCCTCTCTATCCCTCAAAACTATGAAGACTATTCCTCCAAGATCCCTAACTTCGTGAACCCATCCGCAAACTGTTACACTTGTTCCTTCATCGAGTTTAGCAACATCACTTGTATACATTCTCATACTCAACGTAAGGTTTTGTGAGATAGATAAAGTTTTTAATCAAGCTAAAAACCTGAAAAAAATGAAAGATATCAGAGATTTTTTAAATGTTCTTGAAACAATTGGAATGCTAAAGAGAGTAAAAACCGAAGTTTCACCGATACTCGAAATCCCAGAGATTTTGAGGAGAGTTATGTATAAAAAAGGGCCTGCAATACTATTTGAGAACGTAAAAGGCTATAAAAATTGGAAAGTCGTAGGTAATTTGTTTTATAGTATTGAAGCGTTAAAAATAGCTTTTAATGTCAAAAAACTCGAAGAAATTGGATATAGAATGGTAAACCTCATGGTAGCACAACCACCAATGGATTTCATAGATAAGATCAAAACCCTTAAAGAAGTCATATCCTTGGGTAAATTTTTACCAAAAAAAATTCGTAAGGCGCCTTTTTTTGAAAGAGTTGTAGATAATCCATCTTTGTTAGATCTTCCAGCTTTTAAGACATGGCCAAAAGATGGAGGGAGATATTTGACGTTTCCAGTTGTTATCTCAAGAGATCCAGAAACTGGAGTAGTAAACATGGGTGTGTATAGAGTTATGATACTCGATGAGAAGAGAGGAGTCATACACTGGCAAATCCATAAGAGGGGGGCGGAAGCTTATAGAAGAGCTTTTGAAACTGATTTGAAGAGAATACCAATAGCTATAGCAATAAGTTGTGAACCAGCGGTTCTCTTTACGGGAATTTCTCCAGTTCCGTATCCAATTGACAAACTGCTATTCGCTGGAATTGTAAAGGGAGAAAGTATAGAAGTCGTTAAGCTCGATTCTGGATTAATAGTGCCAGCTAATGCAGAAGTTCTCCTTGAAGGTTACATAAAAATAGACGATTTATCCGAAGAAGGGCCATTTGGCGATCACTTTGGATACTACGATAAGCCCACTGATAGATATCCAGTATTTCACTTAGAGAGGATTTATATGCGAGAAAATCCGATATATTACGGTACGGTTGTCGGAAAACCAGCATTAGAAGATGCAGTCCTTGGAAAAGCTGTTGAAAGAGTTTTTCTTCCAATAGTAAGGGTTTTATTTCCTGAAATCGTTGAAATGAATTTGCCTGAATACGGGATGTTTCAGGGAATTGCAATAGTTTCGATTAAAAAGAGATATCCGGGGCATGCGAAAAAGGTTATGATGGGTTTATGGGGAATAGGACAATTATCTCTAACAAAGATAATAATAGTTGTAGACAGCGATGTAAACCCACACAATTTAAACGAAGTTCTATGGGCTATAGCTGCGAATGTAGATCCACAGAGAGATGTAGTAGTTGTACCGGGAACTCACACAGATGCACTAGATCCAGCAACTCCAATTCAGGCGTATGGGAGTAAGCTTGGAATAGATGCAACTAAAAAATTCCCAGAAGAATACGGCTATAAGAGTTGGCCAGAAGAAGTTGAAGTCGATGAAGAGATTTCTAAACTCGTAGATGAGAAGTGGAGTTCCTATGGGATAGATTGATATGTGGGATCCTGGAAAAGTCTCTAAGCGTAGCAGAATTAATGCGATTTTAAGGCTTATAAGAATCGAACACACTATTTTCAGTTTACCATTTGCATATGTAGGTGCGATTTTGTCTGGATACAGTTTCAGTGTCTACGATGCAATACTAATCGCTTTTGCAGTTTTCGGATTGAGAACGGCATCTATGGCTTACAACAACATAGCAGACTTAGAAATAGATAGAAAAAATCCAAGATCTTGCAAAAGACCTCTAGTGATTGGTGCAGTTAAACTTAGAGATGCTTGGATGCTTGTTTTAATTGGTAGTTTAATCTATTTCATCTCTTCAGCCTTATTAAATAGGTACGCTTTGATTTTGAGTCCGATACCGTGGATATTTGCAATGACTTATCCATATGCCAAAAGGTTACACAACTTTCCGCATATCCACTTAGGCCTTGTTTTGGGATTAGCTGTATGTGGAGGAGCGGTAGCTGCATCTGGAGATGAAGTCAAATCGATCTTTGAGGCTTTGTTAAGTATTCCAATTCTGTACGTAATAGCCGTTGTTTTGTGGGTTGCAGGCTTTGACGTTGTATACAGCTTACTCGATGTAGAGTTCGATAGAGCCTTTGGTTTGGGTAGTATACCAGCAAAGTTTGGGGAAAAGAATGCAAGATTGATTGCCTTAACGTTTCACATCATCTCTATAGTCTTACTATTTCTAGGTTGCGTTGTTTACAACTTAAGCTTGATAGGAATTGCTTCGATAACCTTCGCAAGTGTTTTAATGGTTTATCAGCATTACATAGCGAGGACTAACATTCCTAAGGCATTTAATTTAAATTTAATAATTTCAATTGTAATCTCGTTTGGTATAATTATCGACAAGCTTTAATACCAATACTCTCCAGCGGTTTTATGAGGAGATACATCGTTTTAGCAATTGCAGTATTGGCTATTTCCGCTATAACTGGATGTATTCAAAGTAAGAAGAGTATTGAAGTTGCCACATTACAAGGAGGGATTAGTACTTTAGATATTCTAATGGAAAACAACTACGGATTAAATTTAAAAGTTCACCAGCTTTCGAACACCCTTGAAATACTTTCCGCCTTATCAAAGGGAGAAGTGGACATCGCAGTAATTCCAGCTGAGATGGCTGCAAAGTTCATACAAAGTGGTGGAAAAATTAAGATAATCGCTGTAGACATGTATCAAAATCAAGCAGTTCTTTCAAAAAATGAAAGCATTAAGAGTTGTAAAGATTTAAAGGATAAGAAGATCGCTGCTTTAACTGCTTCTGGAACTTATCACATGTTCAGAGCGTATTTAAAGCTTGTGTACGGAATAGATAATGTAGACGTTATAAACACTCAGCCCGGTTCACTCGTTTTGGTTTTAAAGAGAGGAGATGTCGATGCGATAGTTGCGTGGGAACCAATTGTTAGTCAAGCTATCGTTGAAGCTGGGGCACACGTAGTAGAAAACTTCACAGACCTCTGGAAAAAATCTGGAAAAACTGGAAAGCCAGTTATGCTTGTATGGGTTGCGAGAGAGGATTTAGATGAAAATGCTATAAAATCGTTCCTAAAGGCAAGAGAAGAAGCAGCTAAGAAGTGGATATCCGATAGGAATTATACGATATCAATCCTCATGAAACACTACGGGATAAGTAAAGATGTTGCAGAATCCGTATACAATAGAGTTGAAATCTGTTCGAAAAACCTCGATGATGAGTTAATAGACAACATTAAAGAAGTGTGGAGTATAGCATGGCTGGGTGGATATCTAAAAGAGAATCCATCAAAAATAACAAAAGACGTGTTTTACAAGTGTTAAGCTTAATAACTCTGATATCTACGATTTTTATTTTATGGTTTATAGTGAGTACGACTTATCCAAATCTTTTAAAGTCGCCAATAGATGTGTTAGGATATTTTCAAAGTGTACCTCCTCAAAGGATACTACTATCTGTTGCGAAAACGCTTACAAACAGTTTAATCGGATTTTTTATAGCGTTAATCTTAGCTGAAATTTCTGCTTTTTTAGCGTATTTAAACGACTTTTTAGATTCGTTTTTCACAGCGGTTAATACCTTAGTTCAGAGCGTATCCGTTTTAGTTTGGGCTCTAATTTTTATAATAGTTTTCGGAGTTTTAAGTCCTATTCCACCTATACTCGTTGCATCCGCCTCTTCATATCCAATTCTACTCTCAGCAATGCTCAGCGTTACTAAATCGTTAGATAGAAAGTTCATAGAGATATCAAATACATTAGGAGCTTCAAAAGTTCAAGAGTACATCTACATTATACTCCCCGGAAGTGTTCCGCATTTGGCGAGTGCCGCTAGATCTGCTATAGGCATTGCATTGAGAATAAGTGTGGTTGCAGAGGCTTTAGGCGGAAGTGGTGGTATTGGGTATGAGCTCATGTACAACTACAACTTGGGAATAGTTGAAGGAGTTCTGGCATGGGCTATACTACTGATTTTGTTGATGATCGTTCTCGATGTTCTAATACTAAGACCGATTGAGAAGTGGGCTGAAAGGTGGTTGATATGATAGAAGTAAAGGACGTCTATAAGAGTTTTGGAGATGATTTAGTTTTGAACGGTATAAGCCTTAAAGTGAATAAAGGCGAAATAGTGGGTATTGCTGGGCCAAACGGCTGTGGAAAAACGACTTTACTAAGAATAATCGCTGGAGTTGAAAAAGCGGATTCTGGGGATGTGAGAGTCAACGGAAAAGTCGGTGTAGTTCCTCAAGAGAACGTTTTACTCCCTTGGTTTACAATCGGAGATAACATTGGATTGGGTCTGAAGTTTAAAGGTTTAAAAAAGGAAGAGATAGAGTCAAGAGTTTCAGATGTGGCAAAACTGCTGGGAATAGAGGACTATTTAAGAACTTATCCAAGAAGAGTCAGTGGAGGTATTGCAAGAAAGACCTCTATAGCCCGTGCATTGGTTTTAAATCCAGATATACTACTTTTAGACGAACCATACACTGGATTAGATTTGAAGTCTGTTTCAAACCTTCAAGAGTTGTTACGTAAAATCAATGAAGAGAGAGAAGTTACGATGCTGATAATTTCACATCAATTAGCTGAGCTCGTAAACATAGCGAATAGGATATACGTATTCTCTCATAAGCCCGCTAGAATAAAAGCTATTATAGATTCAGACATAGACGCATTAAAAACTCTTAGTAATATCTTATGAAAAGACTTTTAATCAAGCTGCAACTAATCAAATCCCAAGCAAAAGGAATATCTTAAAACAAAAGGGGGTTGGAGTAGAGATGGTAGTTGTTGATCCGAAATTTACCGAAGAGCTAATGGAGTTTGGAGCGGAAAAGGTAATGGAATGCTTTAATTGCGGAAATTGTACAGCAATATGCCCAGTTTCTACAAACGAGCACCTTTTCCCAAGGAGATTTGTTAGGTATATACAGTTAGGACTTAAGGACAAAATATTAGATGCTGAAGATGCTTGGCTCTGTTTGTCTTGTAGGCTTTGTACAGAGCTTTGTCCAAGGGATGCAAGACCAAGCGATACTATGATAGCTTTAAAAAGGTTGTCAGTAGAGAACGGTAGAACTCCACCGTATATAAGAGACTTCTTCCAAAACATAACTAAGCAGAGGAATCCGTGGGGTATTGGAAAATTTAAGAGAGACAACTGGATTAAAAAAGCCGATGTAGAAGTTCCTAAGATTAAGGAAAATCCAGAATTCGAATGGCTTTGGTTTGTTGGATGTGCAAACAGCTTTGAAAGTAGAAACATAGAAGTTACAGTGAAGATTGCAAAGATATTGAATGATATCGGTCTAAACTTTGCGATACTTGGAAGAGAAGAGGGTTGTTGCGGAAACGATGTAAGAAGAGCAGGAGAAGAAGGTCTATTCGAGCTTTTAATGGAGGAAAATATAAAGATCTTTGAAAAGTACGGTGTTGAAAAGATCGTGACACATTCACCTCACTGCTACAACACTTTCAAGAACGAGTACAACGGATACGAGGTAAAGCTCGTTTTGGAATTCATTCACGATGCAATTAAAAAAGGCAAGTTAAACCTGAAACCGTTGAACATTAAAGTCACTTATCATGACTCGTGCTTTTTAGGGAGGTACAATGGAATATACGATTTACCGAGAGAAGTTCTGAAATCTATTCCGGGAGTAGAATTAGTTGAGATGAAGAACAACAGAAAACTTTCGATATGTTGCGGAGGAGGAGCTGGAAATATAATTGGTGAATACCCAGGAGAGATAAAGCCCGCAAGGATAAGAGCAAGAGAAGCTGCCGAAACTGGTGCTGAAGTTTTAGCTGTTGCATGTCCGTTCTGTCTATTAATGCTTGAAGATGCCGTTAAAGCTGAAGGATTAGACGACAAAATAGTTGTTAAAGATATAGTTGAACTCGTTTACGAATCTGCTTACGGAGAGGATTAAAAAAGACATTACTGAATTTTTAAATTTAAATTCTAATACCCAACTTCAATATTAGTAATATTAGATTAGTTTATATAGTAGTGGGCACAAAATTTAAGAAGTTTTACTTTAGATTTTTATTTTTTTTGTTACAGATTTAGATCCTAATTAAATTAAATATATAAAAATATAGCAGAGTTAACAAATTCCACTGATAAAAAATAATTTAAAATTTAACGTATCATTCTTATTAAGATGAGAATAGAACAATACGTACAATTTCTACAGTTTAAAGATTTGAAAGAAGAGCTTTTAAGGGATAAAAAAGACTTTAAAGAAGAATTAACAGTGTTTAAACGATGTAGAAGAGAGGGTGAAGATTACTCTGAGGAAATCACAGTATCCTGTGGGTTATTACCAAATGACAAACATATTATAAAGCAAGTGTTAAGCCATTTTGATTGGGATATAAACTTAGACTATGGTTACCCTAGTTTTTGTCTAAAATTTGGGAAAATACACTACGAACGCTACAATGGATATCGAGAGGATTTACCTTTCGAGCCGTTGGTTATTTATCGCACATTTCATGGATGCCGTGAAGATTATGTTGAGTTAAGTGAGGAGTTTAGACTGTATCATAGATTGTATCATGATATTAGACGAAATGAGCTTATACGCATCTCTAAATCTGGAGATGAGGATATAGTTGCCAGAATAGAAAAAACAAATAATTGTATTTGCGTTAAAGTGAAAATAGGATATTTAAGAGACTTCTTGTCTGCGAAATCAATGGTGCTTGTTAGATTTCACGAACATTACCGATATTTAAATATAGATTTAACAAATGTTTTAGGACAAGAGCCAATTGAAGTAAAGGAAATAAAACCCCATTGTTGTTTTAACGTTGTAGTATATCCAAAAGAAGATAGTCCAAGCCCATACATAAAAAGCTTTTCAATGTTTCTTGGTAAAGATATAGTATTTCCGCTTGATGAACCAATTCATGAGGACTATAAGCGGTTAAAAGGCGATTGTGAAGAAAAGTATGTAAAATTTATAATTGATGTTGATGAATATGGAAATCCAATTGAACATACATGCAATCCTAAAAAGCTATCTGATTCAGAATATCTAACACCCGTATTCTTTAGACGAGAAGTGCTTAAAAAGTATTATGACAATCCATCAAAGTATAAGATTGGAGATGGATACATAAGGTGTTGTAACCTTTGGATTATACGTTATGGTCAAAACGAATTAGGTCTTGTTCATGCTTGGTTAGGTGATTTAGGTGAATACCTGCCGTACAATGAACAACTTCACTGGAGACAATACAACATCCCACCAGAAGGTGGTATTAGTAAGATAACAATTAAAAGAGAGTTATTTGCAGAACCTGCTGAACCTGAGGATGAAACAAATAAATTCAAATATGAATTTCACAAATTCCAAGAACATTGGAAATCTAAATTTGGATGGTTTTTATTTGAACCCTTAAATGATGATGATAAACATTACTTTGTAAGTCTACATACTCCAACAACTGAAGAGCAACTCGAATTTGAACATCAAATATTAGCATTGGCTAAGATTTTGCCTGACTCAATTAACGTTTCAAAGATTAAAGAATTTATAGGTCTAAGTGAAGAAAATGTAAAAAGGCTTTTAAATGTACCAGAGAGCAATGATATCGGTAAGATCCATTGGCTAACAGCTATGCTGATCTATAAATTCAAAATCGATGAAATGAAGGCAAAAGAAATTGTAAGACCGTTAAAGATTATTCAAGATATTAGATCAAGTGCTACTGCACATAGAAAAGGAGATAGATTTGAAAGAATTAAAAGAAAATTAGAATTACCTGGAAAATCGTATTCTGACTACTTTAGAGAACTCTTAAGAGACATAATTGAAATGTTTCAAAAATTAGAAGGGTTATAGTAAATTTATCTGTATTTTAAATATTTTACATTCAACTTTTACATATATTAAATTAAAAATATTATATTTAAAAATAAAAATTAGTGAAAAAACCTTATAATTATTTAATGAAATCTGAAAACTTAGGAGATTTGGGGTAGAGAATATCCCTCACGAATTCAAGTGATTCGTTGTATATATGAGCATCGACTGCGAAGTGATAGTATTTATAGCTTCTGAATCCTGTAAACTCTGAAACGTACTTTGTGAGTAAGGCAAATGCGTATATATTTGCATGCATCGCACCATATACATCGTTTGACCTCATGTAAAACACTCCAGCCAACTGATCTCTAAGCTTTAGGAATTGGTAACCCCTCAAACATGGAGGATTTTCGCTTTTTAAATCTTCTAAACGAGAAATCGCTACATAGCAATTCCTCACACATGAATTCTTCTTTAACTTTCTTACACATTCGTAAAGTTGATCAAATCCGCATCTAGCTCTCTCAGCATATGTGTATTCTTCACTGCCTTTATCAACGAAATCTACGGGTTTATCAAATCCTGAATATATGACGTATTCGTGTGCGTAGTCAGTGCAGTATTTCTCTGTAATTGGTGCTTTAGAATGCAACTTGTTTTCCTCAGGTTTTCTTATCTCTATAAACAATCTATGAACAAATAAGCTCTTTTCTTGTCCTTCAAAAAAATCCCATTCAGTTTTTTTCTCTTTTCCATAGTTGTAAACGATATCTAAGGCTGTATGCCATGCAGAAGATATATAGTCTTCAACTATGTGTGTTCCGTAATCCGTGTATCCGTAAACCTCTTTAAAATCTTCAGCTAAATCCTTAGCTGACTTTACATCTCTCTCATATACATGGGGAATGCCAACTATCATTGCAATATCTCCTATATCAAATTCCGTTAACTTAGACATCCTTTCCAATGCATAACTCAAAAACTCGACGTCTAAATCGAAGTAGTTAAAACAGTCGAGAGATCTGATGTAAGCAGTGAGGTTGAGTTTTCCATCTACGACTAGAAAAGATATCTCAGTAATAGCCGGTGGATTTCTGCTTAAATGATCCTCAGGTTTCCAAATCGGTATTGAAACTCTTCTCGTATACGGTTTACTTTTAAGTTTTTTTACAGAATCTTCGATAGCTTCTTCAAATCTGGAGTAATAGACCTTTGTATACAAATCGTGTTTTAAGTCTTCAAACTCCTTTAAATTTTTTACAACCAGAAAGGTTGGTTCAGCTCTTACATCTATACCAAACCGTGAACGACATTTAAAACCGTTTAGAGCTTTGTATATGAGTTTGGATTTTGCCTCCTCGCAGTTCTTACATATGATCATTAAGGAAAACATTACTATCAGACTATAAGTGTTAAGTTACATTAAAATCAAGGGAGGAGGTTATTGTGGATATCGTATCAACTGTTGTAGTGGTATTTGGAGTTGTTTTGGGATTTTTTATCACTGATAAACTACTTAAAAGAAAGGAAATCAAGAAAAGAGAAATATTAAGTGTAAACGAACTTCCAGAATACCTACATGAGAAATACATGGTTAAGTCTGCTATATTGATCGATAATAAGGAATTTAAAAGAGGTGTTAGCGATGAAGAACTTAAAGAAGCTATGAATTTGGCGGTTAAGGATGAAGTTATATTGATATCTGGAACTGATCTAAAGTATATATTAAAGAGAGATAACGTTTTTGTTTACGTATCTGGGAAAATCTCCTTAAAGGACTTTGTGGATATATGGTTTATTATTCAGAAGTCTTTAGAGGTGGTAAAATGATAATACTACTGCTAGCAATAATATCTGCTACAACTGCATTTCAAGGAAGTACGATAAATTTAACCGTTTATGAACAATCGCACGTTATACTCGATAAATGCATGTACTTCGAGGACACTTTAACTAATGAAGCAAATCTGAGCAGAGGAACGTATCAGATATACATAACGTATTCATGTCAAGGTTTAAAAAAGATCGTTGTTGAGACTAATAAAACGAGAAAAGTATTCGAGGTCTTTGTAATTAAAAGAGTGAATAAAGAAGAGCTTGAAAGATTGGATTCCGAAATTCTAAAGTTGAAAAGAGAGCTAAAAACTGCAAACGATAAACTAAAGGATTTAGAAGATTTGGTTAAAACTCTAAACAGTCTAAACGCAGAGTTCTACAACAGAATAAAGAATTACAGAGAAAACATCAAAGAGTTGAATGATAAAATTAAAAGTCTAAATGAGGAAATTGAGAAATTAAGAACTGAGAACAAAATGCTCAAGAATACCTCAAAGAATTTAAATAAAACGATAGAAGATTTGGAACTGAAACTAACCTCATTAAGGAACGAGAATTCGAATTTAACGAATCAAATAGATAAACTGAGAATTGAGATATCGACACTACAGTTCTACCTTGCGTTGCTAAAAAACGCATTTCTATTCGTTGTGTCCTTTCTCATAGGGTCATACTTTTCAATCCTCAGAAAGTAATACATTATATGAAGTTATTTGTGATTGGCCCCGCTGGTAGCGGTAAAAGTACGTTTGTTGCAGAGTATTCAGAGTACTTAAAGGATAACGGATACGATGTAAAATGTGTAAATCTAGATCCAGCTACAGAGCCAATATATAAAGCAGACAGAGACATAAGAGAGTTTGTAAAAACGGAAGAAGTCATGAAGAAGTACAAGTTGGGAATAAATGGTGCCCTAATAAAGTCTATAGACATAAGCGTTGATTACGTAGATGAATTGAAATGTAACGCTGATTACGTATTGTACGATACACCCGGTCAAATGGAATTATTTATATATTCAAAAAGCGGAAGGGAAATAGTTAATAAGCTTAGTGACAGATTTTCCGCTGCTTTATTCTTAATGGATTCTACAGTCGTTTGCGATTCTGAAAGTTTTGTATCGGCAGTTATGCAGAATGTTATAGTGTCTCTAAGACTCTCCCTTCCAACTTTAACAGTTTTTACAAAATCTGACTTGTCTGAAGTTGATGTCGATGAACTGAGAAATGAACTATCTGAAAGAGAGGGGCTACTGGCAGAGTTAATGGAAAAAACACTATTCTTCATAGAGTATACGACAATTCCATACCGAGTCATAAAGGTATCAAGTATAAAGAGAACTGGATTCAACGATGTGTTTACAGCAATAAACGAATTGTTCTGTGCGTGTGGTGATATAAGCTAAAGCCGCCGCCGGGATTTGAACCCGGGACCTGGTGATTACAAGTCACCCGCTCTACCAGGCTGAGCCACGGCGGCTGTATCTCTTTAGTTAAATTTTGTTTAAAAAATTAACTAATCCTCTGGAATCTCTACCCTTCCCTCTTCTATATCTCTTAGGAATTCTCTTGGGTTCTTTCCTTCAATTGTTATCCCCATTGATATGCAAGTTCCGACAACTTCCTTTACAACACCTTTTAACGTATATGAAAGTGATTGCTCTTTTTTTATTCTTGCAATCTTAAGTAATTGTTCAAGCGTTAAATTTCCAACAAAATCCCTTCCAGGATTACTTGAACCCTTTTCAATACCTAACTCTTTCTTTATAAGTGCCGAAACTGGTGGTACTCCAACTTTTATTTCAAAGCTCTTGTCCTCCTTTACTATTATCTTCACTGGAACTCTTAATCCTTCATACTGCTTTGTAGCTTTATTTATTTCGTCAACGACTTTCTTTACGTTTAATCCGAGTGGACCTATCGCTGGGCCTAAAGGAGGGCCAGGCGAAGCTTTACCACCGACTACTAATACTTCGACGACTTGTACCATATCACTCACCTCCCTTACTCACGATCCTAACGTGATCAGCCTTAACGGTAACTGGAATAGGTACTACGGCGTCTATTAACTCAACTGTAATCTCATTTTTAGCTTCATCAACTCTTTTAACAACAGCCATTTCACCTTTAAACGGACCAGATATAATCTCTACGGTATATCCCTCCTTTATCTGTTCAACAGCCTTTCTTGGTGTTAGAAAATGTTCTATCTCCTTAAAACTGATTTCACTTCTAATAACACCTCTGACATGTGGCACACCTTTTACAGCTTTCACGACATCTTCAATACTATCAGCTTCAACTATAATATACCCCCTAAGCTCCTTTGGAGCTAAAATTGAATACACATCTAAGTTATACTTTTTAACAGCCATGTCCATGAGATTTGCTACAACTCTCTCCTGATTTGTTGTAGTTTTAACCGCAAAGAAACCCATGCACTCACCTCAACGCTTTGGGAACTATTTCCATTAGAATGTATATTGCAAATCCAACTAATCCAACAACGAACATGACCGCTACTGAGATCTTTGTAGTAGTTGAGAATTCATCCCAATCAGGCTTTCTAGCCATTTTTAGTACGTTGTAGTATTCCCTGAGTTTACTCTTTATTTCATTTATCTTCTGTTGCATGCATTTAAAAAACACCTTACGT
>Ga0190369_1000074_pt1 | contig 13848 bp, 13 predicted proteins | sample 4872181213_MG_FD_165051 | JGI IMG/M metagenome (GOLD analysis project Ga0190369, IMG submission 165051) | Hydrothermal vent microbial mat bacterial communities from Southern Trench, Guaymas Basin, Mexico - 4872-18-12-13_MG | ecosystem: Environmental > Aquatic > Marine > Hydrothermal vents >... | reverse complement strand
AACGTTTTCTGCTCTCAATTTGGACGTGTTAACTTAGTGCGAAAAGCATAAATATTCAATATTTAAAGCCTATGCCCTTAAGTTAACACATCCCTCAATTTCATCGACAGGTGTTTAAGATTTTTTTCACTTTTTAATTTTATAATTATTGATTAATAACTAATTCCTCAATTTCTTTTATCCATTTAATTTTGTCATCGCCTTTAATTTTTTTGAAATATTCGATTTCTTCTCTCATTCCTTCTGTAATTTCATCTCCAAAAACCCAGAGTTCATTGCAGAACTCCAATAATTTCTTGTTCATATTTAAAGCTTTTCTTCGATCTTCTGGATTATGATCGTTCATGAATTGACTAAAATATACATGAGGTGCTATTGGGATGTATCCCATATCAACTAACATTCTGCAGTATTTCTTGGCTTTTTCGATGTTCTCCTTTTTGCCTTGAAATGGAGAACAAACAAATATGACCTTCATATTCTCGCTCCTACTTTTTCTACTTGCATCTAATATAGTTAGCGAGAATATTTCGTATTTCAACTGGGTTTCTGTTACCTAATACAAGTATCCACCAGTACCCTCTAACAGCGACTAGTTTTTCTTCAGAGCTTACAGCATATTTAATCATTTCTGCCCATTCTTCGTTTGAAATTTGCTTATTTTCGGGAAGATTTTCAAGTAACTTTATAAGTTTGTTCAATGACTCCTCTTTGAACTGACCCAGTATTTTATCAAGCTTTATCACTCCATAACTTGGGAGTTGTAGCAATTTTCTATAGTAAGTTTTTCTGATACTATTCTCTGACATTTCCATCAACTTTTTAACTTCCTCATGCTCTACAATTTTGGCGTTCACACCCATACTCATTGCTGTGTCCATTACCCAAGACACTTCGTCAAGTATCCAGTAGGGATCTTCAAAATCTATGAAATTCATCTCTGAGGGAATTCCTACAAAATGGTGGAAAATTGGTTTTTTATCGCCATATTTTCTTAAAATTCTTCCCAATCTCTGTATAAGCTGTATTTTCGTCTTGGAAGCAGATACATTTAAGCCTATTTCAGCATCTGGGATATCTATTCCCTCATCGAGCATCTTTGCTCCTATCAGTATACCCCTCCGAGCTTTTTTGAATTCCGACAGAACTTCATACGGATTTTTTACTTCTGAATGGACTACAAAGACCTCATTCACTCTCTCTGAAAGCTTTTTTGCAATGTAATTACAGCTGTTAATGTCCATCCCAAACACAATGACTTTCTTACCTGCTTCGTAGTACTCTTTGGCAAGATCTATAGCTTCTTCAATTTTGGGTATGGATCTATATATCATCCATCTTCTTTGAGTAATTAGGATGGACAGCTTTCTCCACTCTTCTGGAATTTCTAATTTCTTATATCTCGCTTTCTCAATTAATCTTATAAAATCTTGAAGAGTTGATAAATTACTCATTTTTTCTCCCAATTTCTCTAGGAATTCTTCTGTCTTTTTGTCATTCAGGATTTGATAGAACTTCTTTCTTATCTGCTCAGATATTTCCCTAAATTCCCTCTTTTCATCTTCAGATAACTGGACAGGATGTAAATACCATTCAAATTCTGGAAGCACACCCCTTTCTATAGCCTCTTTTAACCCAAATCTGAATACTACTGGAATATTTAGGCTTCTAAATATGTTTGCCCTCTCACCTTCATCAGGAGATGCCGAAAGTCCCATGAATTGCCGGAACTTTGTTTCAAGGATAACTCGCCTAAATTCAGGAGCTGCAATATGATGAACTTCATCAATTATCAGTAGATCCACTTCTTTTCCCCCGTTATTTCCTATTAAACTCTGAATGGTCTCGAACTCTATTATGACATGTTTACATTTTATTGGAGTTTTGTAATCAGCGTAAGTGTCTAGCAGACCAAGTTTATCTATCACTTCTTGCTTCCATTGATTAAGTATCGCTCTTGAGTGGGAGGCTATAAGAACCTTTCCAATATTGTGTGTTCGCGCCATCTCTGCGGCTAATTTCTGTATAGCCATCAATCCAAGAAGAGTTTTGCCAGTGGCTGTAGCCATTTCAATTATACCTTTGCACCCATTTTCAACCCAGCTTTTAAAAGCTGCTTTTTGGTGATCCCATGGCTTTAACAAGACCACTGGGAGGTTTATAATCTCGTAAACAGCATTTTCACCATATTTATTGAGAATCTTATTAGCTATTTTAATAAATTTCTCAAATTTCTCAAAAATGTCAGAGCTTGCATAGTTTTTAAGCTCAGAAAAAAGTTCTAAGATAAATATCGCACTTCCCGGTTCGAAGAAATGACCAATCTTATCGAGGAAATCAACTATCTCCTTTGAACGCAGTATTTTCTTGATAAAAAGTAAAACTGGATTAAAGTCTGAAAACCCGAAATAGTATTCCCTTTCTTTGGCTTGTTTTATAATATTCCATAGGAGGTCTCTAAATTGCTTAAACTGTTTTTTAGAACATTTAGATCATCAACCTTGCTTCCAGCTCTTTCTTTAAGTATATTGTAGAACAGTTTAATAAAGAACTCTTCCAATTTTAGATATTCTTCCCTGTAGGATATTGGTCCTCTTAATCTCGGCTCAAAAAATCCGAATTTTTGGTAATAATCGTATAACAATAGTTCATCATCTGCTATTGCCAAAGCTCTTGCAGGAGAAACATTTTTCAATTCCTTTTTGTAAAAGTCCTCAAAAGTGTAGTAATCATGATAAAATGGGTCTAACGAGGAATAATAGCCTTTCTCACATTTAGCGCAGTAGAGTGAACCAGGTAGGGCTTCTCGAATACCACACTTTACGCACTTCACACATAATTCTTTGGGATAATCATAAATTTATGTCTTTCTATTATTTTGAAATATTTTGTGATTAGTATTTTAAATACTAGCAGAAATAAACTACCTAGAATGAGTTTATTTCTTAATGTAAATTTTTGTATGATTTTATGGTCAATAGAGCTAAGATATAATAATTTTCATAATTTTTAGACCATCACTATAGCATGCTCGACAATCAATTCAGAGAGCTCATTGATAACTGAATAATTCTTGAAACCTCTTTTCATGAGTGCGATTTTGACTTCTGCTTTTATCCTTGCTTTCATATACTGTTTTCTCTTCCATTCAGAGATTTTGACGTAACCAGATAAAATCTTTGCAACCTCTCGTGCGATCTCTTCTACTTCTCTTTTGTCTTCCATTGGAAGATTTGGATAAGATAACAGAAGTGAGTAGAATGCATATTCTTCATCACTCATGTTTAGTCTTTTACCTTCTTCTTCGGCTTTTCTAACCTCTCTGGCGATCTCAACGAGCCTTGAGATCATCTCGGAAACTTCTATCAGTTTCGTGTTGTGTTTTTCTATCAGTTCTTTTAGTCTTTCGTATAGGCTCTTATACCTCCAAGGATTGATTCGCATCTTAACTCTTAGCGTGTCATTAAGAATTTTTGTTAGCATTTCTGCTACGAGGTTCTTGTATTCAAGATTTTGAATTTCCCTAAGGAACTCTTCTGAGAAAATAGATATCTCTGGCTTGTCTTTTTTCAGCAGGTCGAACACATCTATCGGCTCTTTCGCTGATATGCTCTTGGATATAAGCGTGCTAATCTCTTTTTCAAGATCTCTTGAGATTTCTCTGATTTTTCGAACGGAGTATTTGACTATCATCTTCTTGATCATTTCAAAAAATGCCAAGTCCTCTTTTATCGCTATGGCTTCTGGATGCGGAGTCGCAAGTAAGTAAAGCTTCTTTAAAGCGACAAAATTCTTTACGAAGTTCTTTTTAGTGTTTTCGTCTTTGGCAACCCTTTCATAGGCTTGTGCAGTCAAGCGAGCGAGTTCTTCCGAGCTTAGATTCTTCCAGTTTCTGTAGTCTAACCCAGAAAGGTAAGATGAAACGATATCATACTTCTCTTTTAGCAGAGCGAGAACTTCATTGATGTTGGTTAGTGTCTCTCTTATCTGCTCAAGGGTGTATTTCGAAAGGGATTTTCTTAAATCGTCAGCTATACCTATATAATCTACAATTAAACCACCGGGTTTGTCTTTGAATACCCTATTGACTCTCGCTATAGCCTGAACTAAGGAGTGGTTTTTCATCGGTTTCCAGAAATACATCGTATGCAAGCATGGAACGTCAAAGCCAGTGAGCCACATATCAACAACTATAACCATTTTCGGATCGGATTCGGGATCTTTGAATTTGTCGGCAAGCTCTTTAAGTTCTTTCTTTGATCTTATGTGTTCGTGAAATTCTTTAGGGTCTTTGGATTTGTTGCCAGACATTACTACAGCCACTGAAGGAGCGTTTGGCTGTTTTATGATCCTCTTGTATAGCTCGACCGCCACTTTTCTGCTAATCGTTACAACCATAGCTTTTCCGTCGAATTCCATTAATCTTTTGTTGAAATGTTCTACGATGTCTTTGGCTACCTTTTCGAGGTATTCGTCTGTAAGCATTATCCTTTCGAGTTTAGCAAAAGCTTTCTTTACAGCTTCCTTCTCTTCCGGATCTAAAGCAACCCTTTCGGATATCTCTTCAAATTCGAGGTCTATGAATTCGTTGGTTAAATGCAATTCAGAGAGTCGGGATTCATAATATATCGGAACCACAACACCATGCCTTCTGGCTTTATCCATCGGATAGATGCTGATGTAATCCCCAAACACGAGGGTAGTTGAGCGGTCTTCGTAATCTATTGGCGTGGCTGTAAATCCCATAAACGATGCGTTTGGAATGGCTTTTCTGAGATTTTGGGCAAGCTGTCTGTATTGGCTTCTGTGGGCTTCATCGGCTATGACAATTATGTTCTTTCTGCCTGTGAGGAATGGGTATTCTTCATCTTTTGATCTTCTACCGAATTTCTGGATAGTTGCAAAAACTATTCCACCTTTAGCTTTCTTTAGGGTTTCTTGGAGTTCCGCTATGGTTTCGACGTGGTCAGCTATTGGCAAGACGTTTGCAAAAACTCCGTAGAGTTGCTCATCGAGTTCTCTTCTGTCCGTTATGAATAGCAAAAGGGGATTTTGAAGTTCGGGAATTTTAAGAACTTTTCTTGCGTAGAAAAGCATCGTTAAGGATTTTCCAGAGCCTTGAGTATGCCAGACTACACCGATTCTCCTATCCTCCGGCTTTTTGCCGTAGAGAACTGCTCTTATCGTTCTTTCAACGGCTTTTCTGACGGTGTAGAACTGATAATATGTTGCAATCTTTTTGACATAGCCTTTTCCAGCCTTATCGTAAATTATGAAGTCTTCGATGAATTCAAGAAGTCGGGATTTTTCGAAAAGTCCTAAAAGTAGGACATCTAAGCTCGTTAGAGTTTTGCCTTTGTAGATGTATATTGCACCTTCTTCAAGCTCTTCAACCTCCACATCGTCGTCGCTCTCTATCCCCTCCCAGACGAAGAAGCGTTCCCAGTCAGAGGTTGGGGAGCCATATTTTGTTTCGAGTCCGTCGCTCGCTACGAGGATTTGAGCGTATTGGTAGAGCTGAGGAACATCTTTCATTTTAGCTTTGTGATCGTAAAAGGCATCTTTAGCAGTTTCACCGGAGTTAAAACCTTTGAATTCGAAAATAGCAATGGGGATTCCGTTTATGAATACTACGAGGTCGGGACGTCTGAATCTACCTCTCTCATAGTAGTATTCGACTTCGAATTGGTTAGAGGCTAAGAATTCGTTATTATCTGGATTTGAGAAATCGACAAGCCAGACGAGTTTAGTTTTTTCTTCGTTTCCGTCTTTAAAAGTGAGCTTAACGCCAGTTGTGAGCATGTCGTAGAAGATTTTACCTCTCATTACGGGGTCGGGATGGTCTATGTTTGAGACAATCTGATATACCCTTTCGGCTAATTCATTGTTAAGCCATGGATTGATTCTCTTTATAGCTGAGATAAAACGCTTTTTGAGTATAACATCTCTGTAAGATTCCCTTTCTTTCTCATCGGGGGTTAGGTTAGAACCGTGAACGTATTGATAGCCTAAGTCTTTGAGAACGTTTATTGCGTGATTTTCAACCATGTATTCCTCGGTTAGCTGTGCACTCATGCTGGATCACTTTTCCCTTTAATTTCGTGTCTTATCAGCCTATACACCCTTACCAAAGATATTATAACATTTACGATTAAAAATCCAACTGAATAAAATAACAAAAATTTAAGAGCTACTAAAATTAAATTAGGATTTAGATTTAGTGTTTTTAGAAAGTCTGCAATGGTTCTCTCTTGCGAAAAGTCCAGATTTGACAAAATTAAGCTTAATATAAGTATGAAAATAGCAATAAGAGTTGTCATAGAAATGGTTGAGTTTATGTGTTCAAGATATTCAATTTTCTTTCTTTGTTTACTCTCCGTTCTCTCTAAGCTATAGTAGACAATCATCAGAAGATTCAAAAGTAAAGGTATCAGTATGGCTGACACATTAATAAGATTACCATAGAACCCTATTTCATCTTTTATGGTAAAAATGAAAAGGAAAGACAAGATGAATGGGATTACAATTAAGGTGATAATGAATGGTATAGGCTTAAGATCCTTTCTCATGTGTTTGTAATAATCAGATATAATTTCAAAGAAATTAATTGGAGCGTACATCAATCTCCTCCAATATCTTTTTTTATCTCTTCTAACAGTTGTTCAGCTTTATATTTTATGTTGCCTACGTTCTCAACCTCTACCCATGTTCGAACTCTACCTTTTGTGATGTTAATAGTGCGCTGGCTTTTTCCAACCTTTACAACTATATTAATTTCCTCATTTTCATCGTAGATATGACCAATATTGCTTAAGTCATAGTTTAAGATTGCTTGTTTCATTGAATCTACTAGTTGTAAGAATCTATTTCTTCTACATTTGATAGATACCTCCACATAACTTTCTTCTTCATTTTCAATTTCAAGCTTCTCTAATCTACTATCTACATCTCTTGGCTTCTTTGGAATTTTTATTCTAATCTCCATTATTGGTTTGCTTAATAGCTCTCTTAATCCAAGAATTACTGGTTCTATTCTAACATTTAAACCCCAACTTCTGAGTGCATCCGAAAAAGCTGTTCTTACACCAATATTGCCTATTCTCTGAAGCAATATATACCCACTATTTGTTCTACTGTTATATTCAACAAGGTAGAAATAATCATAAAGTGGTGATTCATTCGGTTCAATTGTTTTAGTTATCTGCTGAGTAGTTACATCTACAACTGGACTTTTTGCACCATATCTACCATATTGAAGATAACCCCACGCCCTGTTACCTTGAATGTTTACTGAATTTAAGATGAGAGTAGTTTGATCTTGTGCGTTAAGGTGGTAATTTCCTTTATTATTTTGTAAGAAATTTAAGAAGTTTTGCCCACTACCTCCAACAACTTCAAATCTATACGGAGCCAAGAAGTTTCTTGGCATCTTACAACCCCTCCACCCTCAGTCTGCCAAATACTAACTGGGGAAGTAGTGTATCTCGAATCTTTTTTAAAACTATTATTTCTTTTTGATTATTTATTATTTTCTGGAAAATAGGTTCAATGAGGGAATGGAAGCGTTGGAGGATCAGTTGTGGTGGAAGCAGGATCTTAATGCTTTCTAATTCAGGCTTTGTTATAGCATCAAAGGTTGTCCCTCTTTCAAAGGATTTTAAAACTTCATTATACGTCTTCAGATAAGCATATAAAAATGTCCAGAATTTGCTTCTTAGGGCTGCTACGCCCCTTCCGATGACATATTCTCTATCTGCAATATTTAATTCCCCCACTGGTGCTCTTACAGTTACTAATATGTCTAATGGTTTTGCCATCTTGCTAATTTGGGTGCTATATGTATCTGTATGTGGTGTATATCGTCCAAACTGCCCCTTCCCCTGAATAAATGGTAGCCCTCTTCCTTCTTGGTTATAGTATTTAGAAGGTGGAGATTGTCCCATTATAATTTCAGCTATATTTTTTAGCTCTCCGACTTCCCACCCCTTCGGTATCTCCATGTCTAATTCCTCGTTGTAAACAAACTCCTCATCTTGGAAAGGCTCGAAGTCAATAAACCAGCTCTTGAATATTGCCATTGCTATCTTTTCCAAAATCTCGTTCTGCTTGCGTTTGTTCTCTATCAGGTCGTCGAACCAAGAAAGAACGGTTGCGATGCGGGTTTGTTCTTCTGGGAGTGGATAAGGAATTTGGAGGTTTTCTAAATCATCTTTTGTTATCGAGTCATAAGTAGTTCCTCTATCTCCAAAAGCTTCGATATAACTTTTTAATCCTTTTAAAACATAGTAAATGAACTTATTTTTAGTTGTATCATTATCTTTGCTTAAGATGGCAGCAACACCTCTTCCAATACACAACTCCTCCTTAGTTATATTAAGTTCTCCAACTGGAGCTCTAACTGTTATTAGAACACTAAACGCCGGTGCCACTTTCGCACATTTTGTCGTATAAGTGTTTGTTTTAATGTAAAGTTCACCAAATTCTGCCTTTCCTTGAACAAACGGAAATCCCACTCCTTCCTTATTATAATATTTTGATGGTGGTGATTGACCCATAATTATCTTAAAGTTTCCATTTCCTAATTCCTTAACCTCCCAATCCTTCGGAATCTTCCCAATCTCAGTCTCCTTGAATTCTGTCTCCCAGCGGAATTTCATAACCATCACTCCAGCATTTTTTAACGACCTACAAGGTAAGATATAATAACTGCTAAGACAAGAAAAGCTTATGGAACTATCCGTAACCAAGAAAGAGATTATAGAGTTCAAAAAGTTGGAAGTTATCTCCCAGATAGCCTCAATTAAATCGAAAATCGAATTATTCGAGTCGAAATACGGGTGCAAGTTTGAAGATTTCGAGAAAAAACTAAAAAAAAAGCGGGATGAGGATTTCGAGGAATGGGATGATTACATCGAATGGAAAGCATACGTTAGGACACTCAAAGAGCTAAAAGAGAAGCTCAAGGAGATCGAAAATGCTAAAGACGTTAGACTTGCTTGAAAAAAGTCCGATTGTCAAATCTTACGAGATACTCGACTTTAAAAAAGGGAAGGACTTCTACTATCTTAAGATCAAGGTCATTTTGATCAACGATACCGCTCTACACGTCAGAGAATACGTCTCACCAAACGACACATCATATTCCTATAACTGGGTCGATAAAAATGGGAATCTTATTTGCAGGTGGGACAATGCACCGCATTACAAACACATAAGAACGTTTCCACACCATAAGCATACTAAAGACGGAGTTAGTGAGTCCTTTGAAACTACTTTGCAAGACGTTTTGACGGTTATCGAAAAGGAGATCCTATAAAAATTCGTCAATTTTTGATGCAAAGTTTAGATTTTTGCATATTCACTTTCTGTAATTTCTGATACAAATGAATCACCCTTGGGGAGTAAGTTTACTAAAAAAGTTATCATCAGCTCCAAGCGTGATATAGCTACATCGGGGGTTGTAAGTATAGGAGTTACAAAACCGTATAGAGTTATTAATGAAAACAATCGCTCCAACGTCAAAATAAATCTTATATACGTCAAAACCGAAAATTCTGTCCGTTAAATGCAAGAAGCACAAAGATACAAAACTGTATGACTAAATCCAAGTTCTACACCCCTAATCTATATCCTAAAGCTTCAAAAACTCCTCTTATCTTCTCCTTTAGCTCTTCCTCCTCCTTCAGCAATCTTGAAAGCTCTTCACTGTAAGCTCTCATTTTCTCGTCAAAGCTTTCGTCATCCAAATCCAGCTTAACTCCAACGTATCTTCCCGGTGTTAAGACGTAGCCGTTCTTTGCAATCTCCTCAAGACTTGCAACTTTAGCAAATCCGATCTCGTCTATCTTATCCAGCTCCCCTTTCTCGAAAAGCCTAAACTTCTCCACAATCTTAGCTATATGTTCATCGGTCATTACGTTCTGTCTTCTTGAGATCGGAGTGTAGAGATCCTTGGCATTTACGAAAAGCACCTTCCCCTTCATGTGCTCTGGCTTTTCCTTCCTGACAAACCAGAGAGAAACTGGTAGAGATACGTTGTAGAATAGCTTTGGGGGACATGCAACGATTCCGTAAACGAGATCAGCCTTAATTATTGCCTTCCTTATCTCGCCTTCAACTCCTCCAGCCGACAATGCACCGTTTGCCATAACGAAGCCAGCCTTTCCGTTTGGAGCTAAATGATAGATAAAGTGGAGAATCCACATGTAGTTTGCGTTACTGTTCGGAGGAACGGACGCTCTAACTCCGTTTATCCTCAATCTCGGATCATCGGGCTTAATCCTTTCAGCTCCCCACTCGCTGTCGTTAAAAGGTGGATTGGAGGTCACGTAATCAAACCTCATGTCGTAAAACTTGTCGTCGTGATAGGAGTCGCCAACTCTTATATCTCCTTCAACTCTCCTGATAACTAAGTTCATCTTCGTAAGCTTCCAAGCCATAGGATCGGAATCCTGCCTGTAAATCTGCAATTCGAACCTATCTATTCCTTCCCTCTCAAGCTTTTCTATTGCTGAAACAAAGAATCCTCCGCTACCGCATGCTGGATCGAACATTCTTCCCCCTTTGATGTCCAAGACCTCAACTATAAGCTTCGTGAGAGAACGAGGTGTGTAGAACTTACCTCCTCTCTTCCCCTCGACTTCTGTAAACTTCCCTAAGAAATACTCGTAAATCCTGCCGAATATATCCCTCGCCTTGTGATTGTATCCGAAATCTATCTTCGAAAAGAGGTTTATCAGGTAAGCTAAATCGTAGTGATCGAGATTTGAATTTACGTATTCCTTCGGTATCACATTTTGTAGCTGTTTTGGATACTTCTTTTCCAAGATTTCGATAGCATTCTCTATGATCTCCGCAATGTTTGGCTGATTCGCATTTTTGACCAGATAATCCCATCTCGCTTCTTCTGGAATGTATAAAACGCCAGCTTCAAGGTAGTAGTCTTCGTCCTCCAAAGCAAGCTTCCTCAACTCTGCATCGTCTATGTAATATGGACTGTTCTTATCGGAGAAAAGCTTTTCCAGCTCATTTCTTCTTTCGTAGAAAGCGTAGGAGAGATAACGTAGGAAGATTAGTCCAAGAACTATGTATTTGTATTTGTACACTTCTACCTTCTTCCTCAGCTTGTCTGCCACTTTCCAGAGCTGATTTTCAAAATCAGGTGTGAATTCGTGAAGCTGGGAATTGTCAATATCTACGAAGTCACTAAGCTTTGCCATTTTTATTCACCACCTATAATTAGTTTAAAATCTTCTTCTGGAATTTCTCTCATAGCCTTACCCATCAAGTGTCCAGACCATCTTTTCTTGTTTGTTATAAACTTCAGCTTAGGGATTAAGGGTTTAAACTCAATGGGCTTATCAAATATCTTAATCGGCTTAACCTTAACTCTCCAAGGGAACGTTTCACCACTACTTTTCATACCTTTCGAACTGAAAATTCGTGTAGAATCCTTAAACGGCTCGGATACAACTTCGTAAACTGCTACAATCCTTGAAGGCTTAACTTCTCTGTCGATAATCTCCTGCTTAACATAAATCAAAAGCTTATCACATGGTTTCACTTTAGCAATCGTATTCTTATGCCTTTCTGGAACACCCCAAATATTTTTCTCTTTAATTACCTTCCAGTTAGCCTCTGTTGTAATGCATAACCAATAAGCCATGTTATCACTCTTAATTGAAATTAACTAAGCTTTAATCATGCTGAACGTATTTAAAACTTTTATTAAACTTGAAGGAGCTAGAATCTTTTAATAATACTGTTATTAATTTCATAAATAATTTTATTTATTTAAAATGATCTAACTCTTAACATACTCTTTCTGTTTTGATCATTGAAAACGTTAAAGATTTCGCTACTTTCTTTGGCTTACCAATCAACTCAATTGAACCGTTTGTCATAATACCAACTCTATCACCTAAGGCTATCGCTTCTTCAAAGTTGTGAGTTACATGAATAGCGGTAAATTCAAGTTCTTTCCTCCACTTCTTCATCTCTTCTATCAGCTTCGATCTTATCTGATAATCTAAATTTGAAAATGGTTCATCTAGTAACAGAAGCTTAGGTTTTATAGCTAAAGCCCTAGCTATCGCAACTCTCTGCTTTTCGCCTCCACTTAAGGTTTTAGGTTTTCTTTTGAGTATGTGCATTATTCCAAGTATTTCAGCAAGCTCTTTAACGGTTTTTTCTATTTCAGATTTGTTGAATCTTCTAATCTTTAGGCCGAATGCTATATTATCGTAAACGCTTAAATGTGGAAATAAAGCGTATTCCTGTGGTATATATGCTATTCCTCTTTTTTCTGGTGGAATTTCAGTTATATCTTCCCCGTTTAAGTATATCCTTCCTCTATCTGGTTTATAGATTCCAGCAATCGTTTCGAGTAAAAGAGTCTTTCCAGCCCCACTGTGCCCCATTACAATGAAGTATTCTCCTTTTTTAACTTCAAAGCTTATATCCTTTAGTTTAAAGCCTTTCCAGTCTTTACACACTTTTTCAAGTCTCAGCATTCGAGAACCTCCATAAGAGGAATCTTAAGAATGCAAACAGACCTAAACTCAAAGTTATAAGTATAACTGCAATAGGCATCGAATACCTCAGTCCGTAATTTTCGAAGTAATCTAAGACGAGAATCTGGGCAGTCTTTGGGTAATAGGCTACGATAAGTAAAGCTCCAACTTCACTCATAGCCCTTGCCCAAGTCATTATAGCTCCACTTAGTATTGAAGGAAAAGCTAAAGGTAAACTAATGCTGAAAAACGTTCTAAGCTTTCCAGCTCCCAAAGTTCTTGCAACGTTCTCCAAGTTTACATCAACAGCTAAAAATCCATCTCTTGCAGAGTTAATCGTAAAAGATGCCGAAACGAAGAGCATTGCGGAAATAATTCCTAAGTAATTGTCAAGGATAGCATCTGAAAACGTTACAAGTAGCATTATTCCTACAACCGAATGTGGTATAACAACTGGGACATCGACTATTCCTTGCACAAAACTCTTGTACTTAAAGTCTTTTCTCGCTAAAATGTAACCCAACGGAACTCCAAAGATTAGTGAAATTAAAGCTGTAGCAGTTGCTGTTAGAATAGAGTTTTTCAATGCATTTAGAACGATATCATCTTGTAGAGTTTGAATGAGAATCTCAAAATCTAAGCACTGCTTTACTATTAAGAAGAAAATCGGCAAAATTATGTAAATTAACAAGAAAGATCCTAGGAAAATGAAGAAGATATCCGTATAGTCCCTCTTCATAAAACGTAATCCTTTAGTTTTTCTGGAACGTTACCAAACGCTATTGGCTTATCTAAAAACTCTTGATGATTCTCTGTGAAAATCCTTCTACCTTCACTTAATAGATATGCAACGTATTCTTCAGCGATTTTCTTGTTCTTGGAGTTCTTTGGAATTGTTATGCCATATACTATTGGTTTAGCTCTTATAACTTTTTGAACAAATGTATCATTTTCCTTTTTCCAGATACTGATTCTAACTTTTCCATACCAATCTTTGAGAGAAAAGTTCTTTAAGTTTATCTCATCTGGTAACTCGACAAATCTTAGTTTGTGTTGCATTGCAACACTTTTATATTCGAATGCGTAATCTATGCTGCCACTTTCAAGTAAGGCTATCAAATCTACACTCTTATCCCTTATGACGATTTTTCCATCCGTTTTGATATCCTTTGGCGTAAGTATCTCGGTTCCATTGCATCTTATATTTGTATGAGCTTCAATTAAGTTGTAGAATACAGATTTACCGTAGTACAGATCTGCAAGCTTTAAAGCCATAACGCTTCTGTATCCACATGGATCGATGTTTGGATTTGAGAATCCAAATTTAACGTCCGAT
>Ga0190369_1000073_pt1 | contig 13866 bp, 12 predicted proteins | sample 4872181213_MG_FD_165051 | JGI IMG/M metagenome (GOLD analysis project Ga0190369, IMG submission 165051) | Hydrothermal vent microbial mat bacterial communities from Southern Trench, Guaymas Basin, Mexico - 4872-18-12-13_MG | ecosystem: Environmental > Aquatic > Marine > Hydrothermal vents >... | reverse complement strand
CTTCTGGTGGTCTACATCCAGGATTAGTACCGAGTATAATAGAATTCTTTGGGATAGACGTAATAATTCAAGCTGGTGGAGGAATTCACGGACATCCAGATGGAACTTATGCAGGAGCTAAAGCTATGAGGGAAGCTGTAGAATTAACGTTAAAGGGAGAAAGTCTTGAAAATGGCGGGAAAGAACTCAAAAGAGCTTTAGAAAAATGGGGGTAGATTTATGCCCATACTTTTGGTTATCGTTGACGGGATGCCAGATCGTCCAATTAATGGAAAGACACCTTTAAGTGTTGCAAAAAAACCAAACATGGACAAAATAGCTGAATTGGGGATAAACGGAATAATGGACACAATTGCTCCAGGAATAAGACCGGGAAGCGATACGAGCCATTTAGCTTTATTGGGTTACGATCCACACAAATACTACACTGGTAGAGGCCCATTTGAAGCGGCTGGAGTCGGAATAGATGTAAAACCCGGAGATGTAGCGTTCAGAGTTAACTTTGCAACTGTAAAGGGTGAGGGATCGATATTTGACAAGGTAGTCGTAGATAGAAGAGCTGGAAGAATAGAAAACACGGAAGAACTAATTAAAGCTATAAAAGAAGAAGTAAAGCTCCCCGTAGAATACGAGCTTAAGAGAGCTACTGGACATAGAGCTGCATTCGTTTTAAGAGGTGTTGAATCGCATGAAGTCACTGATACAGATCCCAAGAAGATTGGAGCTAAGGTTAAGGTTTGCAAGCCTTTAAACGATAAAGCTACTAAAGTTGCTGAAATAGTTAACGAATTCATGCAAAAAGCCCATGAAGTTCTTGAAAGACATCCGCTTAATGAAGAAAGAGAGAAAAAGGGTTTACCTAAGGCAAACGCTATTTTATTGAGAGGGGCTGGAGTAGTTCCAAAGATTGAAAGCTTCAAAGATAAATTTGGATTGAACCTTGCAGTGATTTCTGCAACAGCTTTAATAAGAGGTGTTGGAAAGATAGTTGGTGGAAAGCTTATAGATGTCAAAGGCGCAACTGGAAACAGATTTACAAACATAGAAGCAAAGGTTGACTCAGCGATAAAAGCTTTAAAAGACTTTGACGTAGTTCTACTCCACTTTAAGGCTACTGATGAACTAGGTCACGATGGTGACTTCAATGGAAAGAAAGAGTTTATTGAGAAATTAGATATGTACTTTTCAAAGTTTTTAGAGCTCGACTATAATGAAGTCTGTTTAATTATCACATCAGATCACTCAACGCCTGTAAGCGTTCGAGAACATACAGCAGATCCAGTTCCAGTTGCAATACTTAACAATAGCGTTAGAAGAGATGACGTAAAGATTTTCTCAGAGTTTGAAGCTTATAAGGGTGGACTGTGCAGGATTAGAGGCTTAGATCTATTAAACATTGCAAGGGACTTGTTGAATTTGATAGAAAAGTTTGGAGCTTGATCTTTAAACTATTTTTATAAATTATGATGTACATTGTCGAACAATTTTCAAAAAGAGCTGTATAGTTGCTCTAATCTCATGATGAGGAGGTGATGCAATATTGTTGATGATCCACAATATGGTGTCACAACCAAAAAGAGAAGCTCTAATCTATTTAAGATAGGTTAGCAACCTAATCTTCGGATATTTTTCGATAAAGCAAATTCTGCTGGTTAACTTTTCGCACCAGGTTAAGAATGCATCCACTTAAAGCGTAAAAGCTTACATATCCAATATTTAAATTTTTCGCACAAAGTGGACTTATTCACATATCCCATCGTAAAAAATAAAAGTTATCAAATTAACAAATCTCAAATGTTTGAAAAGCTTGTAATACCTCAGAACACGAAGTTTGAAGAGAGGAACATAATAGTCAACGGAGATGTAGTAATCGGTGCGAATTCAAAAGTAGATTACGGGATTATTGCGAAAAAAATTCTTATCGGAGAAAGGACTGTTATCAACGGCGATATAATTGGTGATGAGGTTAGGATTGATGCGCTTTGCACTGTGAAAGGGAACGTAACTTCAAAGGGAGATGCGTACATAGGCAGCTTTGTCAATATAGGTGGAAAGTTAACCGTTTATGGTGATTTAGAAATCGGTAGAAATGTCAGAATAAGAAAAGGATTTGAAGCAAAGGGGCTCATTACAGTTGAAGATCCATTACCTATTTTGGTATTTATATTTTTATATTTAATTTATCTACTCAATATAAAAAGGGTTGAAGAAATCGAAGAGCTATTTAAGGATGTAGAAGAGTTTGAATCTCCATTAATAATTCCCGAAAACAGTGTAGTTGGAATAGACAGAATAGAGACTTCCAAGCCTATAGAGATCACGAATAGCAGAGTACTTGGAAATATAAAAGCTGGAGACGTGCTCGTATATCAAAGCGAGATATTTGGCAGTGTAAGAGGAAGAAATATAATAATTGACAATAGTAGAATTCATGGAGCTGTCGAGGGTAGAGAAGTACACGTAACAAACTCATCTGAAGTGTTTGGATACGTAAAAGCTGAAAAGATATATATGGAAATAGGCTGTATCGTTGAGGGAGGGATGATTGGAAAGAAAGGTGTTTGGATAATACAAAAAGGTGTTGACAATGATCTGGGAAAGAGAGAAGTTCAAAAGGATGTTTCCTAATCTATACCATGAAATAGAAGGTAGAACAATTCCAACGGTATTAGATCACTTCGAGATTTGTCAAAATGAAGAAGAAGCTTTAGAAATTGTAGACTTCTTTGAGAGAACGGGAGAAATTACAAAGGAATACGCTAACTTCCTAAGGAAGAACATAAAACTCTTTAGTTATTTATTTGGTACAAGGAAAAGAGGAGATTATGCAAAAAGGGGTTTGAGATGATAGAAATTGGAATTGCTGGAAAACCAAATGCTGGGAAGTCTACGTTTTTCAAGGCTGCTACTCTCGTAGACGTTGAAATTGCAAATTACCCATTCACAACGATTCAGCCAAATGTTGGTATTGCATATGTAAGAGTTGAATGCGTTTGTAGGGAGCTTGACGTTGAATGCAAAAACTGCGTAGATGGGTGGAGATTTATTCCTATAAAGCTCATAGATGTAGCTGGATTAGTACCAGATGCACATAAAGGAAGAGGACTGGGAAATGAGTTTTTAGACCATCTTAGACAAAGTGAAGCAGTAATTCACGTAGTCGATGCATCTGGCTCAACAGATGCAGAAGGAAATGAGATAGGGATTGGAGAAAGAGATCCAATCGAAGATGTAAAATTTTTGAACTACGAAATCGATATGTGGTTTTACAGCATTTTGAAGAGGAATTGGGATAAAATAGTTAGGAGAGCAAAAGCTGAGAAGAGAGATTTTTCAAGGTTTCTATCAGAGCAATTAGCTGGATTAGGATTTAGGGATTGGATGGTCAGAGAAGCACTTAAATCCATGGACAAAAGCTTTGATGAGTTTAAAGATGAAGATCTAAGGGTTTTTGCTTCTGAACTTAGAAAAAAGAGGATGAAAATGGTTATAGCTGCGAACAAAGCGGATAAAGCTCCAAAGAGGTTTATAGAATCCTTAAGATCACTTCCAGAAATAGTAATTCCAACTTCAGCAGCATATGAGTTAATCCTTAGGACTGCCGCAAAAAACGGCTATATAAAATATCTACCGGGAGATTCCGACTTCAAAATACTAAAAGAATTAAACGAAAAGCAGAGGAAAGTTTTAGAAAAGATAAGAGATTTTATGAAGGAATATGGGGGAACTGGAGTTCAAAAAGTTATAAATACAGTCGTATTCGATCTGCTGGATTACATAGTCGTTTATCCCGTTGAAGACGAGAACAAGTTCACAGATACGAAAGGAAACGTTTTGCCAGATGCCTTTTTGGTTAAGAAGGGTACTACTGCAAGGGATTTAGCCTATATGATACATACAGATATTGGAAAACACTTCATATACGCGGTAGATGCAAAGAAAAAGATTAGGGTTTCAGAAGATTACGAGTTAAAACACAACGATGTTATAAAGATCGTTTCAAGTGCATGATAAATATATATTCAAATTTATAAATATTAAAATAAACAAATATATTGCTACAATTTAACACTAAAGTTGAGAAATTGAAGCTATGAGGGTAAATTTCGATGAGTTTAAATTTCCTAAACTGATCACATAAATAGCCAGATTGGGATAAAATAGAGTTGTAGTGGAGGCATGTCTAAACCGATAAGTAAAAATAGGGGTATGTAAGAGTTGATATATACTTGGAGGTGTTCAAATGGTTGTTGAACTTAGAAAGGGAGCATTAGTAGTTGATGAGCTAAAAAACGTAAGTATAAGAATTGGTGAAATCGTTACAGAAGAGGAAGAATGGGCTCCAATGGGCCCAACACCAATGCCAGGAATTGCAACACTTAGAAATTGGGATCACTTCTTGTTAAAGAGATATAGACCGTTTTACGCACCTTACTGCGATATGTGCTGCTTATGTACAATGGGTAAATGTGATTTAACTGGAAACAAGAGAGGAGCTTGTGGTATTAACTTAGAGGCACAACAGGCTAGAATTGTTGCTTTAGCATGTGCTATTGGTGTTTCAGCTCATGCAGGGCATGCAAGACATCTGCTTCACGACATAGAGCATATGCTTGGCAAAAAGCTCGATGAAATACCAGTTGACATGGGGCCTGAGATTGCGGAAGTTGCACCTCTTTGTCAGCTCATAACAGGAATAAAGCCAAGAACTCTTGCAGATTTGGATAGAGCTTTGAAATATGTAGAGGAGCAGATAGTTCAGGTTGTAGACTCATTACATACTGGGCAGGAAGGTAGCTTTTTGGATTACGAGTCCAAAGCCTTCCACCTTGGAATGCTTGACTCTCTAGCTAAAGAGATTGCAGATATTGCACAGATTTGTGCATTTGGATTTCCAAAGGGTGAAGACAACCAGCCACTAATTGAAGTTGGAATGGGTGTATTGGACAGAAGTAAGGCGATAGTCCTCGTAATTGGACATCACGCACCTCCAGCTATTGATATTGCAAATTACATCGAGGAAAACGGACTTGAAGATGAAGTAGAAATCGGTGGAATCTGTTGTACAGCAAATGACGTTTCAAGATACTATCAAAAGGCAAAGATCGTTTCAGCTTTGGGTAGGCAGCTTAAAGTTGTAAGAGCTGGATTAGCGGATGTAATAGTGATCGATGAACAGTGTATAAGAGCTGATATACTGTACCATGCTGGAAAACTCGGTATTCCCGTTATATGTACGAACGACAAGGCTATGCATGGATTGCCAGATATGACTCATGAAGATCCAGATAAAATCGTGAAGTATCTACTTGACGGAAATCCAGGAGTAGTGATTCTCGATCCATGCAAAGTTGGAGAAGTAGCTGTTAAAGTTGCACTTGAGAGGAGAAAGAAGAGAGGAGACGACATAGGGCCAGTTTTGAATGAGGAGCAGTTCATGAACTACGTGAAGTCTTGTACACAATGTGGCAATTGTACAATTGCCTGTCCACAGGGTATAAGAATTGGAGAGGCAATGAAAGCTGCCAAAGAAGGAGATAGAAGCAAGCTTGAGAAGTTCTGGGATATATGTATCGCTTGTGGTAGATGTGAGCAGGTATGTCCAAGGGGAATTCCAATCATCGATGTCCTAAACTACGCCGCATGGAACAGAATAATAAACGAAAAGGGTAAGATCAGAAGGGGAAGAGGCCCTGTAAGAGATTCTGAAATTAGACAGGTAGGTGCTCCAATCGTTTTAGGAACTATTCCTGGAGTTATCGCACCTATTGGATGTGGAAACTATCCAAATGGTACTGAGGAGGTATACTTAATCGTTAAAGAATTCGCATCGAGAAACTACATCGTAGTCCTAACTGGATGTATGGCTTTTGATGCTGCATTGTACAAAGATGAGGAAGGAAAGACTGTTTACGAGAGATTCCACGACAGATTTGATGCTGGAGGAGTTATAAACATAGGAAGCTGTGTCAGCAACGCTCACATTCACGATGCCTGTATTAAGATTGCAAGAATATTCGCTAAGAGGAATATCAGAGCTAACTACGAAGAAATCGCAGACTACATCTTAAACAGAGTTGGAGCTTGCGGTGTTGCATGGGGTGCTATGAGCCAGAAGGCTGCATCGATTGCAACTGGATTCAACAGACTTGGAATTCCAGCCGTAGTTGGACCGCATGGAAGTAAATACAGGAGAGCATTCCTTGGAAGACCATACAGAGATGAAGATTGGATGGTATACGATGTAAAAACTGGGCAAAAGGTTAGAATTGAGCCAGCACCACAAGACCTACTCGTTGCAGCTGAGACTATTGAGGAGGCATTGCCACTAATAGCTAAGCTTTGCATGAGACCAGCTGATACAGACAGAGGAAGAGCTATTAAGCTTACGCACTACATCGACCTAAGCCTTAAGTACTTAGGCAAGATGCCAGACGATTGGCACCTCTTCGTAAGAACCGAAGCAGATCTACCACTGGCAAAGAGAGAAGAGCTTTTAAAGCTACTTGAGGATGAACACGGTTGGAAGATAGACTGGAAGAGAAAGAGGATTGTAGAAGGGCCAATAAGAAAATACGATCCTGGATTCAATCCAACGAATGTTGAGAGGCTATTTAAGGAAGGATTTATGACGTTGTGAGGTGGTAAAATGCCAAAGGCTTTTGAGCAACCGTTTGATGCTGCAAATATACCCGGGCCAAAGATGGCGACATTACTCGAAAAGGGCAGACCTGTAGCTATGATGATTAAGAAGGCTAAGAGACCTCTACTAATCGTTGGCCCAGACATAACAGATGCTATATTTGAGAGAATCCTTAAATTCGCTGAAAAAGGTATACAGATCGTAGCCACTGGAAGTGCTATAAAGAAGTTCGTTGATGCTGGCTATAAAGGTAACAACGTCAAATACGCTGTACTTCATGAATTAACACAGTTCTTACTCGATCCAGAGTGGAAGGGATTTGATGGTAAAGGAAATTATGACCTCGTAGTCATGATTGGAACTGTATACTATCACGGATCCCAGATGTTTGCAGCATTGAAGAACTTTGCACCACACATAAGAGCTATATCTATAGATCGTTACTATCATCCAAACGCTGACATGAGCTTTGGGAACTTATGGAAGAAGGAAGAACAACATTTAAAGCTTTTAGATGAAATTTTAGCTGAATTATAAATTTTTTAGGAGGTGAAAGTATGGTTGAGAGGAAGAGGATTGAAATTCCTGAAGGAGTAAAGGTTAAGGAGGTTGTTGAGGAGATAAAGGAGTTTCCATTTGACATATCACCAATGTATGAAGGTGAAAGAGTAAGAAAAGATGACATGTACGTTGAACTCGGAGGCCCAAACGTAAAGGCAAAGTTTGAACTCGTACTCGCTTTACCACCAGATCAGGTAAACGATGGAAAGGTAACGATTGTTGGCCCAGATTTAGACGAAATGGAAGAAGGCAAGAGCTATCCATATGCCATGATATACTACATCGCCGGCGAACAAATAGAAACAGACCTAGAACCTGTTATAGAGAGGAGAAATCACGACTTCCAAAACTACATTCAGGGTTACATGCACCTAAACCAGAGGTATGAGATATGGTGCAGAATAAGTAAGAGTGCTATAAAGAAGGGTCTTAAGAGTTTAGCTGAAATTGCAAAGGCTACAATGATGCTTTACAAGAACGAACTACCGTTTATAGAGAAGATTGAAGCCGTATACATAACAGATGAGGCACTAGTGGAAAAGATATTAAAAGAGGTTGCAATGCCGATATACGAGGAGAGAGACAAGAGAGTTGAACTCTTGCACGATGAAGATGTCGACGTATTCTACTCCTGCACATTATGCCAGAGCTTTGCGCCTACAAATGTATGTATCGTTAGCCCAGATAGGCCATCGCTCTGCGGTGCTATAACGTGGTTCGATGGTAGAGCTGCTGCAAGGGTTGATCCAGAAGGACCAATTAGAGAGGTTCCAAAAGGAAACTGCATCGATCCCATAAAGGGTGAATACGATAAGATAAACGAGTTCGCTGCAAGAGAAAGTGGAGGCGAATACACGAGGATTTGCCTGCACAGTTTCTTCGATGCTCCACACACAAGCTGTGGTTGCTTTGAAGTAATTGGATTCTATATACCAGAAGTCGATGGTATTGGATTCGTTCACAGAGGATATACGGGAACAGCTCCAAACGGATTGACGTTCTCCACAATGGCTGGACAGACTGGTGGCGGTAAGCAAATGGTTGGTTTCCTTGGAATCGGTATCGCCTACTTCAGGAGTAAGAAGTTCTTACAAGCAGATGGTGGATGGTACAGAGTTGTATGGATGCCAAAGGAGCTTAAAGAAAGAGTGAAAGATTACATTCCTGAAGACATGAGAGACAAGATAGCTACTGAAGAAGATGCCAATACTATTGAGGAATTAAAAGAATTCCTAAAGAAGGTTGACCATCCAGTAGTTAAGGGTGTCGTAAGACCCGTTGACGGTAAGAAGATTACCGAGGGCTGGAAAGAAGAAGTTGAGGAAGTGAAAGAAGAGGTTAAAGAAGAAGTTAAGGAGGAAGCAGCTGCTGCACCGGCACAGGTAACACCAGCTGCTCCAATGCCAGTACAGCAGCCTACTGCTCCAATTCAGCTTCCAGCAATACAGATGCCGCAAGTACAAGCAGCTCCAGCTGGAATAAAACTTATAATCAAAGATGCGAAGATAACCATTGACAAAGTAGTAATCAGAAAAGCAGAGAAAGGGTGAACGCGATGGAAGAGCAAAAGAAGATCAAGTTGATACTTAAGGGAGCAATAATACATATACCAGAGTTAATAGTAGAGGAAGAGGAATGACGGTAATAGCCGTAACGGGAAAAGGGGGAACTGGGAAGACTTTAGTCTCTTCTCTTTTAATTTATTTTATTTCAAGAAGTGGATACAAAATCCTTGGAGTTGATGCAGATCCAGATAGCAATCTACCAGATGCATTAGGTGTTGAAGTTAAAAAAACCCTTGGAGATGTTAAAGAGGTTTTTCAAGTTAGCAGAGATAAAATCGGCTCCATGAATAAAGAGCAATGGTTGGAAGGTATGATATACAGTGAAGCAATATACGAGTTCGAAGGTTTTGATTTATTGGTTATGGGTAGACCTGAAGGAGAAGGCTGCTATTGCTTTGTAAACGCACTTCTAAGGAACATCTTGAAGAGGATGGTTAGACATTACGACTACGTGATAGTTGATAGTGAGGCTGGACTTGAAATATTCAGTAGAAAGACAATAGAGTCAGCGGATTACGTTGTAGTTGTTACAGATACTTCAAAGAAGGGTTTAGAAACAGCTAGAAGGATAAAAGAGCTTTCTAACGAGTTAAAGCTCAAATTTAAAGGTATGTACTTAATTGGAAATAGAATTACAAGTGAAGAAGCTGAGAAAAAGATAAGAGATTTTGCAATTTCTGAAGGTTTTGATCTACTTGAAATACTCCCATATGATGAAAGAGTTGTGGATTTAGATATCAGAGGTGAACCCGTTGTAAACTTGTCTGAAGATTCGGAAGTTTATAAGAGAATGATGAGGGTTGCGGATCACTTTTTGAATATTAGAATTCTTGATGGGGTGATAGAATGGCAAAAAAGTTTACGCTTGAAGAGTTCTTAAACATTTTAAAGAAGTACAACGTTGAAGAGCTTGAAGGAGTAACCATTGAAGGAGATTTAGAAATAGAACTAGAAGGTTCTGCCATAGATCTTTCAGCAATAACTCCATTGTACTCTTTGCTTTCAGAGTTTAGCAGCTTCTTGTACCATGCAAACATGGCTTTAACCTTTCTTCAGAGACTTTCAACGATGTTGGGAATTCCCACACCGTTCACAGCACAGCAAGTAGTAACTCCTACTCCTGCTCCAACTGCACCCGCTCCAGCTGTTGAAGAGGTAAAAATCCCCGAAAAACTTGTAGAGGCTAAATTTGAGCCGTACTTAGAAAAGTATCCAGGAAAGATTGAAGAGGTTACAATTGGAGCTACGAGGTCTGAAGGCGGAACAAGAGATTACACTATAACTATTGGTGGAGAAAGGAGTTTAGCCTTTTACACGTTTGATGCAAAGCAACCTCACTTACCAGTTATTGCTATAGACGTATTTGACATGCCGATTGGTTTAGCAAAAGCAGTAAAAGTTCACTATGAAGACGTAATGGAAGATCCAGCGGAGTGGGCTAAGAAGTGTGTTAAAAAGTTTAACGCCGATTTAGTTACGATACACCTCGTAAGTACTGATCCGTATATCAAAGATACGCCTCCAAGTGAAGCTGCGAAAACGGTTGAAGAGGTTTTACAAGCGGTGAAATGTCCAATAATAGTCGGTGGTAGTGGAAACAATGAAAAGGATCCAAAGGTGTTTGAAAAGGTTGCAGAAGTCGCTGAAGGAGAAAGGGTAATGATTGCTTCAGCGAATTTAGACACAGACTGGGAGTTAATAGGAAGAGTTGCAAAGGAACATGGACATGTCGTTTTGAGTTGGACGCAGATGGATATAAACAACCAGAAAACGCTTAACAGGTATTTGCTTAGAAGAGTTGGATTACCAAGAGATAGCTTAGTGCAAGATCCAACTACAGCTGCCTTAGGTTACGGTTTAGATTACGCTTTCACAAACATGGAGAGGATAAGAATTGCTGGTCTTAGAGGAGATGAGGATCTGAACTTCCCGATGTCGAGCGGTACTACCAATGCATGGGGTGCAAGAGAGGCTTGGATGAAGGAGTCGCCAATTTCTGAGGATACACCTTGGGGGCCAAGAGAGTTAAGAGGGCCAATATGGGAGATAATAACTGGATTAACCCTAGCATTGGCTGGTGTAGATCTCTTCATGATGATGCATCCAGTTGCCGTAGCAGTGTTAAAAGAGATATTTAACACCCTTGGAGGGATGGTTAAGAAGAGTGCAGATCCAGATGCATGGATAACAATGGAGGTGTAAATTGATGAAGGCTAAGAGTCCGCTTGAAATCTATAACTTACTGCCAAAGACGAACTGTGGAGAATGTGGCTACGAAACATGTATGAGCTTTGCCACATATGTACTTGCAAGAGAAGCGAAGGTAACACAGTGTAAACCTTTGGTTGAAGAAGCTAAAAAAGATCCAAAAGCTAAGGAAAAACTTGAAAAATTGATAGAGCTTACAGCTCCAGAAATTGCGGAAATTGTAATTGGAACTGGAGACTCAGCTATAAAGATCGGTGGTGAGGAGGTTTTACACAGACATGATCTAACGTTCTTCAATCCAACTGCTTTCTTCTACGACATATGGGATACTCTAAGCGATAAAGATATCGATGAGAGGTGTAGTAGAGTAGTAGAATACAAGAAGTTCTACGTTGGTAAATTCTTAACACTCGATGGTTTTGCTGTTAGATGTACATCGGGAGATCCAGATAGATTTAAAGAGGTTGTGAAGAAAGTAGCTGGATATGGAAAACCAATGGTACTCGTAGCATTAGATCCAAAGTGCATGAAAGCTGCATTAGAAGAAGTCGCTGATAAGAGACCGCTCATATACGCTGCAACTGAAAAGAACTGGAAAGACTTCCTAAAGTTGGCGTTAGACTACAAAGTCCCAGTAACACTCAGATCTAAGGATTTAAACGTTTTAAAGGGTATGGCTATAACGTTTAAGCAGGCTGGAGTAAAGGACATCGTACTTGATCCAGTAACTGAGCCTATTGGTGAAGGCTTGAAGGGTACGTTTGAGAGAGTAATACACCTCAGAAGGACTGCAATAGCTGGACAGGATAAGGATGTGGCATATCCTATAATGGTTACACCTCTCGTTGCATGGACAATAGATGGAGATGAAGTCTCAAAGGCGTATTGGGAAGCAGTCATAGCTAGTATATTCATAGTTAAGTATGCTGATGTCATGATATTCAGGAGTATAGATCAGCATGTAGTAATGCCAACGCTAATGCTAAGAGAGAACATATACACAGATCCAAGAACTCCAGTAAGTGTAGAACCGGGATTGAGAGAGATAAACAATCCTGGGCCAGACGATCCAGTTTTCATAACTACGAACTTTGCATTAACGTACTACACAGTTGAAAGTGACTTAGACAGCGCAGGCATTAAGGGTTGGTTACTAGTACTGGATACTGAAGGTATATGCGTTGAAGCTGCCGTGGCTGGAGGTAAGTTTACAGCTGAGGGTGTTAAAGACTTAATAAAGAATACTGGTATTGAAGAAAAGGTTAACCATAGGTATCTCATAATTCCGGGATTGGCAGCAAGACTTCAGGGAGCTATAGAAGACGAAACTGGATGGAACGTATTAGTAGGGCCTATAGATTCTGGTAGAATAAAAGACTGGCTAGAGAAGTACTGGCCACCTAAAAAAGAGTGATTATTCAAAAATCGAGTACAAGGTTTCGAGTATGTAATCCGGTTTCATATTGTATTTTTTAATCATTTCATCTAAGTTTTCTTTCGTTGTAACACCCGTTAAGACTAAAGCAGTTTCAGCGTTTATAGCCTTTCCAGCTGCTATGTCTATATCTATTTGATCACCTATGACGACTACCTCATCACTACTAAGATCTAAAACCCTTAACGCTTCCTCCATTATCACCTTTGAAGGTTTACCTATAATCACATCTGGAAGTCTTCCAGTCATCCAGTAAAGTGCTCCTATAATCATACCAGTTCCCGGGATGTATCCATCTTCCGCTGGAAAAACCTTATCTGGATTTGTTGCTACGTATTTAATCCCTCTCAAACAAGCTCTCAAGGCTTTCGTCATCAAATCGAAATTTATATTTCTATTAGATCCAACCACTAAATACTCCGCTTCTTCGTAATCAACTATTTTTAAACCAGCAAGTTCTAATTCTTCGATTAATCCTTCTTCTCCCGTAGTAAACACTTTAGCTTTTGGTTTTTCTCTTGCTATAAACCTTGCAGTAGCATAAGTTGCTGTAATGACTTCATTCTCGCTAACCTCTAATCCAAATCTCTTTAACCTCTCAATTAAAATTCTTCTACTCCTCGTAGAGTTGTTTGAAACAAAAACGATTCTTTTACCTAGTTCTTTAAGTCTTTTTACAGCTTTTACTCCTTCTACAATTGGTGTATGACTCTTTCCAATTACTCCATCGATGTCCAATATAAAACCGTTCTTTTTTAACAGGGGATGCATTTCACATCAGCCCTAAATTCCTCAACTCTTCCGCAATCTTTTCAACTGCCCTTTTTGCATCTTCGGGTTTCTTTCCACCAGTTACAACCATTTTTCCAGATCCGAATATCAGAACGACTACTCTTGGATCGCTTAACCTGTAAACTAAACCCGGAAACTGTTCTGGCTCGTACTCTATGTTTTCTAAGCCTAATCCAACTGCTATAGCGTTTAAGTTTAAATCAACGCCTAAGTCCGCAGAAGCAACTATATTTTGAACTCTCACATCTGGTTCATCTATTACGGGAATTCCAATCTCTTTAAGCATTTTTACAATTTGTTTTACAGCCCTTCTCGCATCTTCTACACTTTTCGAGCCAGTACAAACGACTTTACCACTTCTAAATACCAACGCTGCTGCTTTAGGCTCTTTTGTCCTTAAAACCAATCCGGGAAATTGTTTTGGTTTGTATTCAGAATCTTTTATTTCCCTCGCAATTTTATTTAGATCTATATTTTCACCGATTTGAGTAGATGCAACGACGTTTTCTATTTTTATCTTGTAGTCCTTCATAACACCACATTTATAAATCCTATATAAATACTTTTTCAAGACGAAAGAGAATGTGTCCACTTCGTGCGAAAAATTTAAATATTAGATATGTAAGCTCTTGCCTCTTAAGTTGACACATCCCGAAAAGTAT
>Ga0190369_1000072_pt1 | contig 13885 bp, 13 predicted proteins | sample 4872181213_MG_FD_165051 | JGI IMG/M metagenome (GOLD analysis project Ga0190369, IMG submission 165051) | Hydrothermal vent microbial mat bacterial communities from Southern Trench, Guaymas Basin, Mexico - 4872-18-12-13_MG | ecosystem: Environmental > Aquatic > Marine > Hydrothermal vents >... | reverse complement strand
CAAGCTGTTTATGCTATACTATAATCATTTAAGAACATTATGTTAACATGTCCAAACAGAGGTGGAAACCGATGGTACAGAAATCAAGGCATGACATGAGTGAGTTCATCGGTGGACTCATCGGTATTCTTATATTTTTTATCGTTTTACTACTATTAGCAGTAATTTGGTTAACGTTTGGCTGATTTGTGTTTAAGTTGTTATTGAAGTTAGCTAAAATGATTTGGAGGTGAATGCGGTATGATAAAATCAGACTAGTATAGAATTGAAAGGTTGTTGTGGATTAATCAAATTCGAATTTTTAAATCGGAGGGTCGTGACACCATGTTGTAACAATTCAAATACTTCATCAATTAACACGCCATAAATAATAAAAATCATCCATATTGCCCTATTCAAATTCTAATTTCATCTTTTCTTGGTAAACCTTCTCTTGCACCCACTTTTTGTATACAGTAAGATGCGATTAAATTCCCCAATTTCCCGCATTCCTCGATATCCTTTCCTTTGAGATATCCATATAGAAATCCAGCGTTAAAAGCATCTCCAGCACCAGTCGTATCTACCACGTTTACTTTGAACGGTTTTACAATGATTTCTCTTTCTCCCTTTCTTATATAGCAACCCTTCGAACCCATTTTTATCACTACGATTTCGATTCCCATTTTTATGCATTCTTCCACAGCATCTCTGTAGTTTAATCCAAACAGTTTTTCTATCTCAGCTTTGTTTGGAAGAAAAACAGTTGTATACTTCAATATGTCTTCCATCTCCTTTAAACCTCTTTCAGCGTAAACAGCACCGGGATCAAATGACACTCTATCTACTTCTTTTACGATTTTCTTTTGACTTATAAACGAATCGTATCCGTTTTTACAGATAAAAGACGTCAGATGCAAAAGTTTAAATCTCTTCACGTAATCTATATCGATCTCTTCAAACCTTATCGTATCATTCACTCCCGGATCGACTAGTATAGCTCTATTTCCATTTTCATCAACGAGTATTATAGCTGAACCGCTCCTTCCCCTCGCCTTTATAACACATCTCGTATCAACGCCTTCCCTCTTCAAATCCTCAAGCAATATCCTTCCATCTTCATCGTTCCCGATTTTACCTATGTATCCGGTTTTCAATCCCAATCTTGCCAAGCCTACTATTGTGTTTGCAGCACTACCTCCGGGATGTAGCTGTAAATCTTTAACGTAACCTTCTTCTTCCGCTTTCGGAATTTTGTCTACGAGATATATCTTATCCAGATTTAAAGCACCGAATCCTATCGCATCCATATCACTCACTTATAGCACCTCTTGGACAAACTTCTATGCATTCACCACACTCTGTACATATATCTTCATCGATGTGTGCAACGTCGTTTAATTCAATTGCTCCAGTAGGACAATTATCAACACAAATTCCGCAACCGTCACACTTCGCTGTATCTATTTTAGGCATGAGATACCGTTTACGTTACTATTAAAAAATTTAAGAAAGGATAAATACGAAAGATTCTACTCATCATGTGAACCCCGTTGAAATTGCAAAAGAGCTAATAAAAATAGATACGAGAAATCCTCCGGGTTATACGACTAAAGCCGTGGAATTCTTGGAATCTCTTTTTTCATCGTACAATACAAAGATCTATGCAAAAGAGGAGGGAAAGGAGAACTTAGTTGTTGAGATTTCGAAAGGTAAGCCAACTGTTATGCTTACGTCGCATTTGGATACGGTTCCATGCGATGAAAAACTACTGAATCCAGTCGTTATCAATGGGAAGCTTTATGGAAGGGGTAGCTGTGATGCAAAGGGATGTGTTGCATCTATATGTTATTCCGCTTTAAACTTGAGAGATGTTGATGTTGGCTTAAAGTTGGCTTTTACATGTGATGAAGAAGTAGGTGGATTCAATGGATTGGGTTTTGTCTTTCCAAGAGAAAAAGCTGACGTAGTGTTAATCGGTGAACCTACTGGTTCAAACTGTATCGGAGTTTTGCAAGCATTTGTAGTTTCAGTAGACATTTACATAAAGGGGGAATCTGGACATACAGCATCTCAAGAAGCGGAGTATGGAGCTATATATAGGGCATCCGAGTACATAGTCAATAGGGTAAGAGCTTTTAGAGATCTTAGAGGTAATTTTAAAGAATACAAAGAGTTCTTTGAAAAGATGGGATACGAATTCGTAATAAAATCTTGGCATTCCGTTTTTAATCCGGCTATAATTCAAGGTGGAATAAAGAGGAACGTTGTAGCTCCAAATTGTGTAATAAAAGCAGATATCAGATTTGCACCATGGATAAGCATTGATGAGATAAAGAATTTACTTGAAGACGAATGTGTTGAGAGAATTGATGTCGTTGGATTTTTGAAATCTTACGGAGTTAAATTTGATGAAGTAGAACTGTCTAAGGATTTGAAGGTCTTAAAGATTCTTAGAGATATTATAAAAAATATGGGTAAAACGCCAAAAGCAGTTTTTTCACTTGGTGTTGGAGATACGAGACATGTAAGGAAGTATGGAGTTCCAGCGTTTTACATCGGGCCGGGTGGCGAAGGTTTACATTCAGACAACGAATTCGTTTACATTTCGGAGCTTTACGATGCTGCCAAAGTTTATACTGAATTCATCAATGCTCTAGAATCTTTTTGACTGTTTTTAAGCCAAGATTGTACAACTCTTCTGCCCTTTCCTTTGTCTTTCCTTCAGCAAATATTCTCACTATTGGTTCAGTTCCAGATGGTCTTACGAGTAGCCACCCATCATCGTAATCGATTCTTGCACCGTCAATAAAGTTAGCATCTGGAAACTCTTTTTTCAAGCCTTCCAATAGTTTTATCTTGTCTTTGCAAGGAGTCTTTCCTTTAATCATGTAATACTTTGGAATCTCCGCTGCCAATTCGCTCAGCTTCTTGCCCGTTTCATCCATCAGTTGTAAGACTTTTGCAATAGCCATTCCTCCGTCTCTCGCAAGCAAATGCTCTGGAAAGATCAAGCCACCGTTTCCCTCTCCACCGAAAACTGCGTTCTTTTCAATCATAACCTTTGCAACAACTGGCGATCCCACAGGTGTATAAACTACTTCTCCCCCTGCCATTTTTACGGCATCTTCAACGCATTTAGATGACGAAACAGGAGTAACTACTATTCCCCCACCGTTTTTTTCAACGTAGTACTTAGCCATTAAAGCCAACATTACATCCTCACTTACGAAATTTCCGTTCTCATCAACAAAAACGGCTCTATCTGCATCTCCATCGTGAGCTACACCTAAGTCGGCTTTGAACTCTACAACAAATTTTTTCAATAGGCTGAGATTTTCTTCAACTGGTTCTGGATTTCTTGCGGGAAATCTTCCATCTGGATTTGAATTTATGCTTAAAACATCACAATCGAGCCTTCTTAGGATTTCTGGTGATGTGAAGTAGGACGCTCCGTTTCCACAATCAACAACAACCCTGTACTTTTTATCTATTTCAACGCTGTTTACTATTGCATTTACGTACAACTCGATGCAGTTATCTCTGTAAAGCCTTCCAACCTCTTTCCAATTTGCTATTCTGAAAGTCTTACTTTTATATATCCTTTCACATTCTTCATCCATTTCTCTAAAGAACTCTGTCCCAATATCTTGAATAAACTTTATTCCATTGTATTCCCTTGGATTGTGGCTCGCTGTAACGGCTACTCCTGCGGAACATTTAGTTTCTTTTACATAATACTGAATCGCTGGAGTTGGTGCAATACCTAAATCTACTACATCACATCCAGTTGACATAATTCCTGCTAATACTGCACACTTTAGCATATCGCTTGAAATTCTCGTATCGCAGCCAACAGCAATCTTACCAGGTTTATAAGTTCCTATAACTCTTCCCAAGTCTAAAGCCATTTCTGGAGTTAGTTCTTCATTTGCAATACCTCTAACACCGTCAGTTCCAAACAGTTCACCAACTGCACCAATTCTCATATAGATGACTTAATCAATACCATCAAAAACGTTTTTGTATTAACGATGAGTTGCGAACAAGTTACGATACCTTGCCAAGAAAAACTCTGGCTCATGAAAGACTGCAACGTTGTAAACGCAGAGAACTCCAAGCAAATCTCCCTTTTTCACTTCTCCATCTTTTATTGGTAGAAATACAGCAAAAGATACTTCTTTATCCTCTTCAACCAACTTAGGTTTTCCAAAACTTAAAACGTCTAAGACGATACCATTCTCATGGTTCATTCCAGTTAACGGTTGAACAATAGTTCCACTCGGAAATTCTACTCCTTCCACTCTTATAATTTCAACTTTTCCAGCTTTAACAGATCTACTCTCTGATGCAATAAGTGGTTCAAAAGTACCTATAGGGCTTCTTTTAAAGCTGAAAGGCTCTACTTCTATCTCACTTCTCTTTATCTTTTCATTTTCCCAATAGACGAGTTTAGCCTTAAGCTTTGTTGTTAGATGTCTCATCAAATTGATAATCCTTTCACCAATGGAGATGTAGTAAACGTTTAGAATTCCGATTATGTCTCCTTTCTCTATTCTCCCTTCAAAAACTGGCATGAACACGGCTTTCGTTACTGTTTTCCTATCTTCAATTCTCTTTGGTTTGGATGTGTGATAAACATCTAAGACAGTTCCCAAGGCATGTCTCATTATCGATAAGGGTACTGGAATAGTATTTGGTGGAATTTCTAATGGTTGTATTTTTATAAGCTCTACCTCTCCCGGCTTGACATCCAAGCTTTCATCAGCGATTAACGGATACCATTCAGCTATATGCCATCTCCTATACCAATACTCTGAAACTCTCTCCTTCTCTCTTACTATTTCTCCATTTGTTCTGTAAACGATGTTGACATCATAGGATTTCATTTCAATGTTAACCGTTGGAACTTCAATCTTTTTCTTACGTGAAACTCCAACGACAAAAACCTTTACAACTCCGATTAGATCTCCTCTTTTTATAGTTCCATTATCAATTGGAAGAAATGTAACAGCTTTTAAAGTCTTTTCCTCTTCTATTTTTCTTGTATTTTCTCCATAAACGTCTAAAACCACACCTAACCCATGTCTCATTATCGAGAGGGGTGAAACAATTGTATGCGGCGGAAGTTGCACGTCTCTTATCTTTATGAGTTTAATTTTGTTCTTTTCAACAGTTGTATCTTCATCTGCAATTAACAACTTCCAATATGCGTAATCTGCAGTTTTAAAATTCAGAGTTTCATAACCAACAATCATACGACACCACTAATATAATTATATATCATTAACATTTAAAAACCTTTTGCTGATCAATTCGGATATGTCAACCTAAGAGTGACACTACATTGTAGCCAATTTAAATACTTCATCAACAATATTATATCATCACCGCACTAAGTTGACACATCCATCAATTCAAAAACGAATCTGTTTATCTCGTAAAGTGGTGAGGAGAGGTTTTTGAACTTTCCACGACTTATGTATGGACTTATTAATCCAGCACCTTTCAACTCGGCAATTACAACCCCTCCATCTCTGTTCCTTTTTGTTGATGCTTTAACTATTGCCTCTCCATTAACTATGCAGTTTTTTGAGTGTGGAATAACCTCTTTAAGGATTTCAACGAAATCCTCTGGATCTTTCTCGCCAATTCTTTTGAAGTATTCAACTACTACATCGTCAATGTTTGCCTCGCCATCATCTTTGAGCTTTTTAAAGAAAAATCTGATTATATATGGTATTTCGAATTTGTCAGAGGTTGTGATCCTTGCATCCCATGAAAGTGATGCATTTAAAGAGTTAATGGGTAGAGCTAATCTGTAGTATTCAAGTAATAACATCATTTCAAAGTCAAGCTCATGAGATGGAATGTAACCCTCATCACAGTATTTAATTAGCAGTTCAACAGCTTTTTTAGCATAGCTATCCCCACCAAGTATCCTTACTACTTCTTTTACATCGGTCATGCTTTAAAAAAGATTTAAGATCAGTAGACACATTAACTTTATGGAGATAACAGAGATATCTGGTGTAAAATGTGCTGGAATAAGGGAAAAGTACGGTTTGGGAATAGTTAGATGTCGTGGCTTTGTTGCTGGAGTTTTTACGAAAAACAGAATAAAGTCAGCATCTGTAATCGTATGTAAAGATCATATTGCAGATGGAAGGATTGAGGGGTTAATAGTTAACAGTGGAAATGCAAATGCATTTACTGGCGAAAAGGGTATAGAAAACGCCAGAAAGATGTGTAGAATCTTAGCGAGTTTAATGAAATGCGATGAAAGGGAAATTGCAATAGCATCAACTGGTATAATTGGAAGACAATTGGACATGGATTGGATAGAGAAGAGGATTCCAGAAGTTTATTCAAGACTTGGAAAGACTAAAAGACATGCCGAGGATTTTGCAAAAGCGATAATTACTACTGATAGATTTCCAAAGAAGGCTTATTCAAAATATCCAAGGATTTCCGCAGTAGCAAAAGGTGCTGGAATGATCTCACCAAACATGGCAACAATGCTCTGCTTTATATTCACGGATGCAAAATTCGATTCTGGCGAACTCTACGAAATGCTTAAAGAAGCGGTAGATTTGTCTTTCAACAGATTGATCGTTGATGGAGATATGTCTACGAATGATACCGTTTTACTTATCTCTACAGCTAGAGAAAGAGTTAACAGAGATGATTTTCAAAACGCTTTAAATGGAGTTTGTCTTAACGTTGCAAAACAAATTGCAATGGATGGTGAAGGAGCTACTAAGCTTGTAGAGGTATTTGTTGAAGGTGCGAGGAGCAATGATGATGCATTGAGAATTGCAAGGGCAATAGCATCATCTTTACTCGTCAAAACTGCTATATTCGGTAACGATCCAAACTGGGGCAGAATTGTTGCTGCTATGGGATACAGCGGTGCTGATGTCGATGAAAAGATAGATATCATTTTCGAAGGAGTGTCAGAAGTAAAGTTAGTTGAAGATGGAGTTCCCACTGGAAGGGAAGAGTATGCAAGAGAAATCTTAAGAAAAAGCGATGAAATAAAGATTAAAGTAAAACTCAATAAAGGTAGTGGAAAAGGTTATGCAATTGGTTGCGATCTCAGCTACGACTACGTCAAGTTAAACTCTGAATATACTACATAATTATTCTATTTCTGAAATTTATCTCTAACAATTCTCGCCACTTTTTCGATATAACATTTTGCTGGACTTGTTAATGTTCCCTCTGCTATAACCCGCTGTGTTCTATGTGCGGAAGATCCCCTTATTACTTTTGGCCTACTAAACTTTCTTGCTATGCAAACTAATTTTTCACCAACTAAAACATATTTTGGATCATATATCTCTACTTGCCCCATAGAAATCACTCTTCTATCCTAAGCTTACCTTCCTTGACTAACTCTAAAAATATTTCATGAGATAGTTCATATGGAATTCCCAAAGTTTCTGATATCTCAAGTGGACTTACTTGCTCCTCACCTTTCTCGATTTTGCTTTTAATATATTGTTCCACCATTTTCTTTGCTTCATCGACTGAGATTTCTTTGACTACAATTATTTCTTCTCTTTCTTTAAGTATTTCTTCGATTTCGTTAATTTTACGCTCAATGAACTTAAGTTTATCTAATTTTTCATTGATTTCTTTGATGACGTATCCTAAGCTGCTAATCATAGCTATTAAATCGTATATATCTGACTCCAGTCTATTTATAACTTTTTCATGCCTCAATATAATATTTCTTAAAGATCTAAGAGCTTCCTCAGATGCCGTAGATTCCTCAAATTCTTCGGAATGCCATAGTCGTTTATGAAATCCTACAGTTGTCGGTTCTTCAAGATATTTATATTCTATCACTTACTATCACCTCCAAAATATTTTTAATTCTACTTTCAGCACTCCTTGTGAACTCCTTAACCTTTTCTGAATCCTTATCTCTAAAGACAAACCAAATAGAAAGATATCTCGTATTCGTAATATATGGAAATATATATACATCTAACCAATTCTCATATTCACGAAGATTTCCTATAAAATCTTCGCTATTCTTTGGGCACAATCTTATACAAAATGGCTGTAATTTCATATTAAAAATCTCTTCAAGCTTAGTATATTTATCTTGTGGAAGAAATATGTTTTTAAATGCTTGAGCCAGTAATTTTATAGTACTAGTTGGCTTTGTTCCGATTTGAACCTTTACTCTTGAATGATGTTCAAACCTTTTTGCGTTATTAAGGAATTCTTTGTCTTTTAAAATCTGTTCCAATTCTTCATATGTTGTTAACACGTCAATAAATTTATTTCCAACTACTCCAATTACTCCATCTCTCCAACTATAATTTATATTACAGCCTCTTTTTCTCGCAATGGTCAACCTTTCAAGCTCTATTCTTCCAATATTTAATAGTTCTGGTTCTTCTGAAATCTCTGAAAAACCCTTTTCCTTAAGAGCTTCAATGAGATCGTCTTTTAAAATAGGCTCCTCGATATCGTAAAAAACGTTTATTTCCACAATTTCAGGGACGATTTTAAGTTTTATCATTAGTTTCTCTTTAATTACGATATACTTAAAAGTTCTTGCTCTGTTGAAAATTAAGCTATTGGTAAACATCGATTTATATATGAGTTGGTTCGGCAATTACTGTTCAACCTTTATAACATAGCCTTGCGAATAATTTTCAACAGAGCATCTCCCACAGATTAAACATTCAACCACCGCATATATAGAAACGTTGCTTGCAAAACCTCAAGGCGGGGATACTCCTACAAGAAGATGGAATGTTTCTGATGACGCCCGTTAAGGGAAGAGTTAAGGCAAGTCGGATAGCCCATCGGATAAAGAGTCCGATGGGATGGAGCTTCAGTGGGCAAGCCCTGAACTCCCAAATAAGGCGGATGGAACGGGAGAAGCTCCGCTTTAGGCGGGGTAGCTCACACTTACACCCATACTTCATTACGTTTAACTACGATCTTAATTCAACCTCGAATACACAGATGAAAGTAAATTGAGTCGATGATAATCAATCACATAGACCCCAGAAAAGTTGAAGACAAAATCGCTCTTTGCTTTTCGTGTTCTTATACTAAATCTAACAATTCCAGTAAGAATTCACCGTTAAAAGCTTAGTTTTTCCTCTACTTACAAAATAACCATCGTTACTACAGATTTCAAATGACAAAATATAAAATATCTATTAAAAGTGGTAACAAAACAGCTTGAGGAATGCGAGCTTTATTTTCTCTTTATCTCCACTCCCCAAAGCTTCCGAAAGCTCTTTAAAGAGCTTTGAGAGTAAATGTGGACACATCTTAGCTACTCCTTTCGATAGAGCTTTTGCACCCTCAACGTCATTGGATAGGTAAAGTCTGAGTATTCGGGCTAAAGCTCGCCGTGAATCACTTGGATCTTCTGTTAGTATTATCTCCGCAACGAACTCAAAGATACAGCCATTTTCATCCTTCTTCAAATCTTCTAAGCTCTTACCACCCTTTAGCCTCTGATAAAAGTCCTCAACTATTCTACACAAGTTTTGTGCGGATACAAGAAATTTTTTCAGTTTTTCTTCGAACTTTTCATCAACAAACTTAGAGAATTCCCTCAAGTGAAACTTAAACATCAGATTTCTATCCAACAGTTTGAACAATCGACCACTCACATTAAACATATCGAACAGATATTTCCTTCTAAACTCTTCAAATCCCACCTCAACCTCAAACTCCTCAAGAGACCTTATACCTACATTCACATCTTCATATCCAAGAAGGGCTAAGAATCCTTTTGTTATTCTCCTTATAAACGGACTTTCTATTTCTTCCCTCTCAAACCTCAAACCCAAGAATGCTTTGTAAACGATGTCTTGAGCAATGTAGCCTGAATGGTCTAACGGATCGATATAGACTATTTTCTCCTCAGCCATCTTAACTATCCTACCAAAATCAGCCTTCCCATCCCTTATAAACATAATCCTCTCCTTAAAGCTTTCATATATCAGAGCTTTTGCATAATATTCGAGCTCTTCGTAAATACTCTTAGCCTGTTCAAAATACTTCAACGCTTCGTCCAAATTTCCTAAATCCATCGAAGCTCTTGCCAAGTCGTGGTAAGTTCCCGCTTTTACACCCTTTAAACTTTTTTCAGCTATTCTTATCGGGTCTCCACCGTAAACTTTGAAATACCTAACAAGTAAATCTTTCTCGCTCAAACCTTCAAAAGACTTTAAGATCTCCTCATTCTCCTTCAGAACCTCCAAAGCCTTACTTACATCTCCTCTTCCTAAATAAACCTCTGCCAGATCTGAGTTAATACAAGCCTTAACGTAATCACCCAAATCCCTTGGCAACTTCTCAGCTTCTCCCTTCAAACCCCTTATCTCATCTACATCCCCTTTAATCCCTGCAACGACCGATAGAATTATCAATTTCCAAGCGTTAACGACCTCATCCCCCTCAACACCCCTAACCAACCTCTCAACATAATAAACTTTCTCCGAATAACCCCTTAACTTAAGCCTACCCACTAATGTATAGAGGAAGGAGAGGTAAACCTCCGCATCTCCACCCACTCCAAATCCCAAATCAACACACTCTAACGTTAAATCTTCAAACACGTAACCCAATCCCGGAAATCCAAATAAAGCAAATCCACACCATCGAGCAAGCTTTTCGCTCAAATCCTTGAACCTCTCCACTTCCTCGTCACTCGCTTCATCTACCTTCGAACCTCTTTCTTTTGCATCTCTATCCAACCTAACACGAACCTTCGGAATTAAACCCCGTATAAGTGTTCCAGCATACCCCAAGGCATGACCGCACATCCTATTATTTGCATTACCGTTCTCCTTAAGCCAATCTGTCATTATGTCAAGCATTACCTCCATGACAACCCTCAAATCCTCCAAAACCTCTCTATACCCCTTAACTCCAACCAGGGAAAGGACGAAAGTCCTCATCTTTCTCCATCTCTCGTTCAAACCGTAAACCTTGAACTCAATCTCCTTATCCTCTCTATCGTCTCTAACCTCCTTCCTTTCAACCAAGAAAATGTAGTGGTCTTCGTCGAAGATGGGATAGGATTTTAAACCCCTGCGTTTGCAGTACCTATCGATCCTTTCATCATCGCAGAATTTCTCAAGTTCATCCTCGGCAACATCTTGCAGCATCAGAGGAACGAACGCAAAGTTTTCTTTTCTAAGCTTTTTATAGATCGTGTAAATACCAGCCAACATCACCGTCTTGTTGTCGTGAGTCATCTTAACCCTCTCTTCAACGCTCGCTTTCTCAATCTCTTCAGCGCTGTGATACAAACCCTCACCCAACTTGTAAATCTCATCAAATTCAATCTTAAGATCGAGCATGTATAAGGCAGTCAAAACAGAGCCGGCGGTAGCCCTGTAAAGAACATTCAATACATCCCCCCTATCTGTCTTCATTACCTCTTTAACCCTCTCCAATTCGTAACCGTTGGCATCTAAAATCTCCTTAAACCTCTCAAAATCTACAGCATCTATCAGAAATATCTGATTAAGACTACTCACAAGCCTTCCTAAAACGCCCAAAACGCCTCTATCAAACTCCCTCTTTCCAGCTTTTGCAAGCTCCAAAGCCTCGTAAACCTCAAAGAACTCTTTAAAGCTCAGCCTCTTCACCACGATAACCTTACCACCGCTCTCCAAAATCCAATGAGCGAAGTGCAAAAACTCATCTTCTCTCTCCTTCAAATCCGCTATGTCATCAACGATGAACACGACGTTACCCTTCAGCTTTCTCCTTTCCCTCTTTTTCACAACCTCAACAACACCCTTACCAGCCGAATAGAGCGTGTAACCCAACATAACTGCACTACCTACAAACATCAGAAACTCCGCCATATCTTTAAAATCCTTAACGACATCCCAATTCTTAGCCAAAGCGTCCTTAACCCTTGCCAAAACCCCTTCAAATCCCCTTTTAAGTTCCTCTTTAATCCTATGACTGATTTCGTGTATGAACTCCTTAAGCTCCTCTTCCCTCTCCATCTCCTCCATAGCTATCTTATACCTAATACTGGATTCGTGAATCTTCTCCAACCTCTCTTCCACCTTCCTCCAAATACGTTTGAAAACATCAAATTTCTCCTTAATCTCATCCAAAGAGCCAAACAGCACTCCATTCACAATTCCAATCAGATCGTCAGCCAAAGACAAAGCTAAAGAAACATTCCCCCTTTCCAAAGCCTCTATACCCTTCAAAACTGGTAAAACGTGAATTTCATGCTCTTCTCCATTCTCATCATAAAATTGAATCTTCTTCCTCTCCAGCCCCAAACAAACGACCTTGTAACCTTCCGATTTGAGTTTAATACCGAGATACCTCGCAGTTGTAGTCTTTCCGACACCAGAAAGCCCGATCAGATAAACTATACCTTTATCTTTCAGAACGTTTACAATGTTGCCCTCAAAACCCCTTAAAACATATCTCTGCATCATTTTACCTTACATTGACATGAATTAGCTAAATACATTTCGCTCTTTAATGATGAGGATAAAAACAACTATTGTTTAGTCTTAAACAAAATAAGAAGCCCAATGACTTTAATTTTCCTATTGTAAAACGTTAAATGCTCTGTTGAAAAAAGATATGACAATTAATGGCAAAGTTAGGTTGTGAAGGAAACGAAGAAAGAGATAGTAGCGAGGAAGTGTTATGAGATATGCAAGAGGGCGTTACCGAGGTATAGCAATATGAGGGGACCGAAGAAGTACGAGTTTTAGCAGTTGATTGTAATGTTCTTGTACGGTATAGCATACAATCTAACGTACAGGAATTTGGAGGAAGAGTTTAGGATTAGTGAAGTTTTGAGGAAAGCATTGAATCTAAGGGAGGTTCCACATTATTCAACGATATGCAAAGCGGTGAAAAGGCTGAGAGAGGAGGATTTTTTGAAGAGGTTGTTAGAAGAGAGCTCTAAACTATTGGATGTATAGTTAGAAGTTTTGGCAGTAGATTCTACTGGTTTGAGAGAAGACAATTCAAGTTATTACTATGCTAAGAGGAGTGGAAAGAAGAGGAAGAGCTGGACTAAGCTAATGTTGGTTGTTGATGTGGGATCTCAAATTGGCTGAAGACGTTAGAATTGGAGGGAACGATGGAGTAGTCTTAAGAGATGTTTGAGAGGGAAGATATTCCATCTTGTGAAGTTTTATTAGCTGATTCGGATTACGATTGTAGGGGTAACGAGGAAATAGCCGTCTTTAAACCCATTAGAGGTTGTTATAAGTCTGAAGATAGAATTAACCTATTCCTTAGATGGTTGTTCTGCCGTATAATTGGATTATACGGTAAGAGATGGATGGTTGAAACTGTCTTCTCCGTTATCAAGCGTAGGTTCGGTGACCGTATAAAATCCCGTTCCTCTCACTCTAAACTCGTTGAAACTCATCTCATACCTGTAGCTTACAACATATGGAGATTCTTTATTCCTAACCCTACTCTCCTTATTTACCTTACTCCCCTTACCTAATCATTACTTCCAACAGAGCAAAAAGTTCTCATTAATTTCAGAGGATCTGAAGTAAAGGACAATGTTTAATTTAACTAAATTATTTTTATAGATATCTAAAAATATTTATTAAAAATTAGAGTTCGATTAGGTGCGTCTCTTTTACTACGTTTAACACCAGCATTGTATACGTTCTTTTAACGTTTTTCATTCCAGCGATTCTTTTAACAAATGAGTTTAGACTATCTCTATCTTTAAACTTGGCAACAACTAAAAAATCGAAATCTCCAGTGACATCGTAGACGGCTGTAACGTTTGGTTCTTTAGCTATTTCCCTTTCTATATCTACGAGGTATTTTCCTTCAGCTGTAACCCCTATTATAGCTGTTAAATCGTATCCGAGCATTGAATAATCTATAACTGGTATGAACT
>Ga0190369_1000070_pt1 | contig 14046 bp, 15 predicted proteins | sample 4872181213_MG_FD_165051 | JGI IMG/M metagenome (GOLD analysis project Ga0190369, IMG submission 165051) | Hydrothermal vent microbial mat bacterial communities from Southern Trench, Guaymas Basin, Mexico - 4872-18-12-13_MG | ecosystem: Environmental > Aquatic > Marine > Hydrothermal vents >... | reverse complement strand
CTTCTGTAGTGGTTATCGATCCGATAAACGTACTCGAACTGTATGGAATATCAAAAGAACACATTGTTGATGTTATTTCAAAACTTGGAAGAATGTTAAAATCGAGTGGTTGCTTAGTAATTGGAGTAGTTGAAACTCCAGAGGCTGTAGACGTGTTTCACCTAACTGGCTACGGAATAAGTTACTTCGCCGATTACTTGCTTGTTGGAAGGCATGTAGAGTTCGAGGGTGAACTCTTAAAAGCTATAGCGGTAGTTAAAAACAGATTTGGTGATCACGAGAGAACTTTCAGAATACTCGATATAAAGGATGGAGAAGGGCTAAAAATAGGGGCTCCACTGAAATACTATACTGGAATAATAGAAGGAAAATTCAAAAGGATTTAACTATGCTGTTCAGACTCAGCGATAGGATCTTAAAGGAGTTCTCTGAGAAACTCGATGAAACGCTTAGAGTAGTGGAAAGAATAGCAGACAAAATCGATAAGAAATGGCTTGAACTACCGAAACCGATTAAATGCAAAGCTTACGGTGTTGATGGTAGTAAGGGATGCGAGAGGTTTAGTGGAGTAGTGCTCTATGCCGTTTCCGGTGTTGCAGTTGGAGATGAACTGTTTGAACTACACGATGTAACAACACTTAAGCCTTACAAACACATTGATGAGAGGATTAGACTTCACATGTCACTAATGGAACTCAGAGCTGGAGCAATGGTTGACGACGTAGATCTCATACTGTTAGATGGAACTCTTAGCGGATTTATCATAAGACCACCAGTTTACGCTGAAAAGAACACGTATAAAAACTTAGAGAATTGTTATGAGTTGTCAAACCTTCTCAACGAATTCTTAGAATTGTTAGAGCTTTGGTGGGATGACATCAAAAGGGATGTAAAAGAAGGAAGAGGTAGAAGGGAAACCCTACTCAGCAGATCTAAGTACTTTGAAAAAATAGAAAAAAGCTACAGAAAAGGAAACAATCAAGATAGAGAGAACTTAGTAGTTCTCTTAGAGTACATAGAATACCTTCACGCACTCAATAAGGTTTTAGACAAAGACGTTGCTTTCGTTGCTAAGAGTTTCTATACTAATGAGTTCGTAGATTCTCAAGAATTGACAGATACGCCAATCCTTGAAATGCTTGCATTAAAACAGTTCGGAGAAGAAAAAGCGGCCTATATACCTTTTAAGCGTAAAAACACTGAAAAGTGGTCTCTTGAACCAGAAACAACTCTTTCGAAATTCATTTTAAAAAAGTTCAAAAATATAAAAAACATAATAAATAATATCAACGCAGCATTTTTGAGATTGATCGATTACGGTAATATATACTTAGTAGAGTCTAATAGAAAAGTTGACGATGAACTAATAGGAATGCTAATAAGCTTAGAAGCGGACGGATATCTTTTGCCGTTAATTCATGCACATAGATATGCAGAAATAAAACGGAAAGAACTGAAACAAATGATGTTGGCACTTATAAGTGCTATGAACAATCCGAGGTATAGACTACTATTGAAAAAGGGGAGAGAAGCTATAGAGGACTAAGTTTTTGCAAGAACGATTTCTATTGTAGACACGTTAACCTTTCTACCCTGTTCGGATTCTAGTTCCTCTGTATCTATGCTTATTTTCTCAACTTTTAGGTTTGGCATGAATCTGTTCCTAACGATCTCCGCTACATCGACTGCTCTGCTTATAGCCCTACCTCTTGCCTTTATAACTATTTTATCTGCTCCCTCATTTAGCTGAGTAAGGGTTGCAAGCACGTAATTCATTATTGGCTTCTGACCAACGTATACTACTGCCTCTGTCATTTTTTCACCTCCGAGCTAAGGAGTTTAAAAATTGCTATTTAAGCTTTGCTAAGTCCATTTTTAAAATTATTAATTTACATTATTTTTAAACTTTTGCCTAAAGATATCAGAGTTCTCTTGAACGACTTTTTCTATTTAGGCAACCTATTGTTCATCTCTCATTAAGGATTTTAAAGCTACTAAGATTAATTAAAATCTTTACGGAATATCTAATACCGACAACGTTTTAATCTATTTTTAAAACCCTCAATTATGGATCAAATAATCTACATAGGGCCAGTGATGCTTGATGAGCCAGAGGAGTTTGATCTTGACGAATTCGTTAGGCAAGCAATAGCGTTAGAAGCTGAGAGGTTATTCTATTCAAACGGGAGAATATATTTAGTTGATTACGAAACGCTTCATGGGATAATAGACGGTAAGTTTGCAGTAGTAGAACTCATAAGCTATGCATCTTTTGCAGAAGTTGGTGATTTCAAGAATTGGGTTTTGTATTACGGTAACGATGATATAGTAGAGTATTCCGACAAGATAAAGGATATAAGAGGAGATATGACGATAATTCCGATAATAAGAACTAGAGACAGATTTATAAGAAAAATAGAGGAATACATCGAGAAGGGAAAGTATAGATCGTTTGTTAAATCGAAAAAACGAAATCGATAACGACTTTTGTAAGCACATCAAACTTACCAAAGTAGAAGTGATCTGTGTCTATTTCAACGATGTCTTTTGGCTCTGAAGATTTTTCGTACAACTCATAGCTTTCTTCAATCGATACTATTTGATCCCTTTTAGCTATTATGAAAAGCTTAGGAATCGAGCAATCTTTAAACACAATCGAATCAATCTTCTTAAGCGGGGAAATGTAGATTGCCGCATCGCAGTTTTTAGCGATGTTCGATGCAACAACACTACCAAACGAGTAACCTAAAACTATTACAGTGTTATGTCTGTCTTTTAAAAAGTTAAGACAGATTTCTGCATCCGTTATCTCCCCTATTCCATTTCTATACGGAGTTCTATAATCAAAACGGAGAGTTGACACATTCTTCTTTGTTAATTCGTCAGAAATCCTTTCAAGCCTTATGTCAAATCGACTTCCGCCCATAAGTGGATGGGGAGGACACATTAAAACTGCTTTATCTCCCCTCATTTCGTAAGTAGATTTTATAGAGTCTATTTCTATCTCAACCATCTTCTCTCCTCCTAATTGCTTTTATAGACTCCTTTACGGCATCACCTATATCCTCATCGGATTCAAACTTCTTAAGTAGAGGTATATCTTCACTATCTCCTATTATTCCAAGCATCATAGCCGCATCTTGTCTAATTCTCGAATCGTCGTGATTTAACAGAGATATAACCACGTCTTTTGCAAACTTCGTCGCATGGGGATATATCTTCTGCAAGTACTCAAGTGCAGCCATAGCTCCCAACCTAACTATGAAATCTCTATGGGCTATCAGTTCTGCTAAAACTTTTGAAAGCTTAGGATTTGCTAGTACTACCTCTTTTACGACATCAAGCTCACCTTTAGTAAGCCTATCTACAAAGTATTCTGAATAATCCTTGCTAACAGATAGTTCTATCCATTTTCTAGCTTCATCTACGTTAATCGCACCCGTTATTCTGAAATCGTTTATTATTGTCGTAGGAACACTTACGATATTAAACTTGTCTATAAATTCGGAGTTTTCAGAGACATCTACTATGTGATGCTCTATTTTGGATTCCATAGCTATTCTGTTTATTGAATCAACTGTTATCTTGCAGTTTGGACAAAATCGAGATACAAACGTTAAGACATCACATTTGTAATCGTATCTATGCTTTAAATTGATGTACTTTATAGTCTGTAAAAACAATTCGAGTTCATGAATCGGAATGAAGTGGAAAAAGACGTTTCTTACAGATATAGCTGGTATATTTAATTTTGGTTCTACGTAATCATGAAATTCAATCGAGATCTTATCACTGAGATTTTTTAGCTCTTCAGCAAATTTTAGCATATCTCTACTCTTATAAACGACTATTTTTACATCTCTCTTCAAATCTTTAAGATAACTATAAGCGAGATCTTTTGGAATCATTGATATACTTAGGAGGTAAAATTTTAAGCTTTTACGTATATCATGTAATTTAATGGTTAGTACACCTACACTCTGGACTGAGTTCTTTGAGAGGTATTATGAAGAAAAGATAAACGAGTTAGCGTATAAAATTAAACACGGTTCTGATTTCAGATCTCTATACGTTGATGTAACCGAACATCTATGTAAGTTTCAAGGTGGTAGTTTAGCTGATGAGCTCTTTGAAAACCCAGATGTGGTGATAAAGCATGCTGAGCAGGGATTAGCAAATACAACTAATATATACGGTGTATCGCTTGATGGTTGTAGGGTTAGATTTTACAACCTACCTACTACAAAGAAGATCCTCATAAGAAATCTTAGAAGCAAGCACATATCTAAGTTTATTGCCGTTGAAGGAATAGTTAGGAAGGTAACAGAGGTTCGTCCCAGAATAGTTGAAGCTGCATTTGGATGTTTAAACTGCTCAAATACGATGTTTGTTCATCAGGATGATATCGTTTTGAAGTATCCGTCTGAATGTAATTACTGCAAATCGAGAAGGTTAGTACTACTACCAGATGAATGCAAGTCAATAGACAGTCAAAGAGTTAGAATTCAGGAATTTCCCGAAAATCTAAAAGGTGGAGAACAACCCCAGACAATAGATGTAATACTCGAAGGAGATCTAGCGGGAAAGATAAATCCCGGAGATAGAGTAGTGATAAATGGGATTGTCAGAGCTAAGCCGAGGGGTAGTCAAAGGAGATTAGCTCATATGGATTTATACATTGAGGGAAACTCAATAGAAGTTTTACAGCAGGAATACGAAGAGTTTGAAATTACCGAAGAAGATAAAGAAAAAATAATTGCTCTTAGCCGAGATGAAAACATATACGATAAAATAGTTAAATCAATAGCTCCAGCTATATACGGCTACGATGATATAAAGTTGGCTATAGCTCTCCAGCTTTTTGGCGGTGTTCCGAAAAAGCTCCCCGACGGAACCGAGATCAGGGGGGACATTCACATTTTGCTTGTGGGAGATCCCGGCGTAGCCAAGAGCCAGCTCCTCCGTTACGTTCACAGAATTGCTCCGAGAAGCGTTTACACTACTGGTAAAGGTACTACAACTGCTGGTCTTTGCGTAGCACCAGATACTCTGATATTTACGGAGAGCTACGGTGTTGAAATATCAAAACTCGTAGAGTCAACAAATTTGAATAGAATCGGTGAGGGAATCTACGTCTCAGATGGGTCGATAGCTGTTCAAACGATTAATCCGACGAAAATTGCACTTAAGACATCAAACAAGCTTTGGAAAATTAAGTCGCCAGAAAAGCTCGTTAGAATTAAAACGATTACGGGTAAGGAAATAATTACGACACCGGAAACAAAAATTCTAACGATTGTCGATGGTAAAGTTTGTTGGAAACGAGCTAAAGACCTTAGCGAGGACGATTTTGTCGCCACTGCGAGAAGGTTGGAACATAAAGGGAGGAGGATTTTGACAATAGAGCTAATCAAGGACTTAGATAACGTAACAGTTTACGGTGTAAAGGGACTCGTTAAGGATTTAATTGAAGCTATAAAGAGGGATAGAAAAATCACAACGAGAGAACTTTCGAAGCTTTTGGGCACAGATGAGAGCAATCTGTATTACAATTGGGTAAATGAAGACGCTAAGGGTAATATAAAGTTATCAACACTTATTAAACTTGCAGAGTTGGCGGGATTCGATTTGGAGGAAATCGCCGAAAAAATCGATTTCTTCTCACAGTATCACGGTCATAAAATAAAGCTTCCTAAGTATCTTGATGAGAAATTCCTATACTTTGCTGGGTTAATTGCTGGAGATGGAGATATTACGAAAACACCGCACGGCGGAGTTACGATCAGATTCTCAAATACCAATCAAAATCTTAGAGATAAATTCAGACAAATCGTTAAAGAGCTGTTTGATATTGAAGTTAAGGAAGATGGCAACGCTCTGAAGTTTAATTCAAAAATTGTTGGACATATCTTAAACAAACTCGGTATTCCTAATTCACCAAAATCTCACAGGCTCGATATGTCCGAAATCTTGCTTTCGTTGCCGAATAAAGAGCTGTCAGCATTCATAAGAGGCATTTTCGACTGTGATGGAACAGTTATCCTTAGAAATAACGGCTCATCTTACGTGGCTCTCGAAACGACGAGTGAGAAGCTCGCCAAAAAGCTTCAGCTCGCACTCTTGAGATTTGGAATTATATCTCACCTGAGAAAGAGAAATACCAAAGGTCAAAAATCGATGATTGGAGGTAGAATCGTCATCTCCAAGCATAACAAGTTTGAACTAAAAATTTATAACATAAAGAAATTTGCAAAATTCATAGGATTCGAGCATCCTGAGAAGATGAAGAAGCTTCAAACAGCAGTAGATCAACGAAAGAAAGCGAACACGAATATAGATGTAATTCCAGATGTAACAAGAACCTTAAGGGAAATCAGAGAATTCTACGGGCTAAATGCTAAAGACGTGTATGGATCAACCACAGTTGAATTAAGAAAAAACATCTCAATGTCATCGCTCAAAAGGGCAGTGAAGTTCATAAAGAAAAGTGCAAACATCGAAAGAATAAAGCTCAAAATCCCCGATGACCTAAGGTTGAGAATAGGCAGACATATAGACAGTAAGAAACTCGGAGTAAGATTTTACGAATACTTCGTTCGAAAGGGCAGAAACGTGTCAATTCCCTTCAAAGTGCTTAAAAACGTTTTAAATGCAATCGAAGATCAAAAGCTTAAGGATGAAATCGAGAAAATTCTAAACGAAGTTCTTGAAAAGGAGAAAGCAATTAGGGCTAAGCTTAAATATCTCGAATCCCTATCCAACTCGGATATACTTTGGGAGAGAGTAAAGGAAAAAGAAATATTAGACAGCCCGTATGAATTCGTTTACGATTTAACTGTCGAAGGATCGCACAGCTTTATAGCGAACGGTATCGTAGTCCATAATACTGCCACAGCTGTTAGGGATGAAATCGATGGAAGATGGACGCTTGAAGCTGGAGCCTTGGTTTTAGCCGATAAAGGAATTGCATTAGTCGATGAAATTGACAAGATGAGAAAAGAAGATAGAAACGCTTTACATGAGGCTCTTGAACAGCAAACGATTAGCATTGCAAAAGCTGGAATTAACGCAATTTTGAGGGCGAGATGTGCTTTATTAGCAGCGGCAAATCCAAAATATGGAAGATTTGATAGATACTCGCCAATTGCCGAGCAGATAGATCTATCACCAACTCTACTCTCTAGATTTGATCTGATATTCGTTATGACTGATGAGCCAAATGAAACAAGGGATAGAGAGCTTGCAAGGCACATACTTGACGTTCACGAATTGGGAGAAATCCTAACGAGATCTAAGATGCATCCAAAGATTATAAAACCTGAGATAGATCCAGAGCTGTTGAGAAAATATATAGCTTATGCCAGAAAAAACGTATTTCCAGTTTTGACGGAAGAAGCAAAGAGAAAAATAGAGGAGTTTTACATATCTCTAAGATCCAAGGCTAAAGAGAATTCTCCAATGCCTATAACCGCGAGACAGCTTGAAAGCATTATAAGATTAGCTGAAGCTTCTGCAAGAGTTAGGCTTAGTGATAGAGTTGAAGTTGAAGATGTTGAGAGAGCTATAAATCTAATTAGAAAGAGTCTAGAGCAAATAGCGATAGAACCAGAAACTGGAGAAATAGACATAGATTATGCGTTCTCTGGAACTTCAAAAAGACAGAGAGATAGGATTATCATCATCAAGAAGATAATTGAAAGATTAGAGCCAAATTATGAAAAGGGTGTTCCAGAAGAGGAAATCTTGAATGAAGCAGAAAAGGAGGGTATAAGTAGAAACAAGGCCAAGGAGATACTTAGCAAGCTAAAGCAAATGGGCGAAGTGTATTCACCGAAATACGATCATTACAAGCTCGTTACAAAAGTTTAGTCGTAGAAAACATTTAAAAATTTTTTACCGAGTATAATCTATGAACACAGATGAGAGAATTATAAGTAGATGGACTGATTGCTTTTTTTCAAAGTATCCGATAAAACCCATAGATGAGATAATAGAATACGTTCGTGAAGCTACTACTACAATATACAAAGGAGTTATGGATATGTTTAAAGAAAACAAGAAAGCAGATATAGGCGAAGCATTAGACGATTTAATGAGATTTCTTGCAAGTGACACTAATATGTCTCCTGGGGATAGCATTAGACTTATAGGAAATCTTAAGTATATAATAGCTGAAGAATTAAATTTAGATGTAAAAGACAAACTCAAGCTATTCGAAGTAATAGATGAAGTTGTATATGAAGCCTTTAACTACTATATGAAGTGCAGAGAAAAGATATTTGAGCTAAGACTTAAAGAAAAGGATAGAGAGCTAGAGATAATGAGGAAAATATTGGAATGCGCAAGTAGAGTAATGAGCAGAACTAAGCCTTAATTCTATCTGGGCTGAACCCTTTCTTTATTAATAACTCCTTTACCTTATTTACGTGGTTTCCTTGTAATTCGATTACTCCGTTTTTAACCGTTCCACCACATGCGAGTTTCGTTTTCAAATACTTTGCGAGTTCTTCGAGATTTATCTCACTACTATCTATTCCTTCGATTATAGTTACCTCTTTACCATATCTCCTTTTAGCTGTCCTTATTACTATATACTGCTGTTCTTTAGCCACTTCCTCACAAACGCATAAATCCTTTGGTAATCCGCAAATGGGACAAATCTCAGACATCTCTCCAGATCACACCTCCTTTTTTAAAAGTTTAAGCACATTAAATTTTAAACTTTTGGTTGAAAAGTTCAAACATGGAACTCAAAATTTGGTTGGAACGATTTTATCCGAAAATTCTGTCCGATTTTGGGTTTATTAAAGAAGAAGATGAAGAATCTGCAAGATTAATTCATGAACTCGGAAAAAACAAACTTATGGATTGCTCCGTTTTAAAAGAAAAAATTCATAATAGGGATGTAGCAGTGATAGGTGGAGCATTGAATAGTAGCGATATAAACAACATCTCAAAGCTGGAAGGCTACACAGTAATAACAGCTGGTAAGAGTATATTAAAGTTAAGGGCTTTTATACCAAATTTTATTCCAGATATTCACGTTACAGACATGGAAGAATCCGATGAAATCCTCATCGAGCTTGAAAGGTGTGGATGTATCTTAGTATTACATGCACATGGAGACAATATAAATAGAATTAAATCAGTGATTCCAAAGCTGACCAGATTCATCGCCACAACTCAGAGCAAACCTTTTGACAGAGTTTACAACTTTACTGGATTCACAGACGGTGATAGGGCTGCAATAATCGCTAAAGAATTTGGTGCAAGGAGTATAAGATTAATCGGATTTGATTTCAGTAATGCGAGTGATGAGATAAAATTAAAGAAGTTGAAATGGGCTGAGAAGATTCTAAAGTTTGAGGGAATTATTTGAATTTGGTGGAGTGTGTCGAGATATCAAATTTTTATTCTGAATTGTACTTTATTCTTTGGGAATCTTAAGATAAATTAGATTTTTATAGGTAAAAACAATTCTTTAAATTTCATACGGATAATTCCCAAAAGATCTCTTTGCTTTTTCATTAAATATATTAACTTAAAATTTAAATCCCTATATTTAAATCTCCAAAGATATTGCTAATAATTGCTAATAAATAAAAAATTTGTATTATGAACTTCCTTTTTTCTTATTTTGTCTTTGTACAATCATTAGTTTTCTTAAACTCTCCACTATTTCAACATCTATTCCTAAGGACTTAAATAATCCCTCAAGATACTTTTTTAAAACCCTCGTTTCACTTCTCGTTGCAAGTATTAATGAGTAACCACCTTCAATTTTCTTAAACTCAAATAGGTTTCTTAGACTAAGATATTTTAAAATCTGTTCTATATCATTACTTCTGTTTTTTAGTTCTAATCCATGCTTGTATCCTAGTTTTTCTATAGCTTCCCAGAACTTTTCAGATTCGACTTTATTTAACTCATCTAAAATTGTTAGCCACAATTCTATATCTATAATTATGTTATCCCTACTTAAAATCTCTAAATACTCTTCAATTGAGTCTACTGAGACGTCTAAGTTCTTAACTTTTGAATATAGTAGTATTGCATGTCTTATTATATCTGACATTGTTTTATCTTCTTTTTTTGCTAAATCGTCAAGTATGTTACGTATATCTTCATCGACTACTGCACTTATTCTTATGACTTTCACAATTTTTACTATACAAACTAAGATTAATAAGTTTTCTTGACATAAATGTTCAGTATGTAATATAGGATAATAACTCTTACTAACATTTAATATATCTTACTATAAATTAAAAATTCTTAGTAGATATTAGTAAGTTATAATAAAAAGATTTATTTTAACATAGATGAAAAGTTTTCCCAGACGAGAGGTATTTAGGAGGTATGAAATGGTATGATAAATGATGTAAGAATATTAGTCGTTATTAATGAAGAACAGCACGAAAAAATAACAAAATGCCTAGAAAGACTTTCAAACAAAATAAAGGGGAGTGTATATCTCGTATACGTCAAGGATATCGATCCCTATCCAGCTGAAGTTCTTATAGAATTATTAAAACAATATGATAAAATAAAGGAAGATGGACAGAAAATTCTTAAAAATCTTGCTAGTAAGATTAGAGATCTAGGATTTGGGGTCAATATTCTAGGAATTCATTGTGGAATTATTTCTGAAAGGTTATCAAAGATTGAAGAGCAACTTAAACCAGATATAATCCTAGTTGAATACGAATCATCAAAATTCAAAAAGACATTCCTAAAGGATCATATCTTCGACCTAATTGTTGCGAAATTAAGAACACCAATTTTGATCGCAAAATAAATTAAGAGGTGGATAGATATGTCTTTTAAACCGTATTTGACTGTTTTTGCGGTCTTACTTATATTATTTACGTCTCTTGTTGGAGTGGCATCTGCCACTAAAGACAATGGCATAACTGGAATTGCTCCAACACAATTCTTTGCAATGGTTTTTACATATTGTGTTGCAATAGGAATTATAACTCAGATAGCTGGAACTGGCGGCGGAGTAATTTTCACAACACTAACACTAGGATTCACAAACATACATCCAGACATTGTAAGAGCGACAGGCCTATTAGCTGCAATGGCTGGAACAAGAATGAGTGCTAGAAGATTTTTACGTAGAGGTTTAGCAAATATAAGGATTATACTGCTCGTTGGTGTTACATATACTCTATTTGCAGTAATAGGGGCACTAATCGGTCTAAAAATTACAAGAGAACTTGGAGCATTTGGAGTTGCTTTAATAAAATTCTTACTTGGAGTGATAATACTCATAGTTGGCTTTTTATACATAGTTATGAAAAGAGTCGATTATCCAGAAGTTAAAGATGTAGACAAATTTACAGAGAAGTTAGGTTTAGAATTTCCATATTATGAAGAATCATTGCTATGGTATAGTAAATTATAGAGTCAGAAGGGCTTGGCTTGCGATAATACTATTCTGTGGTGTTGGGTTAATCTCTGGAATGTTTGGTTTAGGCGCTGGTTGGGCTGTTACTCCAGTACTAAACTTAATCATGTCTACACCACTAAAGGTTGCAACTGCTTCAAGTGTAACAATTATAAGTTTGGGAGACACTGCTGCTGTATTTCCATATCTCATGTCTAATTCTTTGATTCCGATATTTGCAGTTCCAGCAGTCGCAGGACTTATGACTGGTGCAGAAGTAGGATCAAGAATTGCTGTTAAGGTGAGACCAGGTTTTGTGAGGTATGTTCTGATTGGTATTCTCCTTTTTGCTGGAGTTAAGCTCATAGTTACTGGATTAAGCTTGATGGGGGTGATTTGAATGGAAAAAATAGTAGAAAAACCAAAGCCGCCAATAGAAGGGATAATATACGGTGAAACAGCGGCTATCATAACAATAATAGGCATATGTATTGCAATAGCTGGAATAGTTGTTGGAGTAACATCTGGAAATGATATCGTAGATTTTCAGAAACTTGTAAACGATTTACTATCTGGAAAGAGTGAATATTACATATGGAATCACGATTCTAAATTAGGAGATTTACAGCATACGAAATACTGGTTCTTTAACATGCTAAACTATGGGACTGGAATTGCAATGACAGGAATTGCAATAGCGATATTCGGGGGAATAGTTGGTGCATTAGGTATATTTATTTCAATGTTCAGGAGTAAAGAAGTTCTACTCTACAAGAAGGGGCTGTACACAATCCTATCGCTTGTAATCGTATTGATATTGATACTGGCTGCGGCAGGAGTAATATCGTTAAGACATTAGTAGTATGACGACAAAGAAAATTTTTGAGATTGAATATTTAAAAAAGATAACAATCATAGGAATAACGGTTGGCATAATAGCTGGGATTGGAGCTATAATCTTCTATGAGGCTTTAAACTTTTGTACACACTACTTTTTAGGATACGGTGCAGGATTTTATCCACCAAAACCGGGTGTTAGTATAGAGGAGATAACAAAGTGGAAAGCCCCAGAAAATCCGTTCAGACTTATTATAGTGATGACTCTAGGTGGTTTACTATCAGGGTTAATTGTTTATAGTTTTGCTCCCGAAGCAGAGGGACATGGAACTGACGCAGCAATAAGAAGTTACCATAGAGAGGGAGGAAGAGTTAGAGCCAGAATTCCATTGATAAAAACGATAGCTTCGGCGATAACGATAGGAAGCGGTGGCAGTGCCGGAAGAGAGGGGCCAACAGCACAAATTTCTGCAGGATATGGATCGATAGTCGCAACGCTATTAAGATTAAATCCCGAAGAAAGAAGGTTAGCTGTAGCCGTTGGTATCGGTGCTGGTATTGGTAGCATATTTAAAGCTCCATTAGGTGGAGCAATACTAGCTGCGGAGATCCTTTATATAAAGGACATTGAATCAGAAGCGATAATACCAAGCTTAATAGCATCTACAATAGGTTATATAATATTCTGTAACTTTGAAGGATATAAACCAATCTTTACACTACCAAAAATCATGATTGCACCTATACACATACCGTTCTTTGTCCTATTAGGTTTAATCTGCGGATTAGTTGGATTAGTGTATGTTTTTGTTTTCTATAAAATGCATGAAATCTTTTCCGATCTATTTAAGAAATTAAATCTACCATTACATTTAAAACCAATGGTTGGAGCATTTTTGACGAGTTTAGTCGTAGTTTTCTTAATAATCTTCGTAGATGAAAGAGTAGGGCTTGGAGCTATAAGTATGGGTTACGGATTTCTACAACTTGCAATGTACAACTTACTTCCATGGGAAATCATGCTGTTAATAGCTTTTGTTAAGATTCTAACAACGTCTTTAACAATTGGAAGTGGAGGTAGCGGTGGTGTATTTGCTCCAGGTTTAGTAATAGGTGGTATGACTGGTGGAGCTGTAGGAATGCTACTTCATATCTTATTCCCATCTATAATACCATTGAATCTAGTACCAATCTTTGTAGCTGTAGGGATGGCCGCATTGTTTGGAGGAGTTTCTAAAGCTCCAATAGCTAATATGATTATGGTAAGCGAAATGACAAACAACTATACATTACTTCTTCCATCAATGGCAGCTGTTTTTGTATCGTATCTAATTACTGGTAAGCATACAATATACATAGAACAGGTCGAAACTAGAGCGGACAGTCCAGCGCACATTCCAGAAATATTTGCTAATATATTAAAAGATATAAAGGTTAAAGATATTATGATCCCAATAGAGCGTGTTGTGACAGTTTCAAAAGATTGCAAAATTTCCGAAGTTATAAGTCTGATTGAAAAGACAGGGTATATGGGATTTCCAGTCGTTGAAAACAGCTATCTGATTGGTATTATTACATTTGAGGATGTTAAAAAGATTCCAGATAATGAAAGAGATAATATAAAGGTTTTAGATGTAATGACAAGAGATGTGATTGTGGCATATCCAGATGAATCTCTTGAAAGCGTACTAATGAAACTAATAAACAATAACATAGGAAGATTACCAGTCGTTGAAAGAGAAAATCAAAAGAAAATAGTGGGATTAATAACAAAGAAGGACATAATATCAACTTACCAAAAATATATTAATTAATTT
>Ga0190369_1000067_pt1 | contig 14351 bp, 9 predicted proteins | sample 4872181213_MG_FD_165051 | JGI IMG/M metagenome (GOLD analysis project Ga0190369, IMG submission 165051) | Hydrothermal vent microbial mat bacterial communities from Southern Trench, Guaymas Basin, Mexico - 4872-18-12-13_MG | ecosystem: Environmental > Aquatic > Marine > Hydrothermal vents >... | reverse complement strand
GTTCCATTTTTGGCTGGGGCGATTCCGATATCACCGTTTACATTCATGAGGTATATTGCTGTAAGGTTTATTGGACTTTTATCCCCATAGTTTCCAACTACGCTGAAGTTCAGGATTACTATTGAGCCAGTTGAACCATTTTGGATCATAGCTCCCGAAGTCATGAGCTGAGTCAATCTGATATAATCTTCTTTTGGCATTGCAAGACCCCAGTTAGCTGTTAGATCACCAGTGGTCATTCCCACAAGCTTTATTACGCTTTTATTATACTCCAATCTAAACTCTATAGTTGTTATAGGTCCATTTTTAACGTTTACTATGTTTACTGGAACTTCAACATAAGTATTAGGCACACCACTTGCATCCTTTACTTCTAAATAATCTGCCATTATTTTAGGATACATATATACATTCGTCTTGTTATTATTGCTCTCGTTCAACTCATCGACATTGTCGTAGTAATCTGCAACTACTGTAATCGTATCATTTGGTGGTGATGTAAACGGAATAGTTGTGTTAAATGTGTCACTAAATGTGGCACTAGGCAACAAAGCAATTGGAACTGCCTTAGTTTCTATGAGTTTACCATCTACTATTAAAGCAGTCTTATGTCCCGGTGGAGCTGTGGCGTTTCCAATGTTCTTGATTATGTACTGAACCTTGTATCCGCCTTGTACGTTGATTTCATCTTTACCGATCACAATTAGATCTGGCTTACCGCCAACATTGAAGTAGCCCTTAAGCTTAATCACTCTCATATCGAACTCCTCTGTAGTCCAATTCAGTTTTGAACTACTTGAGAAATTAGCCCACCTATCGAACAGAACACTTCTTAAGCTTACATTATATGAATTGTAGTAAACAGTACCATTAAGCCAGTCTGAAGTAACTCTCTTTCTTATCACGACTTTAACATCTGGCTTGTAGTATATAGTATTGTTAGTGAACTTAGTGACGTAGTAGGAGACATTTAATCTAATTGTTCCGTTTGTTGGATTCCAGCCACCACTGTAACGTTCAAATATTGCCACCAATGTCTTGTTGATTACATCGATTCTGGCATGAACTCCTGGTGGTGTAACGATATTCCATGAAACTACGTTTGCATCCATGTATGAGTTGTTCATCAATTTTACGAATATTGTAACCCTGAAGCAATTCGTAGCGTTTACAGTTATATTCGTCCAATACGTTCCATTTGTCGTTATTACATCCTGAGAGTGTCTGAATATTTGCATCTCAGGTTTATCTACTATCAGACCAAATTGAGCAAAGTCAAAGGCTCTTGCAACTGCAGCGGAATGGTTTATGGTTACATCTGGCAAGTTCCATTTAACGTATCCCGTTACATTGTTTTCAACTGTAGGTGTTGGATCAAGCTCATCAAATGAACCATTACCCCTTGTGTGTGGTGGATAAAGCTCTGATGTGTTATAGTATAATTCGATTACGGGGTTGGGTATTGTCCAAGATGTTCTGTTATACTCCTTAAATATTCCGAGTATGACGTTACTCTGGTTAAAGCTTATTGGTATGTTTGGTACGAAATCAGTCTTAAGTTCTACATACTTTGCATGACAAAATCCAGCACATGTTATCCTTTCTGGTTTTACAGATATTATGAGTATAGAACCGTTTTCAACGAGGACATTAGTTGTATTGAAATCAGGTAAACTTAACTCAGCAAATGTAAAGTTTAAATCTGTATATCCATAGTTAATAGCTTTGAACTCGATATCAACTAATGGTTTTGAATCTGTAGTCGTAATTGGGTTTTCTACAACTATAGCAATATTTGCAAAACCTATGTTGTTATTGATGTTTACCCCCCAGATCTTCAGATTTGTAAAGAACGTCTCATTTGCACTCACGTTTTCAACGCTTACTATAGTTGGATCAAACGTTAGATTAAAGTTTATACCTGTGGCATTTTCAACATTTGATATATATACTGGTAGTTTAAACAAGAACGGAGGTGCTTTGTTGTACTGAGCTGAAGGAATTGAAATTGTCGGTTGGGCAGATGCTACTGCTGGTAGAACTGCTAAAAGCACTGCTATAAGTACTGTCATTTTATTTCTCATTACATATCCCCCCAACACACTAACCTTTTTATTAGCATATATTAACATATAAATAACTTACGATTAAGATTTTTTTATTACTCTCTACGGGAAATCTTTATGATTAAAGCGATTAATGCGGATAAAAGACATACAAGTAAGTCGAATCCTGGTATAGGAGTTGTACCTGTAATGTATTGTGTGGTATTGGGTTTTACAATTTCAGTAGTCTTTACGAGTGTTTGGGTGTATATCGTTTGAGGTGTTGCGGTTGGTGTAGGCTTTGGAGTAGTTTCGATTTGTGTTGGGGTTGGAGTTAGCTGTGTTTGTGTTGCGGTACTTGTTTGGGTAACAGTTGTAGTCGTACTGACTGGCGTCGTTTCTGTTGAAGTTTGAGTTAAAGATGCTTGAGTGGAAGTCGTTGTTTGAGTTGGAGTAGTTTCGGTTTGTGTTGGTGTTGGCGATGTTTGCGTTTGAGTTAGCGTTACATTTGTACCACTCGCTATAGTTACGACGCCGTTGACAGTAGTTGCTGTAATCTTATTGTAGTTTGAGTCACTCATATTTGCGGTCAATACGATTTCTGTAGAATCACCGGGATTGCCAACAGCTTTGAATATTACATCTACGATAGGACTATTGTTGACCCTTATACCATTTGTATCTATAAACGCTATTCTTACAAAGCCTCGACTGTTATTTATATTAGGAGGGAAACTAAAGCATCCAAATCTACATTGGTAACTGTCATTTACCTTGACGTTTACAGCTTGAATGACGTTTGGATTAAACCTTAAAGTGACCTCTACACCCACTATATTTGATACATTGGAGACGTATATTGGCACTATAAATGTTTCATTCTTGTCGACTGTGTAGCTCTTGATGTAAACGTTTTCGGCTTGTGATGTATATAGCAATATTATTAGGAAAGTTGCTAAAAAAAGTAAATTCTTTACTTTACCCATTCTAGACACCCATGGATAGTTTACCTTATAATTTATCAATTTTACCCAAAAGGTAATAGGCTATTTTAGTCAGGTCTCCGATGTCAACTCTGCCGTTGTTGTTGAAATCTGCAGCCAAATCGTCGGGTATCTTATCTACTACCATGTCCGCCACGTAACATACATCACCTATATCTATCTCTTCGTTGAAGTTGAAGTCACCCTTTAATGGATGAACAGTAACTCTACCGTTTTGAGTTACTTCTAAGCTGAATATATCATAGTTTTTGTCACTCGCATTAGCCTTTATTATCTCCACATTAGCCGTCCCAACACCAATTGCTTTAAACACCAGAGCAATCAATTTTTTCTCCTTTACAGCCTTTATAGGCTCTGTAAATGTCAGAGTAAAGTTGAGTGTTCCGTTTTTGTCATAGAGATACGTGTGTGTAGGTGTAAAATCTACCGCTTTCAATTCCTTGAACCTAAGTATGTTTGAGTCGTATTTAACTACAAAGTGAAATCCTTTTGCGTTTGAGACTTCGGATATTAAAACGTAAACTATTGCATTGGTTGAGTTAAACGGTGCGTCCGTTGAAGTCAACTTTACCTTAGGCTCCAACGGTAAAACTGTAATAAGCTTAGATGTGCTGTTGATTCCTCCCTCGTTGTCTTTAACTGTTAACGTAACATTGTAAGTTCCAGGTTTTGTATATACATGTTCTACAGTTTCACCGTAGCCAATTGAACCATCACCGAAGTCCCACACACATTGAACTATGTATCCATCGCTGTCAATAGAGGTTGATGTAAACTTTACGGGTAGCTCAGCCTTTGGATTCTTGGGCGAGTATGTAAAGTTTGCTATTGGTGGTTCGTTTGGTCCAATGGGTGCTAGAGGTGACATCAACTCAAACTCACGCATTTCATCCACGACGAGTATCAGTATCTTGTTAAACGGAATAGGTGTCGTAGTTATCGAGACGGGTAAGAGCGCAATGCTTCTGTAAACAGCTTTATCACCTTTGATATACAGATAGTCAATGGGTGTGGATTTAGTAGGTATATTAACTGGTATTAGTTGACATTCAAACCACTTTTCTGTATCTCCTACTAAGAACATCTTCTCAAAACTTTGTGGTGTTGTCTTAATCTCAAAGGATTTTAAAGTTATGGTAGTGCATTCGTCTTTGTCCCCTTTTAAGAATAATTTGTTAAATACTATTGGTTGAGTGCTTATATGGGTTTCTTTGAGTTTAATGTCTGTTAAACTGTCCGACACACCTACGAGTAATCCGTTGTAGTTGTTTGCTATTGCAAACTCACCCGATTCATCTGTTCGCGTTGCATTGTTAACGATCGCTACTACCTTAACATAGTAGTTACCGACTTTAACGTTCGATGTGTTCCAATTACATATCCAGATACCATCGCTTTTTGTTGCATTTCCTATAAATATCCAATCAGCCTTATTTTTAGAGTAGTAGAATTTCACAGATGTCGCTTCTCCGTCCCTAGCTTTGAGCGTTATGGTATCCCCTACTTTAAACACTTCTCCTCCCTTTGGATACACCAGTGTGATTGCCTGAACCTGTGAAATTAAAAAAATTAGGATTAGTGTAGTCGCTAACGCTGTGAATCTTAGCATTTCTCACACCTCATCTAACAGCATCACTACTGCCATTCCACCCCAATCTCCATTGTCTAAAGCATCTTTAACGACTAAGGAGAGTTTGTGTGGTGTGTTAAGCCCTAAGTTGAGTTTAGCCCAGCCAAGTCTATCCCATTTATAGTATGGATAACCGCCTTTACCTTGAACTCCAGCAACATCATTGCCATCCATTTTAAACACAAGATAATCGCGCTCATCACCATAGCAAAACAGCGAGTAGCTGATTTCAAGCAGATCGGGCTTGCCATAGACATTAACACTATATGAGTTGGGAACGAAGATGTATGTTCTCTTCTCGATACCTACGCTTGCAGGACCGTATATGTAGTTTGCGAATATCAGTATCTTATCAGCATTTGGCTTTGCAAAGTGATAGAGCTTTATGTCTTTCTTTATCTTATCGTAGTTTATACCCGCATAGGTACAGAATTTCTGAATAGCTGAATGCAAGATCGTTTCGTTTATGTCAGACTTCCAGTTGATTATCGCAGCAATTGGTGTATTCTTATCGAAGTATGCGACTATCCATCCAGAACTGTCCGCATATAGATTTACATCGACGGCTTTTCCGTTGTTGTCTACTCTAACAACACCGATCACATAGTTCTTGCCGAGCTGTGTTGGTCGATTTAAAAACGCATCCAGCACAGTCGGATCAGTTACGTTAATTTGCTGATCAACCTTAACGTACGCAGAAATTCCCGCCACTTCTTTGGGAAAGGCAGATTTTGCCAACAAATCTGCTTTGGGCTGTTCTAGAGCCAAAGCCACTGGCATTACATTGCCACTCATGCTCTTCGATGTTTGTGTGCTAAGAAAAGCTAGTGCGACCAGTGCAATTGCTATACTAACTACTATCCCAACCACTATACTTCTCCTCATATCTCTACCTCCTCCAATAAAAATAAGTATAAAATATATATATAACTTTCTCTATCTTTTCTTTAATTTTAACATTATTAATCTATATCAAATTGTCTGTACTGAGCTGGTTATATATTTTTGATGTTGATAAATAAAAATTTTCAATGTAAATATAAAAATAATATATAAAATATTTACAATTTATCAATTTTACCCAAAAGGTAATAGGCTATTTTAGCCAGATCTCCGATGTCAACTCTGCCGTTGTTGTTGAAGTCTGCTCTTGGATCTTTTGGAATCTTACCTATGATCATATAGGCCACTCTTGCAATATCTCCAATATCGATCCTACCGTTACCATTGAAGTCTCCTTTTATCGTTACTTTAATCAAGCCATCAACTACCATTGGCTTAAAGGGTTTGAAGTTTTCGTCACTCAATTCTACATCGGTTATGTCGATTGGCGTAAATCCAACTCTCAAAGTTTTAAAGACGAGATACACGACATCTAAAGGTTTTTTCGCTGTAATTCCATTTGTATTGGTTAAAATTACTCCGATAGAACTATTTGCAATGGTATAGTACAGACTAGAACCGTTGAGACTAGTTTTCACATTAATGACCTTAATCACTCTTGGATTGTATTTCAAACGGATATATAGGCCTGTAATGTTTTTGGAGTTAATTACTTCTACAGGGATAGTGTAATTTTCATTAGATATCATGACTGTTTTTCGTGGAATTTTAACTATACATATATTTGGTGGTGGTATCGTTATTGTTGGAATTGGGGATGGCGTTGGAGTTGGCGGGACTATTCCAGCATAATAAACAGCTTTTTCTTCTGTATCGGAAGCTACATAGCTCGTATTCCAAAGTCTCAACGAGACCTTCACAGTCAAGTCGTATAAACCACTTTTGTCCTGAGCGGGTGGAGTGATAAGTAGTTTAAATAGTCCAGGGAACAATCTGTTACTCAAGTTTCTGGCAATCGGAAATATAGGTTTTATACTTTTTATCTTGGCTTTTTTCTTGCCGATGTAAACTTCAAAAACTTTGAATAAAGCTTTTTCCTCAATTGTATTCCTAGATTGCTTTAATCCATTTATGTAAATCATGACCATAACACTTATATCGTGTGGCTTTTTGTAAAATCCAGCGTTTGCAGGTTTGAGTTTAGTTGGGGAAATTATGTCAAGCCTTAAACCTAACACCGTGGTTATTGTAATAATTGAAGCTCTAACCTTAGTGTTATTTTGAGATACGGCAGTAACCTTGACAACATAATTACCTGGTTTGGTGAATGCATCACCCTTAACGAACAGCTTTATAATCTTAGACTCACCAACATCTAACGTAACTTTACACGGTTCTATTTTGCCCATCATAACACCCTCAATTCCGACTTCAGGGTATGCTTTTAATATTATAGTGTCCTTAACGTTTCCAGCGTTGGTTACTTTAATGTAATATACAGTTCCCTTTATTGGGTCATGGATTATATGATGGCAACCGTTGAGACATTCAAGTTTTATTTTGTATTTTGGAACATCTAAAGCGTTTGCTACGCCAACAGTTAATAAAAATAAGATTAACACACAAGGTAACAACCTCTTCATTTTAATCACCTCATTAGAAGCTACTTAACATTTTCGTCAAAAAATTAAAGTTTATCGATTTTACCGATTAAGTAGTAAGCTATTTTAGCTAAATCGCCTATATCAACCTTATAGTTGCCGTTGAAATCCGCTTTAAGGTTTTGAGGTATTTTATTGACAACCATATATGCAACATAACTGACATCACCTATGTCAATTCTGCCATTTCCGTTCACGCCAACTAAGATAGTTCCATTTTGTATTATAGGATCGATTTGAAAACCTTCATCGTCATCGATTTCATAGGATGTTACAGTTAGCTGTGAGACTCCGATTCTCTTTGTCTTTAAGGTTATTTTTGCTAAGAGGATTTCACTTAGGTTTCCTTGCACCTTTTCATTTAAATCTACTGCCTTAATCCAAACAGATTTCGATGGTAAATCGGAGTGATCGTTTAACGTAGCCCACTCTGGAAAATCAACGGATATTATATCTGCCAATGGTGAATTTTCAACTGTTATTGTTATGTTATAACCTGATAAACCATTTTTTAAGTCGGTTAAGGTTACATTTACGACTACCGTTTCTTTATTAAAATCCATGTATTTGCTGTCAACTACTAACTTTTCAGCTGAGACCTGCTGAGCCATCAAAAAAATGATAAAAAGGAATATTAGGATAAAACGCCTCATATTACCACCTCAGAGTTCGGTCTTAAAGAACACAACTATGTCGTTAAAGTCAACTCTACCGTTACCGTTGAAGTCTACAACTTCTATGGGATAGTTCTTTTCAATCCATTCCTTACACTTGAAGAACCTTACCACATCATCAAAGTCTATTCTACCGTTACCGTTTAGATCTTCATATAACCCATCGTTATCTGGATCTGTCGGTAGCTTACAATATGGACAACAATATGGAGGTAAAGGTGGCAACTTCACAACTTTCAGAATACTCTCGATAACTTCCACATCCATTTTGTCACCTCTATCGTCATCGATAGCATAGTGCTTCACTGTTATAGTCGTCGTTCCTTCGCTCTTAGCCTTAATCCTTAACTTTGCTAAGGTTACATTCTTTGACCCAGCCTGAACCTTCTCTCCTAGATCCACAGCCTTTATCCATATGCTTGATGATGGCAATGTTGAGTTGTCTTTCATGTTTGCCCATTCCGGGAATTCCACAGCTGTTATCTCTGCAATTGAAGAGTTTTCAATTGTTATGGTTATGTTATATCCAGACAGGCCGTTTGGAGCTTTGTCGAGTATTACCGTTAATATTCCATTTCCATTTACAGATAAGTTCAATTTAGGTGGTTGTAATATTAATAATGTCTCATTAGAAACTGTTATCAATTTAGATGTTGAGTTTATTAGACCATCATTGTCTGTTACTGTTAGCGTTACAGTGTAAGTTCCTTCTTTGCTGTAGGTATGTCTTACGATCTTGCCCTCCTCAGCCGTAGTTCCATCGCCAAAGTCCCATTTGTATTTTACAATTGTTCCGTCTGGGTCATAGCTTGAAGACGCATTAAACGTAATCTCTTGTCCTACTTGAGGAGCTTTGGGTATAAAATCGAATTTTGCTATAGGTGGCATCTTTTTAATTGGATTAAATATAGCAATTACCGTTTTGGGTCTGTCCATTTTTATTTTTATTGGATTTGTCGTATTTTCGAAAATACACTTACCGCATTTTAGTCCGTAAGGTTGAATAAGCCACTTCTCAAACTTGAATCCGTCGTTTGGTATAGCTTTGAGCGTTACTCTTTCGTTTTCTCTAAACCATTCTTTCTTAGGAGTTATTAAAATGGTTCCACCGTTTTCTGGTTGAACCTTAGTTACAAGTTTATATTCAGACTTGTAGTAAAATGTTACTTCTTTGTTTGAGTTTAGGGTGATTTGTTTCTCGGGTTCTGGACAGTGATATCTTGTCATTTTGGCATTGTCATAGACATATTCCTCAACTTTGACTGTGTATATTCCCTCTTTTAGCTTTACTGTAATTGGATTCTGATCGTCTATCGGATATTCTTTGCTGTAACCGTTACCTATTATAGTTAACTTTGTTTTCAAATTCTGAGCTAAACCTGATGTTTTTACGGTTAGAATGTACTCTTTCGGTATTTCAGCAACCTTAAACCACCAGATATCGCTCGTATCTTCAGCACCATGTTCATCTTTAACCTTAACTTTCCAGTAGTATGTTGTTCCTGATTCTATAGGCACTCTATACTCAGACTCTCTTATATTTTGTTTAAACAATGGTGGTGGATTCTTTGTTCCGAAATATAAGTCATATCGTAATGAGTCGCCATCGGGGTCATATCCTTTCCATTTTAGGGTTACGATATTTCCGGCAAGAGTTGCACCATTTGGTGGATAAGATAAACTGACAGTAGGTGGTCTGTTTAAGACCGTTACTTGTGCTGTATCTGTTACTCCATTATACTTTACAGTTATAGTTGCTTCTCCAACTCTAACAGCTTTAAATTTACCATTTCCAAGATGTCTTACAACATTTAGATTGCTTGATGACCATTCCGCTGAGTAAGTTACATCTTTTTCCTTACCGGATGCATAATAAGCCTTAACTTTGAACTGTTTCGTGTCTCCTACGTAGGCTGTCCAATAATTGGGTTCAATTTTAATATATTTAATCCAATCAACACCAGTACCTCTAAGCGTTATTCTAAGTTCAGGATTTTCGGGATCGTTGGATTTTATCACAAATACGGCTTCCTTATATCCAAGGGTTTTTGGTTCAAATTTAAATTCTATGGTTTTAGTCTTACCGGGATCAAGCGTAAATGGTGTTTTCGGATAAACATACTTAAACTCATTACTGCCTTTTATTCTGCTTATTGATTCAACTCTAAGCTGTGCGTTTCCAATATTTTTGATGTATGTGTAGACACCACTACTTTTTGTAATTTTTACCTCACCAAAATTAATACTGTCCATTCCTACATAGATTTTTGGCTTTGGTAAAATTACTACGATCTTCACACTATCTGCAAAGAGAGTATCACTTGCAGAAGATAATGGATAATCCTTTAAGTATTCTTTGCTATTAGCCAACTGATAGTTTAGCCATCCTTCTCCTACACTTACACCTTTAATCGTTACCTCTAGTCTATCTCCTGGGTTGACATTGACATCCACTCTGTTCTTATATCCGATAAATACTGTGCATCCATTTCTCGTAACCTTTACAACTTTAACGTTGTTTGGACATATAACTCTGAACCACTTACCGTAACCAACTTTAAATTTAATTATAGCGGTATTATCTTTTGTAACTTCTATTGGTTTGCTAAATGGTGGTCTTTCTGTAAAGTATGGTTTCTTAACTTCAATCTTATAAACGTAAACATATTCATCTTGTTGATCTTTAGTTCCTGACGTTGGATCCCATGCCACAGGTTTGCCATTCAATCCTCCAGCAACCGTTTTTATATACAATCTAAATGTTCCAGCTTTTTCTGGTTTAACCTTAAATTTGAGGTATATTTCCTCGTTTTTGTTCACGTTATTTTTAACACCTTCAATTAACGGATACTTGGCATATATGTAGTAGCTACCATATCCCGCATGAAGTTTGTCACCTTTTTCGTAGATATTAACGTTCATATTGCTACTAATTTTTTGAATATTTTTATGATCTTTGAGATCGGGGAACGACACTGTTATCGTTTGCCACGATGCTTTTCCTCCGTAGTTCTTAGCCTTTATGTACACTTCCGCCCATTCTCCAGCACCTATCCGTTTCGGATATGATTTGTAGATTATTTTGGGCTTTGGATTTGGTTCTTTAATTTTCAAGTGCAGTCCATGTACTACGATGTTGTTACTTTCATCCAACTCATTCACATCATTTTTATGATCAATCCAGAACTCTACAGCGTAATCTCCACTTTCTATCTTATCAGGTATTTTTATAGTAACTTTTACAAATCTACCGTGCAATGGAGAAATCCCTGGTACTTTTACTTCACCTAAGAAAATTATGTTTTTTACTGTCGATTTTACGTGTACGGGTCCAATTAAATATATCCCCAAGTAAAAGTCCTTGGATTTTACAGTTCCAAAATTTTCTATCTCAATATAAAACTCAACAGCTTGCCCCTTTAAAACTTCCAACGGATAAAATCCAGCGCTATCATACCAATACTCCCATTTATCCCTTCCTATTGTAAAATATCCCGAGTAAACGAGATCTGGTAAATCCTTTGGTTTTCTATTTAGGTTGTTGTCATTGTTAATCCACTTGATAATCCTGTTAAACTTATCTTTATTCAATCTTACACCTACATTAACTTTTTCAAACCAATAGTAGCCGGAGCCTCTATGTATGGAGACCACGTATCGCTTCCCATTAAGCTTTACCCAAACGGGGGAACCGCTTTGACCATTGTACGTATCCATATAGTAGTAATGTAAATACTCGGTTGCTGCCTTACCTTTGTCGCTGTCATACCACATGGTTCCAAGCGGCTTATCTCCGGGATATCCCGCAAGGTTTAATGTTCCCGTATATATGGGATCGGATGGATCTCTTGTGAGCCTACCCATCCAACCAGTAAATTTACCTATATTTCTGTCTAAGGTTAGGAAAGCCCAATCGTGCTCAGCTTTTTTATAGTCCGTCCAACCGTTGTAAGTCCTCATCCAGCGAACATTAGCGTAACCAAAAGGCATTTTGCTCCCATCCAAACCCGGAACAACAATTATGCTTTCAGCCCATCCACCTTCAGACTTATTATAAACACAGTGTCCAGCTGTAAGTACGTGATACTCATCTATTATAAATCCCGAACAACTACCAAGGTCACCATTTGGCCATTTGATAAAAAGTTGACAGATTGTGCACCATGGGTACTCCTCCGTGTTTGTAACTCTTCTTCGATCATCAGGAGGTAGAACCACAGATATCTTACTTTTGTTCGAGATTACCACATAATTTCTGCTGACGGTAGTAGACAAACTCACTGTTTGATTACTACTAATGCTGTGTATAACTGTAGCCGTGTAATTTACAAAAGTAGTACTATCAATATTAGTAGTATTACTATAGAACTTTGTTAGAGGACAGCTCATAGGTTTATACAGTTTAATTAAGTCTGGATTTATGTACATATATGCTCTATATTCTTCGCTGACATTATAACTCAATATAGAATTGTTAGGCAAATTTTCAGCGTTGGTTACTCCTATGCAAAGTAGCAATACAATCAAACTAACAACGATCCATCGGGCATTCATACCAATTCCTCCTCATTGTAACCTAATGTCCTCATTATTTTTACAAAATCAAACTTAAGTTTTTCGCTTTTATATATCTCAATCAAAATATTCTCGTTACGATTCCATCGAAATCGGAATTAAAGCTTGCTATATAATCAATCTCGTACTCCTCCATTAGGGCTATCGTTGTGCAATCTGTGAAGCTTAGCTTTTCGTATTTCTGAAAGTATTCCCAAGCTTTATTAAAAGTAGCTTTGTCAACGAATAATATTTCCACAAATCTTGGCAGATCATCTCCTCCTAAGATCAATCTACCAACGTTCAAAGCTTTTCTTACGTCCTTTGTCTTAAGCAACGCGAACACGTAATCCGATGTATAAGCTTTGCCGTATTTCCCTCTCATTATGTCTTCCAGTATCTCCATAGCTCTTTTGTGGTTAATATCTCTCTTATTCACGTAAGCTATGAAAATACCCGTATCAACGAATATCATAAACTATCGAATCTATTTCTTCCTCCTTAGTTTCAATACCCCAATCCTCCTGAAGTCTTCTAAATTTTTTAATCTCATCATCGCTTAGTTTTGAAATCTTCACCTTAAAGAATTCATCTTTGGATTCCTCAATGTAATCAAGGATCTTGGAAAACAGTTCTTGTTGAGTTATTTTCTCTCCGCTTACCGCTATGTACTCGTGCTGCAATCTGTCAAATCTCCTCTTGTCTGGCTCTCTCACCTTAATGGTGGTCATCACTTTAAGTATACTCCTAATACTAAATATACTTTCTCTACTTTTATTGCTGGACGATGAAGTGCTTGGCATTTAATTGAAATATTAAAATATTAAAATATAATCTTAAACTTACAGTTTATCTATTTTTCCAATCAAGTAGTAGGCAATTTTTGCAAGATCTCCGATGTCAACTCTGCCGTTGTTGTTGAAGTCTGCTCTTGGATCTTCTGGTAACTTATCGACAACTACATAAGCTACATAGGCTACATCTCCAATATCGATCCTACCGTTACCATTGAAATCTCCCTTCATCGTAACTTTGATTGACCCATTTACTATTAGGGAAGGTTTGAATGGATTGAAGTTCTCATCGCTGAACTCCGCATAAGTTACATTTACATATGTAAAGCCCATATTAGAAGGTTTGAACGCTATATTTGCTACATCCACAGGTTTCTTTGCAGTTATTCCGCTTGTGTTTGTCAAAACTATTCCAACACTTCCATTTTTAATTACATAGTAGACGTTTGAGTTCGATTTTATGGATACTACTTCGATTACATTAGGATCAAATGTTAAATTCAAATGCAATCCCGTAACGTTTCTTACATTTTCAACCTTTATCGGAATTGAATATGTCCCATTCCATAGTATAACAGATCTACACGGGATTGTTTTGTTATCCCAGATTAAAGAGACATTCTTTGAATCTACTATAACAGCTCCTTTGCCTGCTACACATACATTCTTTGTTAATATATAAATTGTGTTTTTCAGATAATATTCCAACATCTGTAGCTCCATCTCCGTTGTAGTCGACACCGGGTTTTTTATAGAGTCCTATATATTTAATAGTAACGATACGGTTTTTTAATTACCTTAATTAAATAGCTTTATACTACTTATATCATAGACAACTGAACGGTTTACAAATGCAATGTCATACTTTCCGTCGTCATCAAAATCTCCTATTGGCATCAAAAAATCCGACCGCCACCATCCAGACCATTGTAAACTCCAAAAGATAGATCCATTGTAACCGTTCAATCCATAGATTTCAGTTTTGTATTCCCAAGTTGTCGTGTTTATACACCACTCTACGAGGATGACAATTTAAAGGGGTAACGAATATTAATTAGGACTGAGTATGGATTAAAATGCTGAATTATTTAACGAAGATTTTGAAGAAGAGGGGTATATTTAGGAGGGAAAACTGAGATAAGGTTT
>Ga0190369_1000066_pt1 | contig 14403 bp, 10 predicted proteins | sample 4872181213_MG_FD_165051 | JGI IMG/M metagenome (GOLD analysis project Ga0190369, IMG submission 165051) | Hydrothermal vent microbial mat bacterial communities from Southern Trench, Guaymas Basin, Mexico - 4872-18-12-13_MG | ecosystem: Environmental > Aquatic > Marine > Hydrothermal vents >... | reverse complement strand
TTCATGCCCTTTCCAAAGATAAGAAACTATGTTTAATCCCTTCTAAGCTTGGCTATCTTGTTGAAGCTTACAAGGGTTCTTTACCAACAGTTGATTCTCATGCTATTGATCGAAGATTTAGAACAGAACCTGTTATTCAAAAGTTCGACTATGTCATTTTAGACACACCTCCTGAGTTGTTTGCCCCCACTGTCTGGGCTTTTTACGCTTCTAATTTCTTATTAATACCTGTCAACTATGAGGAGTTATCCCTTATGGGTTCTAGGATTTTGATTAAAGATGTTTTACCTGATGTTTTTGCTGTTAAGGACTTGAAAGTTTTAGGTCTTGTCTTTATTAATGTTGTTGCCCGTGTCTCTTCTTCCTCTTTAACGTATATATCTGATCGTTTAAAGGATTTTATTCGTAATAATATTCCTAAGGTTTTTCATAGCTACTTCTATGATCCTCCTGTATTTAACTCTGTAATTCATCGTCGTTCTTCTCTGAGGGATTTAATGTATCGTCCTAAACGAAGATCTATACCTCCCGAAAGAATCTTTAATTCTGATCATGAGCTTCAGAGTGAATCTATGACCTTTGCTAATGAATTTATATCACGTATTAACAACTTTAGGGGGTTATCATGAGGGAGTTTTCAATTAGGCTTCCTGATGATATAGCGGAATGGTTGGAAACTATTTCTAAGCAGTCTGGTTTTAACTTAACTCAGTTTTTATCAACTTTGCTAGCGCTCTATCGTGATATTTGGTCTCTTGGTACCGATAATGTCGATTCAAAGCTGAATTGGCTCTCTAAAATGATCGATCTTTATATTGAGCATCTTAAGAAGGTAGGGACAAAACAAAATACTATTAAAGTTTATAAATCTGCCCTTATAAAATTTAAGGAATGGGTCAAGGAATATCATCTTTCTTAAATCATAAGCGGTTTTAGAACGCAAACTCTAGCGAAGCAAGCTCTGGCGGAGCAAACTATTGCGTTCCCGCTTTCTTTGTTAATATCTCTCTTATTAGTTGTTTTGTCATGTTTAATGCATTTGTAGCTTCCAGTCTGTTTGATATTCTTTCAGGATGGTCTACTTCATTTCTTTTAGATGCTAAATAAGCTATTGCTCCTTTTACATTCTTCAAATCTGGGTCTTTTTCCATTAGCGAAACATAATATCCTAATTCTTTCTGTCCTCCATAAATCCTTCTTAAAACACTCACAAGAGCATCGTAGCACATAGATTCACAAGCTGTGTATGCTTCTACCGCATAGCACTTTGCAGCTTCTATTAATCTTCTTTGCTCTATGTCTGTTAATTTCTTCCATATATCTTCAATCTCTTCTAACAATTCAAACGCAAGGTCTGGGTCTACGAATGCTCCTATTGGTTCAAATATTAAGGTAATTACTCCTAAGACGATGATAAATATATCTATCCTCTGTGTTCTAAATCCCAAATCAATTGCTCAAAAGATGAAACTTGCACGCAATTCTTTTACGAGACTCTTGATAATCTAATTTACTAAAATTTAAAGCTTACGTCTTAATAGATTACGTTAACAGGCATCCGCCACGATAGGACTAACAATAATATAATATACTATAATAACTCGCAACAATAATACTCTGGTTAATCAAGCTATTTTAATTTATCATGAAAATCTAAGAACTTTAAAAATTTTAGTTCTTTTTTATTATTATATTGGAATTTCTTCTCCACAGTATAATCCTTACCAGCAAACTCCTGAATAAACGATTTCAACCGAATCGGAGTCGTATTTTATTCCATTTTCAAAAGTTAGGCCTCCACAATGTGTTATCTTGGTAATGAAAAAACTTTCTCCACACTAGCTTGAGCTGAAACCAATGAAGCTCCACAATGTTTTATCTTAATCAAAAAGTAGTCAATATCAGGAAGGACTGTGTAGAGTGTAACCACAGCATAGGCAAGATAATCATCGAAGAAATTAATTATCTAAGCTATTTTCGTAATCATCACGACGAGACCTAATCCATTTCATGGCTTTATTTTTATTAAAACTTAAGTCAAAGAAGATGAGAGGGGTATCTTATTACCATTGCTCTTGAAATCTATCAATGTCAGGAATGTAGGAAAGTTCAAAGGACTAACCTCGTTTAATTTCTCTTTTTTCTTACCTAACTAAGACGACTGATTAAGCTAAGAGGTTAGGTAAGAATCTCCTACTTTTCCCCTCCTAAGGTCATCATTGAAAATGGGGAAGCTGTAAATTTCCCAAATAATTTATATTAATTTACATTATATTGTTACATTTATTATTAGTCTCCTAGAGCTTTAACTTAAACAAACCTCTAAAAGTAGCCCTAACGGGTAAGGGGAATCTGAGAGATGGCTTGGGACTACTCGGAAGGGGAGTAGACGAGGACCTTTAGGGGAGTTTAGCTGTTTAGTCACCCTCCTATTTGGTCAGATCCTTCAAAAAGTTCTATAGACACTTATCCAAGCTAGTATTAATAGAAGATCTTATAGGGTTTTAGACTTAAAGGAATAAGGATTGGATTTTTCAGCACCTATAAATTCTGTGGACATCATATCTATAGCATATACAGCCCGAATCCAAGAGCAGTAATCTGTAGTCAAAAATCATCGATAGCTCTAAGAATATTAACGAGGCGTCAAGCTGAAAGTTATATCGTCAAAGATATCACGAAGGACTAACTGTAAATTCCTTATATCAGGAAATCCTTACTTGTAGAACTTTATTTTCGGAAGTCCTTCATTTCTATGTTATCCATAGATAACAAAAATCTTCAGTGTAACTAAATTTTTAGGTTACTCGAATTATAACCCCTTTACAGTTTTAAAATCATATAAAAAGCTAATTATATTTCCTTCATGGGGATCTAATAAGCTTGTATCTACTGTTGATCTTCTTATAAAAATATTTCTTATTGTTGGATTTAAAATTAACTTTTTTATAATATTACTATCTTCTGTAAATAAACTAACAACTAAAGAATTTTCCAAGAATTTCTCAACTTTATCTTTTGGTATTGTTGTCATGGCCATATACTGAAAAGGCAACTCAACAAATAAAGGCTCTAAAAACGATTCACAAAGAACTACGGTCGGTTTTAAATAGACAATATTATCAATTTCGACTAATATATTATTTCTGATACCGTTCAACTTAAGGTACTGAGCAATTTTTTTTGCTGTCTCTTTGTCCGAAAATGCTGGAATTTCGGCATTTTCACTTAATGGATCCTCAAATTCAGTAGGTAGGTCTTCACTCAGTGCATCAAAAATATCCTTCAATGTCCTCTCAGCATTGTCACCAGAAACAAAAAGCTGGGACGCATTTAGGCAACTTCTACCACCCTTATCTAACATAGATTTCTTTACGAATTCAATTACATCGTCTACACTATAGTAATCTGCATCAACGAATATTTTTGAATTTCCTGGTCCAAATACCTTAATATTCTCATATCCTCCATATTTTTCAACAATTTCTTTAGAGCCGAATATAATTCCACGATCAGAAGTTGAGAAAATCTCTGGAACGTAATCTCTACTGCATGGGATATAATAGTTACTTTCTGCAGGTAAACCAGCGTTATAAAGAGATTTGCTAAGTCTACAGCTTGTAAATGGCTCAGAAGTGGATGGTCGAAGAAGGACTGGATATTTAATAACTTGGGACAATACCCAGAAAAAGTTAGGTGTTGGTAAATTGGAAGGCAAAACTACTGCTAAAACTTTTCCTTTTGGCGTAAATGCTATGTCACCTGAGATAAGATCATCAAAAATCTTTAAATCAAACGGTATGGATTCTTTAATTATTTTTTCAATATGTTTAAGAGCAAAGAGTAAATCCTCAAATGAGGATACTACATACTTATAAGGAAGTCCTGTAGATCTTATTACCCACTCTAAGTGTGTCTCATAGTCTACAACAGTCTTTCCAATTTCTACTTCTGATTTAAATAACTTTGCTGCTTCTCTTACGATTCTAAGTAACTCTTCAATACTTAAGTTCCAGAGATTCCTAAAACCTTCTTTTTTTGCTCTTGATAAGGCATCATAGATTATTGGCAAAGAAGCTTTACAGATTTTAATAATTTCCTGATCTTTATAATCCTTAATAGTATAATACTCCTTAGTGTAATATTCTTTTCCGCCCCTAATTACGGGTATCATTAATAAACACCATAATCGACTCCTTTAAGCATATTCTCAGGATTCATAATCGAGTCTGACTCAAAACCATTAGCGGGTTTAAATCTCGTAGCTATGTCACTCTCAAGAAAAGCCGGTATAAAGAACTCTGGCGACAATCGACGACCAAGTAGTTGACCACGAGAACCGTATTCAACAACACTCTCCGGATTTTCAGGATCTCGAACTTCAAAAACAGCATAGGGCTCTGGCGGTTGGTAAACTATTTGATAATCCACAACAGCAACTTCAATTGATACACCAAATAAGGCATTCCCAAAATAACCTACAAATGTCACATCAGGAAAAGCCTCCTCAACGAAGAATTTATATTCATCGGGTTTCATTGGAGTTCCGGAAAATCCAATCGCTTTAAGTTCGGAGTTTGTTATTCTTTCTTCCTGTGCAAATCTTGTTAACATAGAAGGAGTTGTGAAAAGAATACCAATTTCCTGAGATTCTATTATATCAATCGTCTGCTCTACAAGATGATCGATATATTTTTTTCTTTCAGTAGTTTTAAGTTTTCTAACCCATCTTGGATCAAAATCAATACTATAAAACAGTCCATTTCTCAGTCTGCATAAATCGAACACTCTTTTTCCGAAAAGGTGAGGTCCTGTTGGACCGACATATAGAAAGTTTAGTCCTTTTGGAATCTTTTTTCGATCCATAAGTTCATTTAACATTTTAAGATTATATTCATACGTTTCTTTTCCGTAGGCTACCCATTTAGGTTTTCCTGTTCTACCACCAGAAGATCCTATGATTAATTCAGATTTATTTTTTAACAACATTTTTGGTATAAAAATTTCAACTGGATATTTCCGTAAAATATTTGGATCCATAAATCCAAAAAGATCTAGATCTTTAACGTCATTTATATCTTTAAGTGGATCAAAATTTAAATTCTTTTTAATTTTAAGCCAATATTCTGACCCATTTTTTTCGTCAAAATGTATTTTTAAAATTCTTTCTAAGTTCTCATTAATTTTCATTAATGAAAGTGATATGATGTTGATTAATAAATCTTACGTACGATGTTGAGGGATGAGGCCACATAGCAGGAAAGATAAATTGATAAAAGCAAAGATGTGATGATAGGGTAAAAATTGTTTATAAGGTTCTTAGAGATTAAGGTATTGATTTATATATAATTTTAAATAGTACCAATAGTAATAGAGAACTTGTAGTGCTGTGGCGAGGTTAAATCATCATAACATATAATTATTTGAACTGGGTTCAGAACCTGGCTCTTAGAGTCGCGCAGTCCGATAGTGCCATAATCATGATATAGTTTCATAAACATTCTATGTTTGAAAAAAACCTTTATCGCCATTTGGTAGGATTTGATCCCACAGAATTGATTTCAGTTTCGCCATGGCGAACCCCAAATTAGATAGAGATTATTTATTAAAGTAAATAGAGTGAAGAGACCAAGATTGCTCGATTAAGAAATACTTTGATTAATTATTATAGGGATATAGGTTAAATATCATTGGTTAAGGTGTAAGATATCATTAGTCTATCAAGATGATAAAGAGGTTATCTATTTCAAAGCCAAGAAAGGTTATAGTAATAAAATATAATATTAATAAAGATTAATTTAATAAGCTTATCCCTATAAAATAAAAAAATTATCTAATAAACTTTTAAAATATCATTATAGATAAAACTCTTTGACTATAAAAAGCTTGGAATTTAACTCTATTAAATCCTAATTAAAACTGAAACCTATTCCCTAAGCTATTTATGTTCTATTACAATTATCCGAGATTGTACATATGTTAAGTGGACTTATCCGATAATTGCAGAATGTAAACTCACAACTCTGCCAGCAGAAGAGAGTGAAAAAGAAATTGAAGAATCACAGAAATCTCCAGAATTTCAACAGAAAATAAGGTTAAGAAAGAATTGAGTGTCTCTTTCTGCTACCGTAAATTACTTAGGAGTGTAGATCGTTGTTGTCTTTCCCGTTCCTCCTTTCTGATTGACCAACGAAATGACAATCATTTATAGCCATCTTAACATTGGGATTTAGTATATATAGGGATATATAGGACTCACGTTTTATACAGGCATTATTTCGTTTAGCGATTTTTCTGGAATTATTATCTAAATCAGCAATATTTTTTAGGAGGTTTAATAATTGAATTTTTATAGAGACTTGTTATAATTATGACATAAAAAATCACCAAAAATAGTCTTGTCCCTTTAAGATGAAAGACATGCTAAACTAAGATATGGTTTTGCAGATATTGTTTCTTCCCCACCTACTAATATGAACTATGAAGTCAATGAGGCAAAAGCTGATCTCAAATGGCTGTGTCCAAAAATTCAACATTCTTAGCGTTGATAAAAATTATAATCAATTAATTTCCAGAGGTACTAGCTCAAACTGATTTTTTAACGAATTTAGAACTATCTAAAATCGAAAAGTACACTTGAAATCTGATTAAATCGATTTTTAAAGGATCGAATTACAGATTTTTGGACACAGTCTCTCGAATGTAATTATTAATTTAAATTAATAAAATAAGTTAATAAAATAAGTAAAGTTAAGACTGAGAAGGAAACCTTAATAGCAGTAAGAAAGAATGTGGACAATTTTGGTCTAACTCTACTTTTAATGAAATCTTAAATCTCCAAAAACTAAGGGGAGGATCCTATGGGCTTAACTGCAACTCAACTATCACATTCCTTAATAAATTCTATTCCAAACCTTTCAGAAAAGTGCCCAAAAGATGTCCGTGGCAATCTTAACAATTTGGGAGATGTTAGTTAAGACTTAAATAACAGAAAACTCTCCTCAACTTTAACTTTATCTAGTTAATATCCGAAGGTTTGCCTTCTTAGTTAAGTAAAAGCTAGATGTTGACTTAATGCTTAGTGTGGTGTTTAGTTTGGACTAATTCGAGATCATAAAATTAAAATATTCAAAATCGGAAACTACTTCAGAAAACTGGGGAGGATATGAGTATGTTTGAGTTAACAGAAGAACAAAAAATGGTTAAATCCGCAGCAAGAGAGTTCGTAGTAAAAGAAGTTTTGCCAGTAGCAAAGGATATAGATAAAGAGGACAGATACCCAGAAGAAATTGTCCGTAAGCTCGTTAAACTAGGATTTTTCGGTATGAATATTCCAGAGGAATATGGCGGAGGTGGTATGGAATACAAGAGCTACATAGTAGCAGTAGAGGAACTATCTCGAGGTATGTCTTGTCTGGGGACAATAATGAGTGTTCAAAACACACTCTACGCACTGAGTATTCTTGATTTTGGTACGGAAGAACAGAAAGAAGAATACCTTCCAGATCTTTGTACTGGAAAAAGATTTGGTTGCTTTGCTGTAACTGAGCCGGAAGCTGGTAGCGATATGGCCAGTATAAGAACAAGAGCTGTTAAAGAAGGTGACGAATACGTGCTTAACGGACGGAAGGAGTTTATAACAATGGCTGATGTCGCAGACGTGGCGATAGTGTTCGCAAGAACTGATCCATCTGCAGAAAAACATAAAGGTATAAGTGCCTTCATAGTAGATACAAGCTCGGAGGGTTTCATTGTTGAGAAGCCTATAGAGAAATTAGGCGGACATGGTGTTCATTCTTGTCCGATAGTACTAAAAGACGTCAGAGTTCCCAAAGAAAATTTATTAGGAAAGGAAAACTATGGATTTTATCAAGCCTTAAAAACGTTAGCATCTGGAAGAATTAGCGTTGCTGCAAGGTCTGTTGGAATCGCTCAAGCAGCCTTAGATGCTGCAATAACATATTCTAAACAAAGAAAACAGTTTGGAAGATATATTTCAGAATTTCAGTTAATCCGTGCTAAACTCGCGGAAATGGCGATCAAAGTAGATGCCGCAAGACTTTTAACATATAGGGCTGCTTGGCTAAAGGATGCAGGTAAAGATTATACTATGGAAGCCTCAATGGCTAAGCTTTATGCTGCAAGAGTAGCGAGAGAAGTCGCAAGTGAGGCCATTCAGATCCATGGCGGATATGGATACACTAAGGAATATGATGTAGAAAGATATTACAGAGACGCTAAGATGGGCGAAATTACTGAAGGAACTAACGAGATACAACTTTTGATAATCGCAAGTGAACTACTTAAAAGAGGGATTAAATAAAAACTTGAGATTTATTCTATTTTCGCAGCTTTTTTAGCAATTTCCTTGGCCTTTTCAATGTCAAAATCTGAGAATATTCTTTCTTTTAGCGTTTGAGTCGTGGCACCACCACTTATGCACATACCCCAATACCAGCCAGCCCATTTGCTTGCGATCAAATCTTCAATTAATTTAATTACTTTAACTCTTTCATCAACGCTTGTACCTTTTCGTGCTTTAAGGTATTTTTTAAGATATTTTCCAGTTTCTGGATTTCTATAATCTTTTTCACTTGGCATTGTAACAACAACACCCCCCGATGCTTCTTGTAGATAATATCTTTCCTCTCCTAATACTTCAGCAGCGAAAACTTTTCCAGTGTTCCCGTAAATCCTATTTGGAACATAAACTCCAGAAGGATGTTTAAAGCCCTCAATAGCAGCAGCTAGGGCGCAGGCATAAACTATTTCATAATTCATTATCATTTTTGTTAAATAGCTTTTAATATGTGGAGCTTCGGTAGTTCCAGCATAATAAGTTGATAAAGCTAAAGCTCCTATCGATAGTTCCATGCTTGCACATCTACAGCAACATTTATGCCATGTGTGGAAGCTATTAAAGATTCTTAGCATATTTACTGTAAACTCATTTTCTCCACACATGAAGACATTCTCCCATGGAACAAAAACATCATCAAATATGATCGTTGTTTCAACATGCCCAAATCTCGAACTTATAGGATTTTCAATATCCTTTGATTCTTCGGGCATGGGTGGAGCCTTGCAAATGAATTTGATTCCATCGGCATCAACTGGTGTAAAGAAAGCTATAGCGTAATCTTTTTCTTTTTTACTCATAGGTCGAGATGGAAAGACACACAACAAATTCGTGTAAGGTGCTGCTGTACTGTGACTTTTAGCACCTCTAACAATGACGCCCTCATCATTTTTATCAACGATATGAAGGTACATATCTGGATCTTCCTGTTCAATTGGAGAAAATCTTCTATCTCCCTTCGGGTCAACTATTGCTCCACCAATTACTAAGTCTTCCCTTTGTATTTTTTTTACAATTTCAGTAACATTCTTATGATAGTTAGTTCCATATTTTTTATCTATCTCGTAGCTGACTGCCCATGCAGCATTTACACAGTCAGTAGTTAGGCATCTGTAATGACAAGGACAAAGAGTTACTTCCCCGATTGTTCTCATTAATTTTGTCTTAATTAAAGCCTGGTCAGAGTTTTCTTGGATGTTTGTCCAGATACTTATTTTTTCATTTATGAGCGATGAATAGAGTGTAAAAGCATCACTGAATTTTGGATCATTCGCGAGATCGTATGTTACTGCTATAGAATTTATACCAACCTGGAAAAATTTATTTTCAATTATATTATCTACTTTATCTCCATTCATATAGACGACAGGTTTTTGTCTCTTTAGGCTTTCGATGTAGTCCTCTCTTGTTCGAACTCCCATAATTTAGTTATTATTTTTTATTACTTAAATTTTTCTCTTAGCCATCTCAAATTCCAATGACTTAGGCAATTTCTGTGGTTATAACTAGCACGAGTAGTCTACTGAAAAGAAACCAGTTCATAATGGTCTTTTATATCTACAACTTATTGTTTGAATGAACTAAATGCGGACTAAACTATACTTTCCAAATAGTTTCATGCTCGAATTTAATTCTAAGTCTAAGCTTTTAAGAACTCTTTTTTAGCCAAGGAGCTCTGTCAAGATTCCATGGATTTAGAGGAAGAATTAACTGAAAATTTTCATTCTTTTCCTCTATCTGAAAAAACCAAGATTCTAGGGTATACAAGACCTCCTTGTACCATCTATAACTAAGAAGGTTGGTTTATTTTTACACCTTTCTATGACATCCAGAATTATTTCAAAACATTCTAAATCTTACCCCTTACTTATTTCCCAACATCTATTGCAACTCGAATATATTACCTCTTCCCTCTGTATTTAATAACTGTCTCATTTATCGTTATGTATCTCCTCCTTTTCTTTCAACGATACTAATTTCTAATTGTTTCATAAGGTGCTTTAGCAATTTGCTTACATCCCTAAATGATAATCCTCAAAAAGTATAAAACAATTGCTAAAGCTCTTATCTCAGTTAGAAGTTTGAAGAAAAGTTGCCGATATTAAGTCAAGGGACATGATTGCGTTGGGTAAAACTGTTATTAAAGTTAACAGAAAACGATATTACGAGATGCTGAGAGAAATCCTAATGAGAGTTTATATGACGAGAAATTACCCGAAGTCTTTTCATCAAAGAAGTCTTAAAGTATTATGAAAACAAGCCAAAATTTGCTGAAAATAAATCTGGAAAGCCTTAGGTTGTAGTTCGAACACGAATCCTTTCGGAAAGCGTAGTATGGTTGAAGATTTTTAGCTCGTTTAGTGTAAGATATTCTCCCACTCAGTCATAGCTAAAAATTCCTTATTAAATTGAAATCTGTTCTGTAAATCATGCTGTATTATAATTATCTAAGATTATTAAGTTAGCAGGGTTCAAAAAGAAGTGATGACAATTTATCGACTTAATGTAGACTCTGTAATGAGCTTAAAGATTGTCAGAATACCGTTAACTTTATTTAATCATTGATTAGTAAAAAATATCAAGCATGGATAATGAAGTAATATTACGAACTGAAAGAATTCGTAAAGAGTTTGCAGGTGTCGTAGCATTAGATGATATAAGCATAGAAATAACCAAAGGAGAATGTAGAGCAATAATAGGTCCCAATGGCTCTGGAAAAACAACTTTAATTAATGTGTTAAGCGGTGCCCTAAAACCGACATCGGGGAAAGTTTATCTAAAAGGTGAAGATATTACAGGATTACCACAATACATAATAGCACGCAAGGGGATTGTCAAAACGCATCAATATACTCAAATATTCCCAAACTTAACGATCCTTGAAAACTTGTGGATTGCTGCTCAATCAAAGAATAAACTTAATTTATTTAGAGATTATAAGAAAAATATAGATATTAAAAAGAAAGTTGAAAATATTCTAAAATTAATAGGTTTAGATTATAAATCTGAATATACTGTTTCCAAATGTTCATATGGAGAACAAAGACGAGTTCAGATTGGTATGGCGCTATTAACTGATCCTGAGATAATCTTAATGGACGAACCTACTAGTGGTATAAGCCCAAAAGAGAGAGACGATATTGTTGACTTACTTTCAAAACTTACTAAAGATAATAAAACATTAGTCATAGTCGAGCATAATGTTGATGTTGTTCTTCAGTTAGCAGACATCGTAACCGTATTAAATAATGGAAGAGTTATCGCGGAGGGTACACCTGACGAAGTTATAAATATGCCGGAGATTAGAGAGATTTATATAGGAGGATCCAAGAAATGAAAATGAAAAAGAAATTAGAGGTCGAAAACCTCGATGTTTATTATGGTAAGCACAATGTGCTAAGTGGTGTTTCCATATATTTAAATACTGGAGAGATTGTTGCATTACTTGGACGTAATGGTGCTGGTAAGACAACCTTGATAAAAGCAATATTAGGATTAATACGACCTGTGAAAGGTAGAATAAAAGTTGATGGTATAGATATAACTGGCTGGCATCCTAAGAAAGTCGTAGAACTTGGTATAGCTGTTGTCCCGCAAGGAGCAAGGATATTTCCGGACCTTACAGTAATGGAAAATCTTAAAATAAATAATAAAAATTTTCAAGAAGAAAAATTACATGAAGTATTAGAATTTTTCCCACAGATAAAAGAAAAACTTGATCTAAAAGGAAAAACATTAAGCGGAGGAGAAAGACAAATGGTTAGTATTGTCCGAGCATTGCTCAGAGATCCAAGTATTATATTAATGGATGAGCCATTTGCAGCATTAATGCCTAAAATTGTTGAACAATTAAAAGAGTTAATACTCTCTCTAAGTGAGAAAAATGTAACATTCCTAATAATAGAACAGAATATACAACAGGTGCTCGAAATTAGCGATAGAGCTTACATATTAAGTGGTGGAAAAATCAGTTGTGAAGGGGTAGCTGATAAGTTCCTAAATGATCCTAAAGAGCTAGCAAGATGTATGGGGATAATAGTAAGCTAAGATTTAAGAATTATGGGGGGTGATTAATTGATTAAAGACGCAATTAAGGAGTTAAAAAATGAAATTGGTGAGGATAATGTTTTAACATCTATGTTTGAGAGAGTGCCAAGAGCAATGGTTAAATGTCTATTTCCAATGCATAAATGGAGAGAATATATTCCCGACGCTGTTGTAACACCTGAATCTACAGAAGATGTCGTAAAAATCGTAAAAATCGCAAACAAATATAAAATACCTCTTGTCCCAAGAAGTGGTGGAAGTGGATTGGCTGATGGAGCTTTACCGCTGAAAAGAGGAATTGTTGTGGATTTACTAAAGATGAATAGAATTATTGAAATAGACTTAGATAACTGTACAGCTACAGTTGAGGCAGGAGTAAGTTTAGATGAATTAGGAAGAGAACTTATGAAATACGGTTATGTTTATCCCGATTATCCAGCATCAAGACATGCTGCCTTTGTTTGTGCAAGAATTGCTACTAACGGGTGGTCGTATCTTTCTGGATACTATGGTCACACGGAAGATTTAATTTTAAGTTTTGAAGTAGTTCTACCTACCGGAGAGGTAGCCAAAATTGGAGGTGGTGCTGGAGGTAAAATAAGAAAATCTTCAAGTGGGTACAATCTTAAATCACTTTTTCTTGGTTCTCAAGGAACATTAGGGATAATAACTAAAGCTACAGTGGAAATATTTCCAGCACCAGAAGTAGAGTATCCAGCATACTGGGGTTTTAAAAACTTTGAAGACGCATACAAAGCTCTAGGTTTGCTTCAGAGATCTGGTGTTTCTTGTGCTGGTGGCTGGGGACTTTTTGATGAAAAAAGAGTAGAATTTTATAGAAGAGATTTAGATTTCTACATAGATTTGCCAAAGGATATTAAGGTTGTTGTGTTTTGGTGGCTTTATGGAAATGAAGACGAGGTCGAAGTTGCCGCAAGAAGACTTTTTAAGATTTGCGAAAATGCAAACGGTATATTCTTCGGAGAAGATTTTTCTCAAACTGCTTGGGCTGCGAGACATGAAACTTCAGTCCCACCAATACATGGAAGAAAAAACGGCCAGGTTGTCCCTATGACGTGGGTTATGGAGGATCCAGCAATAAATTACACCGAAATACCAAAATTAAAAGTAAAATGGCATAATATAATAGAAAAATACGGTTTTGATGATTGGGGATTAATATTCATATCTAACAGAAGATCAAAGCAGGGTGAATATCTTGCAGGTATCATGATTGGGGTTGATGAAACAGAGTTTTTCGAAAATGAAAAAAGATGGGAAGATTATATAGCCTGTAGGAATGAATTATTAAGTGCAGCATTAGATGCTGGAGGAAGCTTGTCCGCTGGACATGGGGCTGTAGAAAAAGGTAAAGTGGAACTTATTAGAAGAGAGCTTGGAGATGAAGCGTTTAAGTTAATGCTAAAAATAAAGAAGTTACTAGACCCGAACAATATAATGAATCCAGGCAAGTATATGCTTGATTTAGCATATGGAGGGGATGTGCTTGAGTGAGATTTTACTTAATACAGATCATCCGAGAATATGCATGGAGTGCAGATGTAACTACTGTAGGGAAGGCTGCACGCAATATATAGAAACTCGTGATTCCGTTCATACTGCTTATGGAATCTATGTTATAGCATTTGCAAGCCAGATTGGACTTATAGAGCCTACAAAAGAGCTTGCAGAATATTTTTTGTACTGCACAACTTGTGGATTATGCAAGTACAGGTGCACTGTATCCTTATTAGGAACATTTTACAGAAAAATATTAGATGTTCCAAATCATATTATAAAAATTCGGTCATACTTTGTTGAGAAGGGATTAATTCCATCCAGTGCAGCTAAGCTCTTAGAAAATCTTCGAAAATTCAACAATCCCATGGGTGTATCCAAGGAACTAATAGATTTAGAGAAGCTGGGGGTAAAGGATGGAAAGGAAGGGGTGGAGGTATTGTTTTACATTGGGGAGTCGAGATATGACGAAAGGAATG
>Ga0190369_1000065_pt1 | contig 14434 bp, 17 predicted proteins | sample 4872181213_MG_FD_165051 | JGI IMG/M metagenome (GOLD analysis project Ga0190369, IMG submission 165051) | Hydrothermal vent microbial mat bacterial communities from Southern Trench, Guaymas Basin, Mexico - 4872-18-12-13_MG | ecosystem: Environmental > Aquatic > Marine > Hydrothermal vents >... | reverse complement strand
GAACTGGACACCACAGTGGGAAAGACGTTATACATTTCATATAGATAAACCAGGAAGGTATAAAATGTGGTTATTGTTGTTTAAAGATTACGTTCCTCCACTTCCTTCAAAACCAGAAAAGATGAAAGATTACGCTGGAACTCCCGCTGAAAAGAGAATCCTAGATGCGATCGATGGAAAGATTCAAAGCTTAAACCTAAACATAGTTGTTAGGAGTATATAATCACATTTATAACTCAAGTAAGATTACCAATTAAGTTCATCTAACAGCTCCTCAGTGAAGTTAAGAAATCTTATGTATTCCTCAGCAGACACCAATCCCTGATCGTATAATGCTCTTGCATAGTAATCTACAACTTCTAAATCATCGAAGAACATTTGAACGGCCATTTTATAGAATTTAACACTAAAATAGATCTTTTCTTTAGGGTTTGATGCAGTTTTTCAATTTAAGTAACATTTAAATACAATACTCAACCTTACTTAACCTTCAGCATTTCAGAGTTAAAAGTCTTTAGAGGTTTATATCCGACAAAGTAGTTTTCAGGCTTAGATACGTTTAGGAATTCAGCAGCAAGTATTCCTCGGTAAGCGTTTCTAAAAACGTACTTGTTTCCTTCTGCAATTGTAATCACTACAATCTGCAAATTCAAGCTATATATCGTATTATGCTTTAAAGCGAGCTCAGCAGCATTTTTCATAGCAATTCCAGAAGTCGAAAACTTTCCAGTTGATGGAACTAAAACACCTATTTTAACTTTTTGAGTTGTTGGAGTAGGTTTATGTTGAACACAACCAAGGACTAACATCAAGACTAATACCAATATCAATATTGATTATATGTTTTAAAAATCTTTACCATTTTTCACAATTTCAAAAAACCTTTAAATTTCGAAAGATTCTCTCTAATCCTAATGGCTTTGGGATTTGTACTTATAAAAGTTTCACCGGGGAAGGAAAGGTATGTATACGAGAAATTAGCTTCACTTAGTGAAGTTAACGAATTGTATCCACTTTTTGGAGAATACGACCTAATAGCAAAGATCGTTGTAAAAGATTTTGAAGAATTGAGTGATGTCGTCATAAACAAGATTAGAACGATAAGTGGTGTCGTAGAGACGAAGACTTTAACAGGGGCGAAATTTTAATGGAAAGGGGATTAAGGATAATTGCAAAAAACCAGATAGGCGTTTTAAGGGATTTAACCAATATAATTGCTGAAGAAGGTGGAAACATAACATATACTCAAGCATTTATTATAAAACATGGCGAATATGCGGGAAACGCTTTAATATATTTTGAAATCGAAGGTGGAGATTTTGAATCAATGATTAAAAGAATTAAAAGCTTAGAATTTGTAATTGAAGTAGAAGAGGAAAAACCATTTGAAAAGATTTATGGTAAGAGGGTAATAATTTTAGGTGGTGGAGCTTTAGTTTCTCAAGTTGCAATCGGTGCTATAAGTGAGGCAGACAGACATAACTTGAGAGGGGAAAGGATCAGTGTTGACACAATGCCAATTGTAGGTGAAGATGAGATCGCTGAAGCTGTAAAAGCCGTTTCAAGGCTTCATAGAGCAGAGGTCTTAGTTTTGGCTGGTGGAATCATGGGTGGAAAAATCGCTGAAGAGGTTAAAAAATTGAGAAAGAGCGGAATAAAAGTCATATCCTTGAGTATGTTTGGAAGCGTTCCATACGTTTCGGATTTAGTTGTCAGCGATCCCGTAATGGCTGGAACTCTTGCAGTTATGCATATAAGTGATAGGGCTAAGTTCGATATTGACAGGGTTAAAGGTATGAGAATCTAATTTTTAATTTGTTAAATTTTAGATGTGTTAACTTAGTGCGGAGCATGTCCATTATTTCACCTACATTATACTAACTCTCAACAAAATTCTCAGAGCGTAGCACGCAACCCTGACGAGGAGCCTTGTTACAGTTGTTTCAATCAGAAAGTAGGGGACTCTATCACCAAACCAGTTAGTTAAGAATCCTTCACAGATTTCTCTTTATCAAATATTCTGTCCCTGATTTTTGCTATATTTTTCTTTAACAATGGGAAGATAACCTCTATCTACGACGATGTTCAGAACTCTCCTGTTGTCGTAGGCGTCGGCGTAGGAATATCCCCCTACCTCTGAGCAATCTTTCAATTGTAAGTTGTTATCGAAACTGCTACTGGATAAAGAGTTCTTGTACAGTTATTGCATACATTTCTATCTTATCCCCTTTTTATTGAAAACAGTTGAATCTGCAAAGTATTCTATTTTAAGCTCTCTTAAAATTGCATTGACAATCTTCTTTCAAAAGTGTAAAACCGTGTGATCGATCCTTATCCCAAGTAATTGCTTGACTCCGCAGCCTTTAGAGATAGTCCCTCTCCCTTACAATCAAATATTATCGTTTTTATTAAACCCTTGGTTTCGGAATATTCATAGATTCGATGTTTATGCTGATGGAGTTGGAGATCGTCAGAATGAGCCCTATATCGTAGTTTATCCCACCTTTTGAGCATGTTGTTTGGTTTGAAATAATTTTAAATAAGTTTTTATATCGAAGTTATAGAATATCAAACACACTCCTTAAGAGTGCAGGCTTTAAAATATTATATTGCTTTTCGCACTAAGTTAACACATCTAATTCCCTAAATTTTATTGTTTAGGTGATAGACAAGATCGTAAGTCTATTTCTGATTGACACGACCCTCTTATAATTCTGATTTTGATCTTAGAACCATAAACATCGTTGACTACAAAAAATCCGCTTTTCCATTCCTTATATAGCTCTCTTTGCTTTTTGTCCATTTTATCCATATCGAAATCCGTAGGTTCAAAAAGCAACTTGTCTCTCATAAATCCGACAATAGCTAAAAAATTCTTGGGTTCGAATTTAATAAACCTCAAGACTGCTAAAAGAAGATAGAGAGAACTCGTAATCTTTAATTTAATGTCTTCCAATTTTTCAAGCCTTAAGGTAGATTTTAGCTCAAATAAAACTAAGTAAATTTTCTCGTTTATACTAATCAGAGCTGCAGCTTCGCAGTTTTTCTTATATTTAAAAATTACGTAATAATCTTTTTTATCCACTTTGAACGGTAGTATTTCTGTCTCCTTAGGTAATATTACACGAATCCATTTAAAACCAGTAGATTCGGACTCAAATATTGTCATCTTTGTTTTGTCGCTGTCGTTTGCAATCTCTAACCTTTGATGATTATCGGGAACAATATTTTCACCAAAGAATTTTGTAATCTCTTTTTTAATCACCTCTAAACTCATCGGTTTCAGCCTCCTCGACTAATTCTCTTAACCACACTGTCTCATTGTGCAGATCCTTTAATACGGGATAAAATGCGTCGTATGGAATTCCTTCTTTTTCATCAATATTTAATTTCTTTATCTTTACTTTCCCATTACTGGCGTCGTCAAATAAATGAGCCGCTACTTTAGAGGGTTCAAGAATATCGTCTTTCCGCCAGTTGAATTCTTCAAGGAAATTTCCTAATTTACCAATCTTACTGAGGTAATGTGCTCTAATGCAGTTGTTTATTTGCTGTATCATATACGGACTGTGTGTAATCAAAAGGATGTGCACACCTCTGTTGACAAGCCTTACCAGAGCTCTCGCTATTACTCTTTGGGCATCTGGATGTAAGTGTGCTTCGGGTTCTTCAATAATGACTAATGTTTCTTTATCGAAAAGTTTTGAATATTTCAAGTATAACAATAAAGGCGTTGTTTCAACAACAAGCGAGGATGACTGTTGTAATGGCAATTTTTTGTTACCAAATTCGTATAAAATTTTTCCGAGATGTTTTAGATATCTAATTTTACCTCCAATGATGTTGTCTTCGAGGAAACGGACTATTTCGGAAAATTGCATACTTTCATCGCTGTAATATTTTTCAGGAGAAAAATTCGGCAACTTTTCCATAAAATCTATTATTGGCTCTGGTAATGTTTCTTTAAGCTTTTCAGGTTCAGTTATTCCGAATACTTCCCTTAACCCCATTTTGGCAATATGACCACTTAAAAGAATAAGTCCACTCTTTGATGCTGGAATGTAGATAGCATTTTTTGTTAGACTTTTTATTAGACCTCTCATAATGTCTTTAAAAACTTCAGTGCAATCAGATTCTAAATTTTTATAAGCTTCTAAGTTTAATATGAGAAAAACGTGATACACACCTTCCTCGTCTTTTGTAACGACTACGCTTATTCTGCTGATTTTCTCTTTGTCTCTTTCAGCCTCTCTTTCAATTTTTTCAGGTTTTTCTGCTGATTCATCTTCTCCTTTTTTTCCTTCAACTTTTAGCTCAGCTTTGACTACTAAAACTGCTTCTAATTGAATACATACCTTGTGACTGCGAAACAGCACGGGACAACCTCTATCCTTTAATTGATTAACTAACAAAGACTCATACTCATGGATCTCGTCATCGCTTTTAATTATAGCGCCAACCGAAAACTTAATCTTTTTTGGAATGATTATCTCTCCTTTTTCGAACTCAATGGGATGGTTAAACACATTTCTAACGAAATTTTCCTTTATTTCAGCTCTTAATCCATTTAAAGTATATTCTCCTAAGAAGCTATCAACTGGTAAGCCTTCGTAAAATTTTGGGTAATAGTGTTGTGTTTTCTTTTCACGTAATTTTTTCATAAACTCTTTGAATTCTTGAAGTGTTTCTATATAGGTTTCGATTCTTGGCTCTAAATAGTGGTAGAATCCTCTTTGAGAAAACAAACCCCAAAGCAGGTATCCCATATAAGTTTTACCAGTGTTATTTTTCCCAAAAAATATCGTCAAAGGCTTAAGTTCAATTTCGCCTTCTTCTATTGGGCCAAATCTGGATACCACGATTTTGAACAATCCTTCTGTCATCTTTGCCACCATTTATTTTTTTGGTTTTAAAACTTGTAAAAAAGGTGTTATAAAGATTTTGTCTATATTCCGGGATGTGTCAACTCAGTGCGAAAAGCAATATAATATTTAAAGCTTGCGCCCTTAAGTTAACACATCCATTATATAAAAATCATTTACCAAAAACTTGAACTTTGTAATCTATAGCTCACAGAATCAACTTTAGCAATTTTTAAATACGTAGTTCATTATACATAATCATGGATTGTTTTGAATGCGTAGAAAAAGTAATTAAAGAAAGAAGAAGCCATAGACTTTACCAAGATAAGCCAGTTGAAAGAGAAAAACTGGAGAAAATTTTAGAACTTGCGATGTGGGCTCCTTCAGCTATGAACAGACAGCAGTGGTTTTTTGTAGTTGTAGGTGGCAAGAAGTTAAAAGAACTCCTAAGTATAATAGAGAAGGCTTACGATTGTATACTTCCAAGGCTTGAACGGTTCTTTGCAGATAAACCAAAGGTTATAAGCTTCACAAAGCAGTTCTTCAAAAATTTGGGTAACGCTCCAGTTGCTATATTTTGTTACTATACACCAACTGGCGATGATTACAGCGATGTTCAAAGTGTCGCAGCGGCTATTCAAAATATGCTTTTAGCTGCACATGCGATGGGATTGGGAACTTGTTGGATGACTGGGCCAGTTCACATGGAGAAGGAGATAAACGAAGCCTTAGGAATTAAGGACAAAAAGTTAGTTGCAGTAGTCACAGTCGGTTATCCAGCTAAACAACCACCAGTTCCGCCAAGAAGAGACTGCGATAAAAAAGTTGTTTGGATGTTAGATTAAAGCTTTTAAAAACTTCAAAAAGAGCCTAATTGGAACTCCTCTCAAAGCTTTTAAAAAAGTTGACGGTCTATCCATGTCCAATTTTGAAAAGTCAAAACCCTTAAAGGATTTAATTAGTAAATCGTAGTCTTCATCACTTAAAATTGAATAAAGCTTAAGAATCTTCTCACCGAACTTGTACTCCCTCCCAAGCTCTTTTATATAATCTCTTTTGAATTTTTTTAGATTTGGAAAGTTTTTAGACAATATTTCTGATGCTATTAAGAGATAATACAATCCGCCTCCCGTATAGGGTTTAACCATTCCAGCGGAATCTCCTATTAAAGCTACGTTACCCTTTACGAAATCAATTAATCCAATTGGTATAGCTCCAAAAGTCATGTCGATAATACAACCCTTAACCCTTCGCTTAACTGAAGGGTGTTTATTAATTAACTCATTTAGATAATTCATCGGATTTCTCCTACTAACAACTCCGATCTTTGCTGTGTCACCTATGGGAATTGCATATGCAAAAAAGTCTTTACTGTATCTCTTGCCGAGATAAACTTCAACAAAGTTTTCGTCTATAGCTTCAAATCTCGATTCTATCTGAACAGCTACGAAGATTTCAGGTCTTTCAAACCCAAAAGTTTTAGCGGTTAAAGAATAAGCTCCATCTGCCCCAATTATGTAATTTGGTTTTACCGTTTTATCTCCTAAAGAAATTGCGTTATCTTTAAACTTCACCTTTGTTTTAATAAAAGTCTTTGCAAAATTCGATGCCTTTTCGAAAAGCATTAAATCTAAAATCCTTCTATCGATAACGTATGCTTTACCTTTAACTTCTAAAAAATCTCCACTCGGTGAAAAGAAAAAAGCTCCTTTAATCTTATTTTCTAAAGCTTTTTTTATATTACAATATTTTTTATAAGCTTTAAAACACCTTTCACTTATCAGTCCAGCACACTGAACTGGAAAACCAGGACTTTGATGTTCTTCAGCGATTACAACATCGTAATTCTTTCCGAGATTTATAGCTGACAAGGATCCTGCTGGCCCTCCACCGATTACAAGTATCATATGCTCAAGGTTTTTAATACTCAAGCAAAAAGATTACTATATGGTTTCAATAGAAGACGTTTACCACATTGCAAACCTTGCAAAAATTGAGATAACGGAAGAGGAAGCTGAGAAATTCAGAGTTGAATTCGAAAAGATTTTAGAATACTTCAATATACTCGATGAAGTAAGCGAGGAAATCGAACCGACATTTCAAGTTTTACCGCTGAAAAACGTTTTTAGAGATGATAAGCCAGGAAAATGCTTAAGCCAAGAGGAGGCTTTAATGAATGCAAGGCATAGGGAAAATGGATATTTTAAAGGTCCCAGAATTTTTGAGGGTTAAGTATGATAACGATCAAAGATTGGTTTGAAAGGGTAGAAGAATCTAGTTGCTACGATGCTGTATCCGAATTGATTGAGAAGATCGAGAGGAGTAAGATAAATGCCTATATAACTGTATGCAAAGATTTAGCCTTAAAAAAAGCTGAAGAATTCGATAAAGGAAAGCTTAAGGGTAAACTTGCTGGAGTTCCTGTTGCTGTAAAGGACAACATTACTACTAAGGGTATTAGAACGACTTGTGCATCAAAAATGCTTTACAACTACATACCAGTTTTCGATGCTCATGTCGTTGAAAGACTTAAACAGGAAGGTGCTATAATAATTGGAAAGACGAACATGGATGAATTTGCAATGGGAACGACTACCGAAACATCTTACTTCGGTGTAGTTAGGAATCCCTACGATTTAAATAGAGTTGCTGGAGGTAGCAGTGGTGGAAGCGGCGCTGCCATAGCTGCTGAAGAAACCGTTTTGGCTTTAGGTAGCGATACTGGAGGCAGTATAAGATGTCCTGCAAGTTTTTGTGGAGTGTTTGGACTAAAGCCGACTTATGGCTTGGTTTCGAGATATGGATTAATTCCGTATGCAAATTCCCTTGAACAAATAGGCCCAATGGCTTCATGCATTGAAGATTTAGCATTACTTCTTGAAGTAATAGCTGGAAAAGATGATAGAGATTCAACTAATGCTGGAAAAGAGTTTAGATTTAATCCAAAGTTCAGAAAACTCAAAATAGGTGTAGTTAAAGAGATGAACGCTAACGAAGACGTGATGCAGAGATTTTATGAGGTATTAGAATTTTTGAAAAAGAGACATGAGATCGCTGAAGTTAGCTTACCCTCACTCAAATACGCATTGGCATCTTATTACATAATAGCCATGAGCGAAGCTTCATCAAACCTTGCGAGATACGATGGAGTTAGATATGGATATGCATTAGATCATTTAACGACATGGACAAAGTACTTTGCTAAAGTTAGAGCTGAAGGCTTTGGTGAAGAGGTTAAGAGAAGAATAATGCTCGGAAGCTACGCTTTATCAGCTGGATACTACGGAAAGTACTATCTAAAAGCCTTAAGAGTAAGAACACTTGTTATAGAAGATTTTAAGAGGGCTTTTGAAAAGTTCGATGTACTAATATCTCCTACGATGCCTTCTTTACCGTTTAAAATTGGAGAATTGGCAGATCCTCTTACGATGTACAAAATGGATGTGAATACAGTTCCAATTAACCTTGCGGGAGTTCCAGCTTTGAACGTTCCAGTTGGGTTCGTTAAGGGTTTACCCGTCGGAGTTCAGCTTATAGGTAACTACTTCGATGAAAATACATTGCTGAGCTTAGGACTTGAAATAGAGAAGAACTTAAATTCTTTTTAATTTAAAATCTTTTTCAATTTTAAAGTTTATGGACATCGGCTTTAAAACGCCAACTAATCCTTGAAGGACTTCAAGTGTATAAACCTCCTGATCTAAAAAAGCCTCGTTTCTCCTTATATAAAATACAACGTCGTGAAGTAAATCTATGAAATCGCTTGGATAATTTTCGTACGTCTTTTTGTAGTATGGACAAAACACCGTAACACCTTCTGGAATTGCATTGTACATCCTTAAGAAAAACTTTGGAGCATCATCCTTATAAATTGGAACTAATAATGAAAAACCAAACAAAGCAATCAAATCTTCCTCATTAACGTTTTCCATTAATTCTGTTAAGTGATCAATCCAGTTGTCGTTTTCGTTTATAAACCTATATGGCTTTCCAAAAGAGATATCGTCATTTACACCGATTTTCACAACGTTTATACCGTTCAAAATTTCTGAAAACATTGGGTAATTTTTCGAAACGTATTCGTATATCTTTTTGGCATTTCTATATACGTGTTCAGAGTACAATACTGCATAAACATCTCCTCCCTTAATCAAATAATACGGTGCAGCGTAAAAGCATAGACTTCCCAAAGTATAAAAGTTGTCGTAAATTATAAGTATTCTCAAGCCATTTAACAACGGAAGTAGGCTTTCTTGAGGCATCACATTCTTTTGTTTTTAAAAATTTAAAAACTTTTACAAACCTTTCTATATTCTTAAAGTTGTAATCTCTGTTAAAGACTATAAAACCGTTTTAAATCATCTTTTCAATAATCTTTACGACTTTGTGTATGCTTAAGTTAGTGTATTCCGCTATTTTCTTTATGTTACACCTTGTTGGAAGCATATCTAAGTCTTTCATAGCCTGAATTACTGCTTCTTCGGGAGTTAAGAATAGCACTTTTTTCCCATAAGTAATTTTACCTATTAAACCCTTTCTAACAAGGTTGTTGAGAGTGTCATTTGCGTGAGTTCTATATTTAAGGGAGTCAATTTTATCACCCAAGTGTTCAATTACATCGTCAATTGTTACCGCTCCCAATTCTTGGACTAACTCGTAAACAGCTTTTTCCATCTTAGTCAATTTGGGTTGCTCGTGTTTTTCCTCTCTGAAAGATGCTAAGATCGACATTAGAGTAATTTTCTTCCTATCATCTACAAGGTAATCTAAGATTAGTAAAGCTATTGTTTCTCCTTCTTCAATCTCCCTAAGCTTCTGACAAAGCTCGTCTATTGGATCCATACTTCCACCTCCACTGGCTTACCATCTTTGTCGTAAAAAGCTACTTCGTGTTTTCTACTGAGAGAAGTCCAAACGATTTTGTTTCCTTCGGCTTTGGGTTCAGTTCTTCTAAATCTTTGCTCTTCTGAAACAGCATGAATCCCGAAGAAGACGTTATCAAAATATTTTTTGTAAACGGTAAAAGCTCTTTTGAATACTGTTAGGTCTTGGTCAGATGGAATAGGTAAGCCTTGTGGGTGGGTGTGAACATCGATTACGGTTGATGCCTTACCCAATTCCGCCCTCTCCTCAAGTATCTGCTTTATTTTTGCTTCAATCTTCGTGTGGATTTCGAAAGGCGTTGCGGATTTTATAACTTCTTTGGATGTGAAGGGATGAAGAACTTCCATGACGTTGTTGCCTGTTAGAGCATAAGTCGTTTCCACATCTTCAACGTCAGGTCTGAAAACAGATTCCACCCTTATCTCCATCTGTTTAATTAGGTTTGACGGTATTATTATCCTATTTTTGGCTGTTCTTTTGGATTTTTTCGGCTTTCTTTTTACAATAACTATTCCATCTTCGCTTACAATCACAATCTCTTTAACCATTCCATCCACCAATAAATACAACAGAGGGATATTAAAAAATAGTAAGGCTACTCCTTGATTTGAATTTCTGGCGGTTTTCTCTTCATCATGGCTATTGCAACCGCTACTGCAACGATTCCCACTACAACTATTGCTGTCAAAATTATCAAGGTTTGCTCGCTTATCGGTAGCTTATTCTGTTGTGGTTTTGTGGGTGGTGTTTGAGTAGTAACAATGGTTGTTGGTGCAATAGTTTGAGTTGATTTTTGGACGATGAGGTTTGTTGAGAGTTCGTACTCTTTACCACTTGCATCTTTGTATTTTACGGTAACTGGAATAATAGCTTGGTCGGTTTGAAGTTTTAGGGAGTGTTTGATGTTGTGTTGCTCTCCCACGTCTAAATCTCCTGTCCATGTAATTAAGCTACCAGAGGATGTAGCACCTTCAACATAGCTAACTACGATTTCGGATGGTATTCTTTCAATGACTCTGACATCAAAAGCTTTTGCATCTCCCGTGTTTGCAATTGTAACCGTGAGTAGTCCTTCTTCTCCGCTAAGAGAAGATTGACTTATGACTATTGAAGGTTTTCCGTGTTCTTTGGCTAAAACTGTTACTTTAACTGTGTCGGTTGAACTTAGGCCATCGTTGTCTGTGACCTTCAACGTTATCACATGAGTTCCTACTGGGAACGAGTATTTTAGTATGGGTGAATTGGATATTGTTACACCGTTCTCATCTATCCACTGATAGCTAACTATAGTTCCGTCTGGATCGTAGCTGGATAAAGCTGATAGAGTTACTTCAGAGCCTTCGTAAACTGTAACGTCATCGCCAGCTATGGCTACTGGTGGCTTTGATTTTGGTGTTGATGCGGACATCGGTGTAGTCGATGTAGGCACTACAACTGGCTCAACTTCTATAACCTTTTCAGTAGTTTCTATGTATTTGTTACCTTGATCATCCCAGTATTCAGCTATTGCGGTGATCCTGAATTTTCCAGCTTCGTTGGGTGAGATCTTGAACGTTATAGTTCTCGCCTCGCTTGATGGGATTAAGTCGTAGTCTTTTTTGATGTCTATTCCGAGAGATGGGGATGTTATCGCTACTTTTATATCCTTAGCGTCAGCGTTTCCTACATTCTCTACCGTTAATTCTGCTGTTCTAATTTCACCTTGCTTAAGTGTTGAGTCGCAAGAGATAGTTAGCTTTAGCTTTGGTTTCGGTGTTAACGCTTGGGCTTTTTCTATCGTTATCGTTGGCTCTATTTCTGCATACTTACGGACTCTGATCCAATCTATCCATAGATGGGTATTTGCATGATCTAAATAACTACAAGCCCAACTTTGATGTATCATAAAAACTATTCTTAATAAACCTTTATTTTCAACTATAAAATTACTAGTAGCTATGCCGGAGGAATGACTCCCATGTTTAATTGGGAGACCACTACCATAGCCACCAATTTCACTACTTTTATTAATTAGAACCAAGTTATTTAGAAGCAGTTCCCATCCAGGTAATTCGTACCATTCATCGGATTTAGTCTCCCATTTGAATTCAATAATATATTTTCCAGCCTCACAATAATTTAGATCTCTTTGAGCTTCAATATTATAACACTTATACACCTTTAAGTGTAGTTTACCATCACCTATCTCCGCAAAACCACTATTGCTACCCCACTTCTTTATCAACCATGAATCGATGTTGTCATGTCGCAAGTTATTGTAGTATTCAAATACTTTGTTTCCTTTTACAGCGTAGTTTGTGCTTGAAGATTCTATGTATATATGAGCATCACTTTTAGCTGGAATTTTAGGCACTTTAACCCAAATGATAAAGCTTGGATTAACTCCGCACTCCCCATTATCTTGCTCATAACAGAACTTTAAATCGTTCCCGTTTTCGTCAGTTACCTTAAGATAACTTACAGAATCTAAGTATCCACTCAAATCTATCCTTACCTGATAATCCACTAAATCGTAGTCGTTAGGATTGTGTATCTTTACCTTAAGCGTTTCCGCACTCGCTGGCATTACAGCCATCGCTAACACCATTAACAACCCCACCAACCACACCCATCGCATTGTTTACCACCACCTTGATTTCTGTAATATTACATCCACATTGATGTTTATAAACTTTTTGATTTTTAACCAGTGAAATCCTTTTAAAACCCTACGTTTAATCACAATTTATTCTGTCATAATCATTTAATAACTTTAATAAGCATCCAAAACTAAGAAATTTTATGCCAAAAGTTATAATTGAGGTTCCAGAAGAGATCGAAAGGTTAATCGAAAAAAATCCTAAATTAAAAGAAACTATAACTCAAGAAATCATAAATAAAGTGATTTACACTAAGATGATAGAAGGATCGATCTCAAAGGATTTACTTAATATAGCTGTTGAAGTTGAGGATGTTATATTAAAAGACGAAGAAGCTGTTTTGAAAGAACTCAGAAATAAAGCGAGAGAAAGGGTAGAATGATTGTAGATACAAGCATTGCAATAGACAGATTTAAGAAAAAGAAGGAAGAGATACATGAAAACATAACAATAATTACAGCTATCTATATTAAGTTATGACAAATTTCATGGAACTGTCTATACAATAAAACCTGAAGATCAAGTTTTAGCAATTAAATTACAGCGTCTCTTAAGAAAAATTGGAAAAACCAAAACCAGCTTCAGACATATTAATAGCTTCTATCTGCATAAATAGAAACGAGGAATTATTAAGGATTTCCTTGATATTGCAAAAATATCTAATTTGAGAGTTAAAATCATTTAATAGCTCTATTAAAATTATAGGGATATACGACTTTTTCTATATCGATGTAATTTGCTCTTCTAACAATTGTAGCAATTACATCTTTAGAATTCTTGAAGTTGTAATCTCTGTTAAAGACTATGAAACCATTGCTAAATCCAAATACTCTATTACCCCTTATAGATGCTTTAAACAATTTTAAATCATCTTTCACGACAAGAGATGCAAAGTGCAATTCATCAAGAATTGAAGCTGAGGAGATCATTGCATTGTCAGTACCTAAAAGCCACAAGTCGTATTCCTTTAAGATTTCGTAAGATTTTGGATTTAACAATCCAAAGAACGCATTAGATCTAATGCACGAAACTACTGGAATTTCTAAATCGATGACGTCTTTTAACTTTTCTGGGCAGAAGTTCATGTGTACTATTAAATCAGGTTCAAGATCTAAGGCGTTATCTACATCTTCACAATCGATTTCACCTGCATGGATTGCAAAAATCATTTTTCTTCTTTTAGCTATTTTTCTGAGTTTTTCTAGAAATTCAAGGTCATGGTCTCTAATACTACTCATTCCAAAACCAAATGAATCTATTGTTTCTGCTTCTTCAACGCTTTTAGGTCTTGCAAGTGGAATAACTCCTTTAATACCTTTAACTACCTCTAAATCCGTTTCTCTGAAGTCTAAAAAGTAAACTGTCCCATATCTCCTTGCAACTTCAACTTCGACTTTTACGCATTTCCTTAAGCTATTGATATCGTATTCTTTCAATACTTTAAACTTATATCCATTGGGAGGAGACACGAGTTCTCTTAAAGGTTTAAACGGAGCTTCCTTTGCGATTGAATCTGCTAGATGTGTATGCGCATTGAAAAACGTAGGGATTATTATGTAATCATTGTATTCTGCTCTGCTCTCTTCGAATTTGCACTCATCTTCGATTAGACAACCGTGACGAATTCCATCTTCATCTATAAATATTCCCCTATACATGCTTTTCAAAGGGTAAAAAGCTTATATATTAAATATTTAAATTTTTCGCATAAACACACGGGACATGTTAACATAACGTTAAATGATTATAGTACCACATGAACAGCTTACAGGAGAGATTCCAACATCTAACGGGATTTTTAGTAATAGAACAAAAGAATATTTTTATTCTCTGTTTGAAAGAAGAAAACACGGATTCAACCAAGCTACGCTTTCCGAAAGGTTTTGTGTTCGTATTCCAGATTAAGGCTTTATAAGCCAAGGAGCCTTATCTATAACGAATTTTGGCTTGTTCTCGCAATACCTGAGAACTTCCTTTACGAAAGACCTGGTTACAAGCCAGTTTCTCGTTGGATAAACTTTCATCAAAATTAACTCATTCCTTTCAACA
>Ga0190369_1000064_pt1 | contig 14453 bp, 14 predicted proteins | sample 4872181213_MG_FD_165051 | JGI IMG/M metagenome (GOLD analysis project Ga0190369, IMG submission 165051) | Hydrothermal vent microbial mat bacterial communities from Southern Trench, Guaymas Basin, Mexico - 4872-18-12-13_MG | ecosystem: Environmental > Aquatic > Marine > Hydrothermal vents >... | reverse complement strand
AAGGATTTGAACTTCATAATTACAGATCATCACACCCCGAGAGGACATCATAGAATGCAGTTAAATCCACACGAATTCGGTTACGATGGTTCAATTGAGTTAAGCGGAGCTACAACGACATACTTAGTTGCTAAGTTTATGCTTAAAGGCTGTCTCTTTGGTTTTGAAGATTTGTCCGCTTTGGCTATAGTTGGAGCAGTTGGCGATTTACAAGATTCGAAGTACGGAAGACTAATCGGATTAAATAGATATATTCTAAATGAAGCTATAAAACATAAATATATAAATGTAATCAAAGATTTGAGGTTTTTTGGAAAGCAGACGAGACCCATAGCGAAGGTTTTAGAGTACAATACAACACCGTACTTACCCGGGATCAGTGGAGACGAAATAGGTGCAGTTGAATTTTTAAAAAGTTTAGGTATAGATCCGTGGGCTAAATGGATAGATCTAAGCTTAGAAGAAAAGAGAAAAATTGTTTCTAAGATTGTAAGGCTTTGCATAGAATACGGTATTCCGTTTGAAACGATTAAGAAAATAGTTGGAGAATGTTATATATTACTTAAGGAACCTGAAGGAACAGAAAAAAGAGATGCTATGGAATTCTCAACTCTTTTAAACGCTACCGCAAGATACAACCAAGCTGAAGTTGGATTAGGTGTTTGCTTAGGTGATGAAAAAGCATATAAAAAAGCAAGAGCTCTCTTACAAGATCATAGAAAGAATTTGTCAAATGGTATCAGATTTTTAGATGAATATGGACTTATAGAGCTTGAAAACATTCAGTACTTTAACGCTGGAAGGGAAATCCCAGATACAATAGTCGGAATCGTTGCTGGAATGTATTACTATAAGGCAAATCCAAATAAGCCAATAGTTGGGCTTGCAGAAAGCGATAATGGGATTAAAGTCTCTGTAAGAGCAAACTACAAACTCGTTGAGAAAGGTGTAAATCTTGCAAAAGCTGTAAGTTATGCAGCAAAAAAAGTTGGAGGAAGTGGTGGAGGTCATAGTATTGCTGCTGGAGCGACAATACCAAAAGGAAAGGAGGAAGAATTCCTAAAAATTCTTGATAAGATTATAGGTGATCAGATTGTTTCCAATTAGAAAGGCTATTCTAAAAGCTTTGATTTCTAAAGCTAAAACAAGAGAAGAATTGATGAAAGAGCTTAAAATTACAGAGTTTCAGCTCAGATTCAATTTGAATTGGTTGATAAAAAACGGATACGTAGAGTGTATTAACGATAAGTTTAGAATTACTGAGAGTGGAATTGAGTATTTGTATAAGTAGTGATATCGACTTTCATCACGATTTATAGGGCAAGGTCTTAAGCTCTGCTTGGATGAGAACAGATTGAGAAATAATTTCATAAAATGGATAAGGAATAAAACTCCTAAAGATTAAACGAGTTAGTAAATTGGTTTTAAGGATATCTCTATAAACCTTCTCTTTAGTAACTCTAACAATGCACATCCCGAAGCACTTTGCTAATTATTTTAAGAGCTTTGGATAGGCTATACTTCTTTTTATCGCTTTTTGTTGTAATCAAAATAAAGATGAACTATGATCCGGGAAACGATTTAATATTGATGTCTCATATTTGAAATGGAAATTTGAAAGGTATGCAAGGATAAAGAAATGAAATGATAAAGAAATGTGGTGGTTGAGATGAACACGAAAATGGTAATTTTCGTTTTGACATCCCTACTAATAGTAGGATGCACGCAGCCACAGGCTCAGATAGAGTATGGAGTAAAATACAATGCAAAAGTAGTAGATGTTGTGGATGGGGACACCATAGTTGTCCAGTTTCAGGGAAAAACCGAGACTTTAAGAATTCTTGGAGTTGATACTCCAGAAATATCTAAGAAAAATTCTCCCTACGAATATAAAACAAATAACTTGGAGTGTGTTAAAGAATGGGGGTACAAAGCTAAGGATTTTACTTATTCAATGCTTAAAGGAAAAGACGTGCAAATAGAATTCGATGAAAAAGCTGGATTAAAGGATAGCTTTGGTAGACTACTCGCTTACGTTTACATCGATGGAAAAGACTTTGGGAAAATGCTTATTGAGAAGGGATATGCAAGGGTTTACGTGGAAGGTGAGTTTTCTAAAAAGAGTGAATATATAAAAGCTGAAGAGAAGGCTTTCAATTCCGATGTTGGAGTATGGAGTTGTAGAAAAGTTATTCAAACACCAACGCCGACATTAATTCAGACTGTAATTACGACGATAACTCCAACTCTACTTCCAACGACGACTTTAACACCAACGCCGACATCACTTCCAAAAATTAAGATAGACTATATTCATTTCAACGCTCCAGGAAACGATCGTTATAATTTGAACGGAGAATACGTTGTGATAAAGAATTATGAAGATGAAGCGGTAAATCTTAAAGGTTGGAAACTGAGAGATGAATACGGTCATACTTACGTATTTCCCTCAGTAACAATACCAAGCGGTGGAACAATAAAGATTTACACTGGCTCGGGAACTGACACGGAAACAGAACTTTATTGGGGAAGCGATTATCCAATTTGGAATAACGACGGGGATACTGCTTATCTCTACGATTCTCATGGAAGACTTGTCGATACTTACAGTTACAGCGGATTTTCATAAAATACTTCTATACCATTATGAAAAAATTATTGCATTATAAAAGATTAGAGTGATCAAGATAAATCGGCATTATTTCTTCGAATCCATTTGAAGCGGGATGAAATGTGGCGATGTAGTTACTAAGTTACCAGATCCAAATCTGAGAAAAATAATAAGTCAAAATTTATATAATCAGTCCTATATTGTTGTTTAGAGTAGTAGCCTCTATCGAGGAAAAATTAACTAAAAGAAATGAACCCTTTGACTATAATATACCAAAGTAAGGAAACTTATGGGACTTGTGGTGCTGTATGATAAAGATGAAATTTACAACACTTGAGTTGTGAAGAGTCAGAACGGGTTGAAGAAGTATAGTGGTGGATTTATTCATTTAGGGTTTGGTAGATTGTAGAACATTAATCTTATGTTCTATTTAGTATTTTTATTTTTAAAGTCTTAACTTTTTTGTTGAGCTGTGAAGACGGATAAGTCACCACTACAGTTTATGGGTGGAAAGCATTACATAAGGCACTAGATAGCTCAAAAACCTGATCACAGTTGTAAATGTTATATCAAGCTAAGTGTTCTGTTTGCAAAACCACCACATAAGATCCAGACGGAGAGCATTTTAACGAAGTCAAAACATACTACTCACAAAGCGAAGTTAAAAATAACTTTGGAGCAGATAATCCGTTCCGAAGGAAAATGCCCGCTTACGAAGACATTCCAGATTCGGACAAAGCCAATGGAATTCTGAGCAATGTTAGGATCACTGCTTATCTGATGAACTACGTCGAGAAAATCGAGCTTGAGTTGGTTATTACGCTGTGAGGTGGTGTAAATGGCTGGAGGTATTGTCTTTTACGAAGTTGAGAAGATTCACGTCTTCGTTGAGGGTAGTGAGATATATAAGCTATCTGAATTTCGAATAACTCCGAAGGGCGATCAGGATTCCGTAAAGCCAATTAAAGATTGGAGCGGAAAGACTATAGCTTACGCTAAGAAAGCCGATACAGATTGCGAGGGTTCTATCAAAGTTGCTTCAAACTCTGAAAGCATTCCATTCCTAATGCAATTAGCCCAGAGTAAGAGACCTGTTCAGGTTGTCATGGTCGCTGAAACCGAAGGCTCCAAAGTGCAGAAAATCACAGCCGATAACTGTGTATTCTTCTATCCAGAAGCATCGCCAGAATCAGAGAAAATGGAACTCGAATTTAAGTTCATCGGAACGGATTTCAAGATGGAGTAAGTTTTTATTAATTTTTTAATTTGATTCCGATATGTTTATCTCTTCTAAATTTAAAACTATGTATCAATGTCTCTCAAGGAAAAAATAGCCTTACTCAAAAAACTGACCAAAAACGAGCTAATCGAGATCTGCAAAAACTATGGGATTAAGGGCTATTCTGGTTTAAGTCAAGCAAAGCTGGCAGAACACATTGCTAAAAGATTAAATCTTAACCTAAAAGAGATCAGAGACCTCGTTAACAACTATATAGAGCAAAGACTGGTTTCAAAAGTCTACGATGCAAGAGATCATTTCTTACTAAAGAAAATTCGAATCGAGCACTTCAGTGAGGATATGATAATAGCTGATGTCGCAGGTTACCGAGTAAAAATAGCAAATTTAGGCAAAGAAGATTTCTCGTATTCGTGTGACGAAAAATGTGCTGATTATGTGTATCAAGTTAGGAAGAGAAGATACCCATTCTGTAAGCATTATCCTGCCGTACTTGCGGAGCTTGTATATCAAGGGTTAGTCGATCCGAACAATCTAAACCATATTCATGGCAAAGTCCTCGAAGCTTTACTTGAATTGGTTGAGGAGAGGAAAAAAGAAGATGGATTGCTCAAACCTGGGGGGAGAGATATTGAAAATACCCTTAAGCAACTTATCGAAGATTATGTTGAAATTTCAAAGCAGAATTCAAAGATCGCAAGAGAAAAATACAACAGTTCACCCGAGAAGGTTTTTGAGATTCTAACAGAGAAAGCTTTTCAGCTTTTGGAATTTGATACCATCGCCAGAACAAAAGAATCTGGATGGGATTTGCTCATAATTGGAACCCATGCAACTCCGCCGTACATTGCTGTAGTTGAGTGCAAAACGGCATCAAGCGGAGTTTATGATTATATCACCAGAAACCCTGATTACTTGATTCGATTGAAAACATACTGTATCGATCTCGTTAAAGAGAAGCTTTTGGGAGTTTATAAAGACTATGTTCGTTACATGGTCGTAGTTGGCCCAGACTTTCCGAAAGAGATCGAGAGATATACTTTGCAGTTTAGACATATGACAGAAGGTATTAAGTTATCGTTTTTCCCAGCAAGAACTCTCGTGTATTTAGTTAAAAGATATAGGGAGAATCCAATCTTGACTCATGATATTCTTGAGCACCTCTTTGACTCAGAGAAAGTTGTTAGAGAGGAGGATGTGGATAGGCTTTTTGAGGATGCTAATCGAAGGATTGACAATTTAACTGATCTTGTCAGACAGAGATTAAGAGAGCGATTTAGAGATCTTTCTGCTCGAACAGCTGATGCTTGCTTTATAAAAATGGATGAGGTCTTGCTTCAAACACTCATCTACGAAATATTGGAAAACCTTCAGCCAGATTTAGTTAAGATGGGAAAGAAAAGCACAACTGGCGTGACAACTATTAATCTAAAACATGATTATTACGAAATCTGGAATCGTGTACTCAAGGGCTTGGTTGAGGAATTCGTGAAGTTATTAAAAGAAGAATCAGATACTCAAGAGAAAAGAACGGAGCTGAAAGAAGAATTGATAAAGTTTTTAGAACTGCGGTAATTTTTGTTGTATTTTTAAAGTCTATTTCCTCTTTTCAAAGCATGACTTGGAAGAGGTTTAAAGCGGTTGAAGGAACTGAGACTGTTGTAATTGCTGGAGAAGTATTCAAAATTAGAAAAAGTTTGAAAGCCAAAGAAGTCCGAGAAATTATCGCCAAATACGGCAATGATGCCAATGCCATTAATAGAGCACTTGTCCGCAAGATCCTTGTTGAACCGGAATTACCTGAAGATGACGAAGAGTTCAAGAAATTGTGGGATGATATGGATGCAGCAATACAAGCCGAATTACTTGAGATTGCGTTGAGAAAATCTGGTATATATAAACTATTTCGACTCGTATTTACTTAAAAAACTTGAAAAAGAGGTTAGAGATAATTTCCACATATTTTACATTGCCCATCAACTTCACAAAGATATTGATGAGATTTTAGAATGGGACTTCGAAAAGCTATTGAAATGGACGATTTACTTTAAAATCCTCGCCGAAGAACAAGTGAAAGCCTTCGAAGCATCTGTGCCAAGAATAGAAAAAAGAAATGAAGTGACTTTCGTGTTTAGAAAGAAGCATTAACGCCACAGTATATACAGTTTCCCTCCAGCAAAAGAACCGCAATCTTCTGCGTTAGGATTGACTTGAGGTCTTGGATAAACTCCATCTTTAATCCAAGTAACTCGTACAATTTCATTTTTACATATTTTTGGATTGTCTTCCCAAACCTCTGTACATATATTCATCCAGATAACACCCGCACTGTAGTCATCTTTTAATTTTAAGATCTCTTTCTTCGCAATTAGCTTGATTTGATCATGATCCGTTGTAGATACAAGAATGTTCTCAGAGTATCGCTTGGCAGTTGGTTGGTGTGCTGACCAAAAGTTGACGACAGTGTAAGGTGCTGTTTTGGCATTTTTTATAGTATTTTCTTCTTGTGTTTCGGAAATTGCACCAACTAACAAAAGCAAAACAAAAATCACCACAACAGCTAATCCTATCTTTTTTAGCCAGCCCATACTCTTTCTTAAAGTCTATATTGAAATAGTTTATCATGCTTGGAACAGCTCTCAGAGCTATATACATCGCAATCAAACTCAACGATTCAGACTTCTATCGCAAACTATCGCAAGTAAATCAAGCGACGGACGAAGCTGTTAAAAAAATTAAGCAAATGAACGACGCTCTCGAAGAAGTGGGCAAATACATGGCTGGAGTTGGAGCAGTTGGTCAAGCAGGTATAGGTTTAGCAGTTAAACAATTCGCAGACTTCGAGCAAGCTTTTGTTAATTTGAAGAAAGTAATGCCAGAAGATCGAGATTTCGAGAGGATACAGAAGTCCGCTGAAGCTATGGCTAAGTATTACGGCAGGTCCGTTGAAGATATTTTGGGGGTAATGGAGCTCTGGGCAAGACAAGGTAAGAATACAGAGGAAGAACTTGAAAAGCTGACGAATGCGACATTACTTTGGGCTACGGCTGAGAATGATGTAATTCGAACTACTGAGGAAGCTGCGGAATATTTATCAGTAATACTTACAGGATTCAACTTGAAGGCTGAAGATGCGATTCGTGTTGTTGATGAGCTAAATGCCGTTTCAAACAATTTCCATACTGATTCCAAGAAATTGGCTATAACTTTACAGGAAGCGGCAGGTGTTGCACATCAATATGGAGTGTCTCTTGAAAAATTAATAGGTTATGCAACAGCACTGCATGAAGCGGGATATGATGCTGGTGAAGCGGGAACATTTCTCGCCTATATGTTTTCAAAGTTGTATGATACGAACGTAGCTGAATTGCTTGAACGAGCTGGAATTGCTGTCAAAGATTCAAGTGGTCATTTTAGATCAGCATCAGCTATTTTATCTGACTTAGCTAAAAAATGGAACAAATTGGACGATGAGACACGGCATGCAATTGCATCACAAATTACCGTTGGAGGAAGAGTTTCGATGTTTTATGCTTTGTTTGATAATTGGAATAAAGTCATGAAAGCTACTAACACAGCCCTACACTCTCAAGGCTCTGCGGCGAGAGAAGCTTCAAGAGCTTTGAAAACATTCCATGTTGAACTTGAGAGGCTTAAGACGAGCTTAATGATAGTTGGAGCGCACATCGGCAAGGCTGTAGTCCCGCTGATAAAACCATTCGTCAGGCTTATCGAGGCTTTAGCCGATGCATTTACAAAGTTGCCAGAGCCGATCCAGAATGTAATAGGTGTTGGAATTGCATTCTCAACAGCGTTGATGCTTGTCGGAGGAGGAGCTATACTGCTCAGAGCCAAGCTAATTGAGTTGATTGGGCATTTGGCAACGTTGGGTCTTGTAGAGCTTCAAACTTCGGCTGAAACACTATCACTGGGAGGAGCTTTAAGGCTTTTAGCTGTGCAAGGCTTCAAATCGAGCATAAGTGCTGTTTTAGGTTTCGCAAGGGCACTATTTACAGCTCAAGTAGGCTTAATGGGATTATCAGTCCCATTACTACCGTTAATAGCAGGAATTGGAACTTTGATCGGTGTAATCTTGGTTCTTCAGGACATTATGGTGAAGGGTTGGGAGCACAGTTGGCTAAAGCGGAGCTTGGATTGGCTATCGGAAAAGCTCCCCTTCCTAAAGCCAGTAGTCGAGGGGGTTGGAAATGCGATAAACCAGCTCCGTCAAGGCTTTGATTGGCTCGCTAAATCCATCGGCGGAGCTATCGGCTGGATCCAACAAGCCATCGATAGGATGGGACCGCTGAAGTACATCCTCTTAGGTCCAGTAGGATCTATTATATTATTAATAATAAGGAACATAGATAGACTAAGATCGGCTACGTCTTCAGCCTTAACAGCAATTAAATCCTTATGGGATAGGACAATCGGCTGGATAATCGCAAAAATCGACGAGTTTATCACGAAAATCAAGCAAGCTTGGGAGTTTATAACGAAAAGCCCGATTGGCAAAGCCATTGAAACTGCTTTTAGCTTCACACCTGCAGGAGCGATTTTAAACGCCATTAAAATTGTCCAGCCAAAGATAAAACCTATCATCGAAAAGCCTGAAATGGATAAGAGGTTTTACGAAGAGGGATCAGTCGTTCTCAAGGTTAAGACTCCTAAAATCAAGCCTGAAATCGAGAAGCCAGCTTTACCTAAGCTTAGTGTTCCAGAGCTGACCATTAAACCAAAAGTTGAGAAGCTAGAATTATCGTGGTTCGAACAATTGTATCTGAGGGTTAAGCCGTTATTTGAGGCAACAAAGCTTCCAGAGCTTATGGGTATTATCAGGTATACTCCAGATGTCGTTAAGCCAGAAGTTAGGAACTTTATATCAGGTGTAACTTACATTCCAAAGCTGGTTAAGCCTGAAATAACCCACGAATTGACGAAGATGATGCCGACACCTTCACAGCTTGTGAGTGCAACTACGAGTCAGCCCGTGTCCAACATCAGTATTTCCATTAACTCACCAATCAACTTCGATAAAGTCGAGATTAGAAGTGAAGAGGATATAAAAAAGCTAGCGAAGGAGATCGAAAGAAAACAAGAAGAGATCGCTGAGAAAACGCTCCGCAAGATTATTGCGAAGGAGTTTGCGAGTCATGGAATCTATTAATCTTTTATATTTTCCTACAATGATTAGAATCATGCACGAAGTTCGAGCTACAATTCTAGAGATACTTTACGATTTAGCGAAGGAACATCCAAGAGCATGGACATCCGAAAAAACTATTGCTGACGAATTAGGCTTAACACTTGAAGAAACAATCTTCCACTTAGAATATCTTGAACAGAAGAAATTCATCAAGTATCAAAAGACTTTGGATCGTAGCGGTGGCGGAATGATCAAGATTACCGCCTTGGGTATAAATGCGGTTAAAGCTCCTGAGCAATTCGTTAAAGATGCTCCATTCCTTCAGCAACTGATTATCTATGGCAATGTTGTTAATTCTACTATCTTGCAGGCGGAATCGATCAAGATTCGCAACGGATTAAATAGAATCATCGAGCAAGTCGATGATGCCGAGATCAAAAAGCTGATTGAAGAGTTAATCGTAGAATCCTATCAAGAAAAGCCAGATGCCAACAAGATCAAAACAGTATTCAATAAGATAAAGCAGAAAGCTCCTGAAATAGCCGAGAAAATTTCGCCTATCGTTTTGAAGTTGATTGAACGGTGGCTTAACACTTCTAAAGCATGGCTGAAGAAATCCTGCTTAATGGACAACCGCTTAAGGTTGCCCAGATTATAGACCTTACTGAATCTAAGGATGTACCATCCCACAAAGTCGAAGAAGGTTACGATGTTTCAGATCCGTTTGAGATGAAATTTAGTAGGCTTATTAGAGCTGGAAAAGATGGAAAAGTGCTGAGACAGAAAGGAGTAGACGTATTACTTTCTATTGATATGGTTGTTAAGGCTTTTAGAGTAGTTAAGGATATAGCTGGGAAGAAGATTGCTAATTGTAACAATCCTCCAAAAAATGCACCGCCAAGTACATCACAACGGTTAATAGCGTCTCTTGATTATAAAATGCCATTAGGTCGATCACATTTAACCAGAAAGTAAAAAAGTCACTCTAAAATCTTAAAATCCTTCCAGTATTTGTCGTATATCTTTTTTAAATTTTGGAAATCGTAATGTGATAAATCTATATCCGAGCCTCTTAGAATTACAAATTCCTCATCACTAACCACATGACCTATAAATCTTCCTAATTGCAGTTGGCATTCCTAAACGATCTGACTGCTGAGAGAAGAATTTTTCCCATGTCTTTCATCCTCAATTTTGTGTTTAATTTTGAGAAGAGATATTGGATAGATTTCCCACTGAAAAGTCTATCTAAGTTCGATTTCGTGTTTAGATACTCAAGCAAAGTCTCTTGAGCCTTCAAATTGAAGAATGTTACTCGATCCTCATAGTCTTTAGCGATCTCATCCCTGACGTATATTGTCCTGTTTTCGATGTCTATATCATAAAGTCTAAGCCTGTAAAGCTCCTCAGCTCTAAGACCAGATGTTACTGACAGCAATATTGCTGATCTTAGTCTATCTTTTCATCAACTTCAGCCAAAAGAACCTTAATATGATCTGGCTTAATGACTTTCTTCCTCCGCTTGGGAACTTTGATTTGATCAGCTATATCACTGGCACCAATGAACGTCAAGAACTGTTTGATTAATAACACATGTTTACGGACAGTTTCAGGTTCAAACTCTTGTTTTAATTCGTTTATATAAATAATTATGTTATTATAAGTTAGATTGTATGAACAATGTTCAATGAAGCGAGTTAATCTTGTTTCAGCTTTCTTGATTTCTTTATCAGAAAGATCAGAAAATTTTAACTTATAAATAAATCTCTCAGGTCGTGACACCACATTGTGGATAATTTATTGCAATGGATAAAGTAGTCGTTTTGTCATTTTGTTTGTTAAGGCTTTTAAGGACTTATTAAGCACATAGGCGAAATTTAAGGATGTACCGACATATTTTTGTACGTTTAAGTCGAAAATTAAGCTGGTGCCAGATAGGATAAGGGGTATTCTGAAGCTATTAATCCTCAAAGAGCTTGAAAAAAGCGATGCTACGGGATATGAATTGATTCAAAAGATTAGCATTAAAGCGAAGAAGCCATCACCAGGCTCAGTATACCCTCTCTTAAAAGAGCTTGCCAATGCCGGCTTTCTTAATGTAAGAGTTGAAGGAAACAAGAAGATTTACTCTCTCTCCGAAAAAGGAAAAGCGGTTTTAGAGGAGGCATCGAAACGAGAAAAGGAGGCAATTATGAGGAAGATCGAAGTTTTAAAAGCTTCGGGAATTATAAGCGAAGATGAAGCCAACAAAATGTTCCAATTCATCAGTATGAAAAGAGAACTCTGGATGAAGCTACATGAGCTAAGAAATTGGGCGCAATTCATAAATCTGCTTGTAAAAGCGATTGAAAAGTCTAAATCAGAAGTTGAAGAAATTATCGATGAAACGATAAGAAAGCTTGAAGAGTTGATAAGAAAATAAAAAAAACTTAGTATCAGTTGCAACTATCGGTTACCGATATATTTATACATCGTCATTAAAAGATGATTCACATGGAAGGCAAAACTGGAGATTCTGTTAATCTTGAATGCGAGGTGAAAGCTTGAAGCGATTTCCGATCTCGCTGACAATCTTAGTTTTGCTAATGGGAAGGGCAAGTGCAACTGAAATAGAATTCCACGTCTCAATCGTTGGCGACGGAAAACTGCATCCGGGAGACGACACTACGATAACTGTATTGATCGAGAACGAGGGAAAAGTAACGGGTTTTCCAATGAACGAGAACACATCCCAACTACTTCAGCTCGTAACTACAGCTAAGGATTTAAGGGTTGAAATAGAGGATACTGGGCCTATTAAAGTCGAAACCGTGAATCCACAATTGATCGGCGATTTACCAGCTGGAAGAATTGCCAAAGCAACGTTTAGAGTTAAAGTTGATAAAGATGCAGAGCTCGGAGAATACAGAATTCCAGTGAAATTAAAATACACCAAGGTTACGTTCTCTGGTGTATCTGTTACGTATCGTGAGGATGAGTGCGATGTTGAATATTTAAAAGTCGAAGTAGTAAGGAAAGACTACGATTTCAGCGTTGTATCTGTGGATTCATCGCTAAAAACTGGTTCAGAGGGGAAAGTGGACGTTGTAATTAAAAATACGGGAAGCAACAAAATCTACGATGCTGTCCTTATCTTAAACACAACGCCGCCACTGATACCGAACACGAAAGCCATGTCAGCTTATTTGGGCGACATCGATGTTGATAGAGAGGCTAAGGCATCGTTCAAGGTTTACGTTATGGACGAGGCTTTAAATCAGACGTATCCAGCTGAACTCATTCTGAAATTCAAAACATCCGCTGGGAAGCCAATGGTTCTCTTACAACCAATCGGATTAAAAGTTGTTAACGACGATTCCTTTATCGTTACGGGAGTTGATAGTTTAATCACGTCGCCAAAAACTATTCCAAGACTTCAACACCAAATCCAGCAACAAAGCGTTCAACCTATCACAATACCCTCAAGAGGATTCGTTTTGGTGAGCATTAAAAACGTTGGCGAAGACGTGAGCGATGCCGTAGCAGTCTTGTCCTTTAACAATCCGCTGATTCAGGTTGAAAACACCCCGCACATAGGTTACTTCAAGATGGGAGAGAGTAAGAGCGTTCTGTTTTACGTTAAATCAAAAGCTCCAGCGGGAAAGTATAGAGCGTGCTTGATGCTGAAGTATAGAAACGAGCTTGGAGATGAAGAGGTTAGCAAAAAGAAGTATATAGAAGTTGAGATAAAATCAAATCCACCGCTAAAGGTTGAAAGAATTGAGACGAAGAACCTCGGAGTTGGATTGAAAGGAGATGTGCGCATTTTCATTAAGAACTACCTGAACGACACCGTGACCGATGCAGAATTCACAATCGTAACCCCCGACTCTTCAATAACACCGCTCAGCTCGGTATCTTTTATTGATGAGCTTAAACCCAACGAATCTAAAGAAGTAAAATTCAGACTCTCAGTTTCCGATGAGGCAACGAGTGGCTCTTACGAGCTTTACTTAATTGAAAGGTTCAGCTTAGCCAATGCAGAAGATTTAGTGAGTATTGCTGAAATTCCAGTGATAGTAGAGTCGAAGACTGCTCATTTTGAAGTGCTCTCGATTGAAAGTCATCTATATCCGGACGAAACTGGTGATGTCATTGTTAAAATCAAAAACACTGGAAATATGGTGATTCATAACGCTGTGGTTGAGCTTGAAGTTTCTACACCGCTAACAATCGCTGGTGGTAGCTCTTTGAGCGGATTGATCGGGAAATCACAGCCCGGACTATACTTCATAGGAACTCTGAAACCGAACGAGATCGCAGTAGCCAAATTCAGGATAGATGTCGATAAGGATGCTGGAGCTGGCTACTATCCAGCGATTGTGAAAGTTAAATACGACGACGATGAAGGTTACACACACGAATCGAATCCCATAACGGTCTCATTGGAAGTGAGGGAGAAACCTCTGTTGAATCCAGTTACAATCACGGCAACCGTGCTGATAGCGATAGCAGTTGTAGCCGGATTCAGATTTGCGAGGAGGAGAGCGAAATGAGCTTGTTGAGAAGCTGGTTAGCTTTTCTGCCAGTAGCCTTAGGATTGTTCATGGTTTTGCTTGATGTTAGCGTTCTAAACGTGGCATTGCCAAGAATAGCCGAAGATTTTCATGCGAAGATGTCGGATTTGCAGTGGATTCTGAACGCTTATACACTCACAATGGTCACACTACTCGTTTTAGCTGGAAGAATAGGAGACATGGTTAGGAGGGATAGGTATTTCATACTCGGAATGTGTTTGTTTGTCTTAGGAAGTTTTCTGTGTGCGCAATCGTGGAGCATAAGTGCTTTAATAGCGTTCAGAATCTTTCAGGCAGTCGGCGGGGCGATACTCAGTGCCAATACGCTCGCAATAGCTACGGAACTCTTCCCTCCCGGGCAAAGAGGGACTGTGATGGGTTTGAATGCGATATTAGTCGCATCAAGCTTTACTTTAGGCCCGATAATAGGTGGATGGCTCACAACGCATCTCAGCTGGCACTGGGTTTTCTACATCAACATCCCCGTTGGAATAATATCGATTGTTTTGGCTTTCATGCTTTTACCTCCCCTAAAGCCTAAAGAGAGAGTTCCCGTAGACGTAGCGGGCACGATTTTGTTGGCAATCGGCTTGGGATCGCTCACTTTAGGTATTATAAAGGGTCAGGATTGGGGATGGCACAACCAGAAAACCTTAGCATGCTTCGCAATAGCCGTTCCATATTTAATAGCATTTATAATAAGGGAAATCAATTACGAATACCCGATTCTTGATCTCAATCTGTTCAAGATCAGGAATTTTACTGTTTGCGTTACTGGAACCGCTATAATATTCTTCGGCATCTCCTCTTCGCTCTTCGTTATTCCATACTTCCTTCAGGGGTTGAAGGGTTTGAGCGCTGAAGAAGCTGGTTACTGGATGTTAGCTATACCAATAATGAACA
>Ga0190369_1000063_pt1 | contig 14477 bp, 14 predicted proteins | sample 4872181213_MG_FD_165051 | JGI IMG/M metagenome (GOLD analysis project Ga0190369, IMG submission 165051) | Hydrothermal vent microbial mat bacterial communities from Southern Trench, Guaymas Basin, Mexico - 4872-18-12-13_MG | ecosystem: Environmental > Aquatic > Marine > Hydrothermal vents >... | reverse complement strand
TGCTTCTGGCTGATAGTAAAATCCAGTATATTTTGTCATATATTCTGAATACAGCCTTCCATCAGATACATCATTCTTAGAAAACATCTCAAATTCAACCAGAAACTTTGCACAGTATCTTCTAAATACAGCTATTTCCTTTAATACCTTATGGAAATATATGCTTTCTAAGGTTTTCTCAGGAAGAGAAAGGACATTTCTCAAAAAAGGTCTTGACATGGAGATGTCCTGGAAAAGAAAAGCAAATACTTCAGAAAGTATGTAACAGGTAGAAAGATCTCTGTATATGAGAGGAAGTTCAGGATCGGTATGGACTGCTGAAAGACCATGTCCAAGTTCATGTGCTATGGTCTCAAGATCTATCCAACCTCCAACAGGATTCATTACCACATATACCTCTTCTGGAATCTGGACAATAAATGAGATTGCCTGTGAGCTCTTTTTTTTGTCAAAATCTATTTCCAGATAAAGCCCTTCAGTGTTTCTTACATCTATATTCCATACTGACTTAAGAAACTTGAAAAAGTATCTTATACCTTCTTCTGGAAATGTTTCATCAAATTCAGTTAAACTGAGAAGATTTATTGCATCAAATCTCGTAAGCTCATTAAGAGGAAGCCTGTATCTTTTTTTTACCCATTCTTCTATAAGTGGAAAATAGATCCTTTCAGTAGCTTCTAAAAGTTCTTTTACTTTAAAGTAAAACATTCTGTAATCTATTCCTTTTTTCTGTTTGCAGTATTCTATGTAATCTTTAAATCCAAAGTTTTTTTTCAAGATCTCCAGAAGACATTCCCAGTAGTTTAAAATAAATGGCTTCAGGAACTTACAGAGAGGTGTTATTTCCTTTTGCAAGATCCTTCTTTCTTTTATACTTTTTGACTTCTGACAGAAAGGTATAACCTCCCTTATGTATACCTTCTTTTCACCTACACAGGCTGCTGCACCTGAAATCCATGTCCTCATTTCTGCTTCATAAGGCATAAGATTTTTCTGAAGATAGTGATCTATAATACCGTGTCTTATACAGATCCTTTCCTTTTTGTCCTGAATCCATTCTAAAGAATTTGCAACTTCTTCATTTATCACCTTCTCATATCCGGCATATATAAAAGAAGGATCCTTAAAGAAAGGTCTTCCTATCCAGTAAGATAATGCCTGAAGTTTTAATCTGCAGTTTAAATGATGAATGATATTTTCAAGTTCTTCAGTTTTTATTTTTTCTGTTTTCATTTTTTTAGGATAATGTTATTTTAAGCATAAAATTATATAAAGGAGGATAAAAAGATGGCAACAGTTACTATATCAAGGCATTTTGGAGCAGGAGGAGCAACATTAGGAGCCAGAGTAGCAAAAAGATTGGGATACAGATACATAAATGATGAGCTGATAAAAGAGGTTGCAAAACATGTGGGTGCTTCAGTTGGAGAACTCGTAAGTCTTGAAAAGAAGTCTGTAAAAAAGAGCAGACTAATGAGTTTTCTGGAAAAGGTAGTAAAGACGGATATAATTGAAAGAAGGAGGCATCGCAGATTAGATGTTCAGGAATATGTTAATGGTATAAAGGAAGTGATACTGAGATATTATAATGAAGGGAATGTGGTCATAGTTGGAAGGGGAAGCAATTATGTGCTTCAGGGAAAAAAAGATGTAATACATGTGCTTGTTGTGGCAAGTAAAGATTTTAGAATAAAGTTTTTGGTTGAAAATTATGGTCTTACGGAAGAACAGGCAAAAAGGGCTATAGAAAGAGCTGATCTTATAAGAGAGTCTTTTTTGTATTATTTTTCAGGAAAAGAATATCATGATGATCCTATGATTTACACAGTATGTCTTAATATGGATCAGATTCCTATGGAAAAGGCAGAACAGATTATAGTAAGTCTTGTAAAGGAGAAAGAAAATGAAAGATGATCTTCCTCCATGTGAGATAAAGATAGACAAGGAAGGGGTATGGTATCACAAAGGAGCAGAGATTATAAGAAAAGACATTATAAAGTTTTTTTATGAACATATGGATCTGGACGAACATGGAAGATATATAATCTCCTGGAGAGGAGAAAGGTGTGTGGTAGATGTTGAAGATACGGCATATTTTGTGCAAAGAGTTGAAAGAATAGATGACAGGTTTATTCTGTTTTTAAGTGATGAGACTCAGGAAGAACTTGATCCTGAAACACTTTACATAAAAGGAGATGTTCTTTACTGCAAAGTAAAAAAAAGGAAGTTCCCTGCAAGATTTAAAAGACCTGCATATTATCAAATTGCAGAGTATATAGAGGAAGAGGATGGGAAGTTTTTTATTCGTGTTAAAGGAAAGAAGTATGTCTTGCAATGATCAGGATAAAGATACTTTATGATAACAATCTAAAAGAAAGAAGATTTATATCTGCTTGGGGATTTTCTTGTTTTATTGAAGAAAAAAAAATTCTCTTTGATACAGGAGGACAAAGTTCTGTTCTTTTTCACAACATGAAGGAGCTAAAAGTCCCTTTTGAAAATATAGAACACATATTTATCTCGCACATACATGGTGATCATACAGGAAGTCTTATACCTCTTGTAAAAAAGATAAAGAAAGTAAAAGTATGGATACCTGAAAATTTTCCAGAAGAGCTGAAAATTGAATTAGGAACTTATGGAGCAAGGATAAAAAATATAAAAGGTGCTACTAAGCTTTTTGAAAATGTATATTCAACAGGAATTATGGGAAAATATCCTCCAGAACAGTCTCTCCTGATAGATACAAAAAGAGGCATCATCCTGATTGTTGGATGTTCTCATCCAGGTATTTTAAATATAGCTACCAAGGCAAAAAACATCCTCAACAAAAAGATACATCTCATATTAGGAGGACTTCATCTCAGAGGATATCCAAGAGCACATCTTTTTCATATAATAAGCCTTCTGAAAAATGAAACAGAAAGGATAGCTCCGTGTCATTGCACTGGTGAAGATGCTACAGAAATTATTAAAGAGGTCTGGAAGGAAGGTTTTATAGAAGTAGCAGTTGGGACATCAATTGAGTGTTGACAAAAAAAACTTTATTTTATATTTTAATCTTGGAAGTGCCGAGATAGCTCAGTCGGTAGAGCAGGGGACTGAAAATCCCCGTGTCCGCGGTTCGATTCCGCGTCTCGGCACTTTTTTTATTTTATGTATCTTATAGCCTTCTCTAACCTGTATATTACCTCTTCTTTCCCAAGAACTTCCATTACTTCAAAAAGTCCAGGACTTACTGTCTTTCCAGTAAGAGCTACTCTTACTGTCTGAGCAATCTCCTTTAACTTTATATTGTGAGTCTCAAGAATTCTTTTGAACATGTCCTCAAGTTTTTTCTGATCAAATTCTTCCATATTTTCTATCTCATTCTTTATGTCCACAAGTATGTCCTTTTTATCAGGAGTCAGATATCTTTCAGCTGCATTTTTATCATACTCAATTTTAAAATAAAAAAGACTTTTTTCTGCCATCTCAGCAAGCGTCTTACTTCTTTCTTTAAGAAGAGGAACAAGCTTTCTCGTATCTTCTTCTGTAACTTTCTCTATTCCAAGCCTCTTTATAAATGGTATGACTTCCTTTGCAAGATATTCCTCAGAAGACCTCCTTATATGCCAGGCATTCAGATCCAGAAGCTTATAAGGATCAAATATTCCTGGAGATTTTCCAACCCTTTCTAATGAAAACTTTTCTATAAGCTCTTCTCTTGTAAACCTTTCCTGATCACCATATGACCATCCAATCCTTGCAAGTGCATTTATAAGAGCATCTGGAAGATATCCCATATCCCTATACGCAAGAACAGACATTGCTCCATGTCTTTTGCTAAGCCTTGTTCTGTCAGGTCCAAGTATAAGAGGAACATGGGCATATTTTGGAATAGGCTTTCCAAGTGCTTTATAGATTATTATCTGTTTTGGAGTATTTAGCAGGTGATCATCCCCTCTTATAACATGAGTTATTCCCATTGCAATGTCATCTGCAACAACTGCAAGATGAAATGTAGGAGTCCCATCAGATCTTCTTATTATGATATCATCAAGTTCACTGTTATCTACAGTAATTACACCTCTTATTATGTCCTCAAACTGTGTTATTCCAGATATAGGTGCTTTTATTCTTACTACTGCTCCTGGCTTTGGTCCAAGTCCTAAGTCCCTACATTTTCTGTCATACCTTGGTTTTTCACCCCTTGCAATTGCCTGCTTCTTTTTTTCCTCAAGCTCTTCAGGAGAACAGTGACAGTAGTATGCATGTCCTTTTTCAAGAAGCTCTTCTATTATTGAATTATAATAGTCAAATCTTTCAGACTGAAATACAGGACCTTCATCCCAATAGAGTCCAAGCCATTTTAGTGATTCTATGATGTTTTCTACTGATTCCTTAGTTGATCTTTTTTTGTCTGTATCTTCTATTCTCAGGATAAACTTCCCTTTATTTTTCCTTGCAAAAAGCCAGTTAAAAAGTGCTGTCCTTGCTCCTCCAAGATGAAGTTCTCCTGTTGGAGAAGGAGCAAATCTTGTTACGACTCTTTCCATCTCTCTTCTCCTTATAAATATTGCTTATTTTATACCATAACTTTGCTTTTTCACTCAACACTTGCAACTGTCATCTTTATTTTGTATCCTCAACTGCTATGATAGACCTTCACATACACTCAAAAGACTGTTCTGATGGAAAGATGACAATAGAGGAGATATTCAGGGAAGCAAAGAAAAGAGGAATCAGGCTTATTTCTATAACTGATCACGATTCAATTGAATGTCAGGAAAAGGCAATCTCTCTTGCTAAAACACATGGAATCCATTATCTGACAGGAGTAGAACTAAATGTAACCTTCAGATATGAAGGTAGATCTTTTTCTCTGGATATCTTAGGATATCAGTTTGACATATACAACAAGGAACTAAAGGAAAAACTGATTGAGCTTAGAAGATACAGAAGAAAAAGAGCAGAGAAGATATTAGAAAAAGTAAACAGAGAACTTATAAGAGAAGGGATTCCTCCTTTTACTCATAAAGACCTTGAAGAAATAGAAAGGAATGCAGAAGGGACTCTTGGAAGACCTCACATTGCAGATTATATGATCAAAAAAGGAATTGTAAAATCAAGAAAAGAGGCATTTGAGAAGTATCTGATAAGATGTGATGTTCCAAAGTTTCCTCTTTCAATAAAGGAGGCTTCTGAACTTATAAGAAATGCAGGAGGAAAAACCGTATTAGCACATCCTAATAATCCAAAAGGAACATCTCTTAATTCCATTACTGATTCCATTCAAAAACAGTTTGAGATCATAGAAAGATACATGTTACCTTATCTGGATGGAATAGAATGCTGGCATTCAGCACATGATCCCAGTGTAGCAGAAAGATATTTTCATTTTGCAAAAAGACATGGGCTTATAGTTACAGGTGGATCTGACTGTCATCAGCAACCTGTTATCATGGGAGAAGTATATGTGCCTTTACTTGTTGCAGAACAGTTTGGAATAGATCTTATGAAGGAGGAAAGACTGTGGGACTGATAGAAGATCTAAAAGATCCTTTGGCATTTCCTGAAGATACAAAAAGTGTATCTTTTGTTCAGACTCATATATCAATGGTCTTTATGTGTGACAGGTATGTCTATAAGATAAAAAAGCCTGTAAACTTTGGATTCCTTGATTTTACGACAATTGAAAAGAGAAAGTATTTCTGTGAAAAGGAGGTAGAGCTTAACAGAAGACTTGCAGAGGATGTATACATAGGTGTAGTTCCTGTAGTCTTTGATGGAAAAAGACACTGGATAGGGAAAAAAGAAGGAAAGATAGTGGATTATGCTGTGAAGATGAAAAGGATTCCTGAAGAAAGAATAATGAAGAATATATTCAAAAGAGGTGATCTGAAAAAAGAGCATCTAAGAAAGATAGCTTATACTTTGGCAAGGTTTCATTTAAATGCAAAGACATCTCCTGAGATTCTGAGATATGGAGATCCTGATGTATTCAGGATAAATACTGATGAAAACTTTGAGCAGGTGGAAAAATATGTAGGGATTTCTATAGAAAAGGATAAGTTTGAGAAATTGAGAAAGTGGACGGATTCTTTTTATAAAAAAAGAGAGATCTTTGAAAAAAGAATAGAACAGGAAAGGATAAGAGACTGTCATGGTGACTTGCACATGGAGCATGTATGCATTTCAGATAAAATTTCTGTTATAGACTGTATTGAGTTTAATGATAGATTCAGATATGGAGATACGATCTGTGACATTGCATTTCTTCTTATGGACTTGGAATATCATGGAGGAAAGGTTTATTCAGAAAAGCTTTGGGATTATTACAGAGAATTTGCAAAAGAGGAGGATAAGGAAGTAGAAGAGATCTTGAGATTTTACAAAGTATACAGGGCATTTGTAAGAGGAAAAGTAAACAGTTTTCAGATGGATGATGAGAAAATATCTGCTCAGGAAAAAGAAGAGGCAAGAAAAAGAGCAAAGGCATATTTTGATCTGGCTTATAGTTATATATCATGAGATTTCTGGACATTATAGATAAGGAAATTCCTGAAGATTGTCTCGTAGTTATGTGTGGACTTCCTGCAACAGGAAAGACTACTTTGGCAAAAAAGATTTCTGAAAAGAAAGGATTTAAGGTCTTAAGTTCAGATAGTATAAGAGCTGAGATTATAAAAGAGGACATATTTGATCAAAAGATAGCTTCTGACTTAAACAAAAGGATTCTCGTGTATAAAGTTATGTTTGAAAGAGCTCAGGAGATTTTAGAAAAAGAAAGAGGTCTGATCCTTGATGCAACATTCATAAGACGGGATCTCAGGAAGATATGTGCAGACATTGCTAAAAGATACAGGAAGACACTTTGTATAATAGAGACGAGATGTTCTAAGGAGACTGCACTTTCTCGTATAAGAAGAAGGAAAAAAGGAGATTGTGAGTCAAATGCAATAACAGAAGAAGCGTATTTTAATAACCTAAAAATTTTTGAACCAGTAAGCTTAAATGAGTTTCCTTCAGGATCTATTTATTTTCTGATAAATACAGAAGGGAAAGAATGGTTTGTAGAGAAGAAGTTGAAAGGCTGAAAAAGAGGATAAGATGTGCAAAAGGAGAGATTCCTGCTGATATTGTTTTAAAGAATGGGTATGTCGTAAATGTATTTACAGGAGATGTCAGAAAAAGAGATGTTGCAATATGTGATGGAATAATAGCCGGAGTTGGAAATGGATATAGAGGAAAAGAAGAAATAGATCTTTCTGGTCTTTATCTACTTCCAGGATTTATTGATGCACACCTTCACATAGAAAGCAGCATGTTAATCCCTTCAAGACTCTCAGAGCTTCTCATCCAGCATGGAACAACATGTGTTATTTCAGATCCTCATGAGATTGCAAATGTTATGGGAAAAGATGGGATAAGTTTTATGATAGATGATGCAAAAGACTGTCCTGTTGACTTCTTTTTTATGATTCCATCATGTGTTCCTTCAACAGATCTTGAGACTTCTGGAGCAAGATTAACCTCAGATGATATTTCTGAATTTCTAAATAATCCTTACATACTTGGACTTGCAGAGGTTATGAACTATTCTGGAGTTATAAGTGGGGATGAGGATATTCTGAAAAAGATCCTTCTTTTTAAAGAAAAAAGAATAGATGGACATTGTCCTTCACTTAAAGGATATGAGCTTCAGGCATATGTTACTTCCATGATAGAATCTGATCACGAATCAATAACTACTGAAGAAGCAAGAGAAAAGTTAGAAAATGGGATCTTTCTTATGATAAGAGAAGGAAGCATTGCAAAAAATATGGAAGATCTGATACATTTGGTTAATGAAAAGAACAGTTTTAGGTGCTGTTTTGTTTCAGATGACCTTCATCCTGAGGAGATCTACAAAAGGGGACATATGGATTATATATTGAGGAAGGCTGTAAGGCTTGGACTTGATCCAATAGAGGCTATAAGGATGGTTACTATATATCCTGCTATGCATTTTGGACTTAAAGAAAGAGGAGCTATATGTGCTGGAAAGATAGCTGATATTGTGGTCGTTGATAGCCTGAAAGAATTCAATGTTATGAGGACTTTTAAAGGAGGGAAAAAAAGGAGTAAAGAGAAGGTAAAAAGGGATCTTAAAAATTCTGTAAACATAAAAGGCATATCCAAAGAGATGATTGAGGTCAATTGCAGAAAAGGGAAGATCAGGGTTATAGAGCTTATTCCAGATCAGATAGTAAACAGGATGAGGATCTTAGAACCAACTTGCAAGAATGGAAAGATTGTTTCTGATACTGAAAGAGATATACTCAAGGTATGCGTTATAGAAAGACACAGAGGAACAGGAAATATTGGTATAGGATTTGTGAAAGGATTTGGTTTAAAGAAAGGTGCTATAGCTTCATCTGTATCTCATGATTCACACAACATAATAGCAGTTGGAGTGGATGATGAGGATATATGCTGTGCTGTCAGAGAGATAAAGAATATGAAAGGAGGGATCTGTATATGTATTGACGGAAAAATAGAGGCAAAGGTTCAGCTTGAAGTTGCAGGACTTATGACTCAGAGAACTGCTTCAGAGCTTATAAAAGATACTGAAAACTTAAAAAAAGTTGCAAAAGAGGCTGGCTGTTCTGTTGAAAATCCTTTTATGATATTATCATTCCTTGCTCTTCCTGTTATTCCTGAAGTAAGAATTACTGATAAAGGAATAGTAGATGTAAATAGATTTGAGATTGTTCCTCTCTTTTCAGAATGAAATCAGCAGGAATCATCTATAAGTATAAACACAAGAAAGCAGAAGAAGAAGCATATAGGCTAAAGGATTGGTTTGAGAAAAAAGGGATAAAGGCATTCGTAAAAGAGATGTCAAAGGACGAGGAATATAAGGAAGAGCCGGTATTTCCAAAAGATCTGAATTGGCTTATTGTCCTTGGAGGAGATGGAACTCTTCTTGGTGCTGCAAGAAAGATTGGAAGATTTGGGATTCCTATTCTTGGAGTTAATCTTGGGGGCTTAGGTTTTTTAACTGAAATTTCATATGAGGAACTTTATGAAGCAGTAAGTCTTATGATAGAAGAAAAACTTGAGATTCAAGAAAGGACGATGCTTGATGTGAAAGTCATAAAGGAAGATAGTGAAATAGGTCCATTTGCTGTACTGAATGATGCCGTTATAAATAAAAAGACACTTGCAAGGATTATTGACATAGACGTATTTATAAATAATGAATTTCTTACGACATTCAGAGCAGATGGTCTCATTATATCAACTCCTACAGGATCTACTGCATACAACCTTTCTGCAGGAGGTCCTATTGTATATCCTACAGTTGATGCATTTATCATAACACCTATCTGTCCTTTTACATTGTCTAACAGACCATTAATTATCCCTGATACATCTGTTATAGAAGCAAGGCTAAGCAAAAAGGACGATGAATCTGTTATACTTACCTTAGATGGGCAGGTCGGAATAAGCTTTCATTATGGAGATAGAGTAGTCATTTGCAAATCACCTCATGTTATAAAGCTTATAAAACCACCAAAACACAGCTACTTCCACATCCTCAGGACAAAACTGAAATGGAGTGGAAAGACATAGTTCCTAAAAAAAGTATAAGGATGACTTTTTTGGTAAAAAGGGAAGAAATAGACTATATAAGAAATACTCTGGAATCATATGATGGAATGGCTATTGTAAGGACATTAGATCCAGATAAAGCAGAAATAGAAGTTCTTGTTGCTCCTGGATGTGAAAACATCTTTCTGGAGCTTATAGACTATCTGAGAAAGAATGAAAATATAGAAATAGAAACATGAAGTTCTTTATAAAGACAATGGGATGTCAGATGAATGAATATGATTCTGACCTTATCAGCCAGGATCTTATAACTCTTGGATGGGAAAGAACAGAAAGGATAGAAGAAGCAGATCTTGTTGTTGTCCTTACTTGTACTGTAAGAAAAAAGCCAGAACATAAGGCTTATAGCTTTATAGGAAGGGTATCTGCTTTAAAGAGAAAAAAGCCTGATATGATTATTGCTGTTGCTGGATGTGTTGCTCAGCAAAAGAAGGAAGAGATTATAGAAAAGTTTCCTGAAGTTGATCTCGTAATTGGTGCAAGAGATACTTTGAGGTTCAGAGACATATTTCAAAGGTTTCTTTTAAAGAAAGAAAAGATCGTATCAGTCTGTCTTGATACAGCTTTCAGGAGACCAAGTCTTATAAAAGGTTATTTTAAAGGAAAAGTGACTGCATTTGTATCTGTAATGGAAGGATGTAATAATTTCTGCACTTACTGTATTGTCCCTTATGTAAGGGGAAGAGAAATTTCAAGACCTTTGGATGACATCTTAGAAGAGGTAAGGTTTCTTGTGTCAGAAGGAGTAAAAGAGGTTACACTCCTTGGACAGAATGTAAATTCATATAAGTGGAAAGATATAGACTTTCCTGAGCTTCTGAAAAGGGTTTCAAAGATAGAAGGGCTTTGGAGACTGAGATTTACGACATCACATCCAAAAGATCTTTCAGAAAGACTTATAAGATGCTTTGGAGAGATTGAAAATCTCTGTCCACACATACATCTTCCATTTCAGGCAGGATCAAACAGGATTCTGAAGCTTATGAACAGAAGATATACAAAAGAGCAATACTTAGAGCTTATAGAAAAGCTGAGAAAGGTAAGACCAGACATAGCAATAACAGCTGATGTTATGGTAGGGTTTCCTGGAGAGACAGAAAAGGATTTTGAAGAAACAATTGATCTTATAAAGAAAGTAGAGTTTGATAATCTCTTCTCTTTCAAATACACAGACAGACCTGGAACTGTTGCAGAAAGGATGGAGGGAAAGGTTGATGAAAAAGAAAAAACAAGAAGGCTTATAAAACTTCAGGAAATTCAAAAACAGATAACATTGAAAAAGAACAAACAGCTTGAAGGAAAAGAAGTAGAGGTTCTTGTTGAAGGAATAAGTAAAAAAGGAGGGCAATATACAGGGAGGACTCCGACAAATAAGGTTGTGAATTTTACAAGTGATTATAATTTGATAGGCAATTTAGTTAAAGTAAAAATTGAAGAAGCATATGCAAATTCTTTGATAGGGAAGTATGTTGGAAAGATAAGGTAAAATGTTGTCCGATAATGTATATTATGTAAACTTTAAAAAAGATTGACACAAAAAGATTCAGGTTGTAAAAAAGTTCTTAAAAAAAAGGAGGGCTTAAAGGAAGATGGGAAGCGTATTAAAGTGGCGCAGAAGAAAGATGAGAAAGCATAAATACAGGAAGCTCAGGAAAAAGATGCGTCATAAGAATAAGTAATTAAACTGCCTCTACTTGTTTTACTTCAGGAATGTTTTCTTTTAGAATCCTTTCTATTCCCATCTTTAAGGTTATCTGTGAGAATGCGCATCCTGCACATGCACCAGTAAGTTTGACCTTAACGATCCCTTCATCCTCATTTACATCAACAAGCTCAACATTTCCTCCATCTGCCTGAAGAGATGGTCTTATCTTCTGAAGTATATCTTCTACTTTCTCTTTTAATGTCATCAGTCAGCTCCCTCCATTCTTTTTTCTCATAATGCCAAAAATTTTAGAAAAAATCATCTTAAAAATTTTATTCCACAAAAGCTTACAGCAGAATTTGTCTGCCTTTCATGCCATATCTGATAATCCAAAAGCTCTGCCTTGTATTCTTTTGGCAATATTTCAAGGACACAGGCAATTGCAGAGAAACCACAGACATTAAATCTATCATCTACCCTTTTTGACTCCTCCCAAAATTCATCTGGAGACCTTTTTAAAATAGCAGAAATGAGTGCCTTATCATGTCTTTTTGCTTTTTCTTCTAAGTAAATTGCTGGCATATCATGTCCAAATTTTGGACCAATATGTGATAAATCCACTCCTGCTACAATTAAGGTCTCCTTTTCTTCCTGAATTATACTTGAAAGCTCTCTTATAAAATCCTTCACCCTTTCAAGATACGAACTCCTTGTATATTCAGAAATCTCAAGTTTTACAGAACCACAAAGGATAGGGATTATCTTGAAGGCTGAACTTAAAAGATGTTGCAAAAATATAAGCTGAAATTCTATTGAATGCTCGCTTTTATGAGCAAAGTCATCTTTTGAAATCAGGTCTTTTGAAACTTCCTTCAGTCTTCTCACTGCCTCTTTATCATTCTCTACGACTCCTAAGGGAGTTTCAAAGTCCTTTTCTGTAAGACAAAAAAGCCCTTCTGTCATCTGATGTCCAACTCCAAGTATAATAACCCTCTTGTATCTTTTCCCCCTTATCTCTTTATAAACCTTCCCATAAACTTTTGAACCAACAGAGATGTCTATGTGTGGAGCTATGATACAGAAAACATCTCCTTCTGAACTTCCTTCCTTCTCTCCAACTATTTGATCTATACTTTTCCTCAATTCACGAGGATCCTTAGGATATGCCTTCCCACAATGAGAACAAGGTCTTATCTTCTTTTCAGAAAACTCCCTTATTATCTTCTGCTTTGCATTCCTATACCTTTCACTGTCAAGCAGATACATCCTGTCAAGCTGATCTACAATCCTTTTTACTTCTTCTATACTTACAAGAACTCCTCCCATTTTTCTCATAAGAAAGCTTTGAAGCTCTCTTAAAGACTTCTTTCCATCCATCTGAATCATAAACTCAAAGAGAGACAGAGGAATAAGTCTTCCTTCAACAAGTCCAAGGTGATCTCTTACAAATATAAATTTCTTTTCACCTTCCTGAACAGGTAAAAAGTCTAAATCCAGTCTTGCTTTAGGATTTTCTTCAACCATAAAACTTTATCACCCTTTCATCTAAAAATCTCTTCAGCCCTTCACTGTTTTTTGGACTCCATCCAAAGGAGTTTCTCCAGACTTCATCTGATTCCATGCACAGATATATTCCAAGATCAGGATACCATTCATTCAGTTTTTCATACATAAATGAATACAGTTCCTCTCTTATTGGTCTTATATACCTCAGCTTTCCATCCAGTCCTTTTATGAACTCTTCATGAAGTAGAATACTCCTTCTGTGTCTTTTTCTTATTATGTCTTTCAGTTCTGGCATATATCTAAAACTTCCAAGACTTATCCAGATTATCTTTTTTGGATCAATGTATCTGTCCATAATTTCAATTATCCTTAGATAATCTTCTTTCCAATTCTTATAGTATATAAGAGGATCAAAGTGAAATCCTACAATAAAACCCTCTTTTTGACAAATCATAGCCGACTCTATTCTCTTCCTTACACTTACTGCTCCGTGCTCTTCAAGGCAAGCTATGTATTGGCTGTTGAGTGACCAGGATACAATTATCCTTTCCCTATATGGAACTTTTATAAGGTTCTTTATATTATCTGTCTTTGTCTTTAGTTCCAGTATGGCATTTTTCCTTTTTGAAAATTCAGGAAGAAAAATCTCACTCCATCCAACTATTGGATCAAGAGCCAAACTGTCCGTAAACTCTCCTGTTCCTATCCTGAAGATCTTTTCAGGATTTTTATCCAGAACCTCCAATACTTGTCTTAATCCCTCCTCTATATTTACAAACACCTTCAGTTCAGGCTGCTGAAAATATGCCTGAAGTATACAGTAGCTACAATCCATAGGACAGTTTGTTGCTATGTTAAATATCTGATACTTACAGCATATATAACTTTTTGTCCCTGGACAAGGTTTCAAAAAACTTCCTTTATATACCAGAAGATGAAGAGTATCTTTTGTAAGCTCCCACTGTGGAACCCATTCTTTTATTTCAACACCTTTAAGCCTTTCTTTTATCCTTTTAGTCAAAGGATAACTGTAAGCATCTCTTTCAATTATCAACTTTTTTATCCTTATCTCCATGGATCCTTCAAACCTTCAATCTTCTTAAGATCAATCCTTGATATTTTCTCTTTTAGTTCCTTTCCATCCCTGAACCTTATTTCCATTCTGTAAGGAGCTTCAAAATTTTGAGGAGCTACTATAGTTACTTCTTCAGGAAGAGAAAGTTCTTCTACAGTTTTTTTAAAAGATGTTTCAATACTGAAGAGTCTGGGAAATCTTTTTTTATAAAGCCTTTCCAAGATTTTTTTTGTCTTCAAAGAATTACTCATCTCCTTATCAGAAGCTATCTTGTCTATCTCAAGCTCTTTAAAAAGCTCTTTTAGTGAAATTTTTTCTCTTTCACAAATATCTCTTGAATATTCAATAAATTGTCTCTGTTCATTAAAGCTAAACTTTAATTTATTCATGTATTCTGCGTATATCATTATATCCTCTCTTTGAAAATTCCACTCGTAAAACATCCTTATGCTTTTCAAAGAAATCCTTCCTTTTACGAAAAGTTCTTTTACTTTCTGATCAAGATCTTTTTCAATCCATACATAAAAGTCAAAAACTGGTTTGTGCTTTGGAAGTCCAAGAAGGGGCATGAAGTTATTAATTATCTCTGTTTCAGAAACATAGTTTAAAAGT
>Ga0190369_1000062_pt1 | contig 14479 bp, 18 predicted proteins | sample 4872181213_MG_FD_165051 | JGI IMG/M metagenome (GOLD analysis project Ga0190369, IMG submission 165051) | Hydrothermal vent microbial mat bacterial communities from Southern Trench, Guaymas Basin, Mexico - 4872-18-12-13_MG | ecosystem: Environmental > Aquatic > Marine > Hydrothermal vents >... | reverse complement strand
TTATGAAACAATTGGAGGAGGAATGGGAGCAAGTGCAAAACAGGACGGTGAAAGTGCAATACACTGTCACATGACAAATACGATGAATACACCAATAGAAGCACTTGAATACAGCTATCCTCTTCTTGTAAGGCAGTATTCTATAAGAAGGGGATCTGGAGGAGATGGAAAACATAAGGGAGGAGATGGAATAATAAGGGAAATTATGGTCCTTTCTGACTGTGAAGTAACTGTTATTTCAGAAAGAAGAAAGACGAGACCTTATGGTCTTTATGGTGGAAGTCCTGGAGCTTCTGGAAAAAATGTCATTATAAAGGATGGAAAAAGGATTGAATGTGGAGGGAAATTTTCTGCTTTTCTGAAAAAAGGTGATTCAATAAGGATTGAGACACCAGGTGGTGGAGGATGGGGTTTTGTTTTTTAACCTGTTTTTTTTGTCCTGTTTGAAGAAGTCCTTTTCAGCTGCTCAAGCCAGAAGTACACGGGATACATCTCGTTTGCAAATCTGTATGAACCGGGACCTGCTTCTCTGTCTTCCTCTATTATTCCGAGCTTCCTCATTCTTCTGAGGAAGTAAGGAAGAACTTTTTTCTCTCTGGTCTGTCACTGCAAAGCTTCTGTGTGATATACCTTCACGTCCAGATACTTTTTTCCTATCTCTTCAGCAGCTGTTATAATTCCCCTACGGGCATCTTCATCTTTGATGATACCGTCTTCATCTATCCAGAATGTTGCATCACCTATTTCCTGCATGAGGAAAGGAAGACCAGTGGAGTAGTGAACCATAAATTTCATAGCCTTACGCTCAACCTTCATATTCACGGAGTTAAAGGTGCGTTCAAAGAATTCCCGGACTTCTTTATCAAAAAGAGGTCCTATTTCTATGATGCTGAAGATTCTGGCAAGAGAGGGCTGAGCGTTTATGTCGTCAAGGGCAATGAAAAGACCTTTTTTCTCATCCCTTATCTGTTCAGTCACTCTGAAAAGTGCTTCAGGAAACTGTCTGACGAGGTATTCCAGTTCCTGCTTTGGAGGGTTAAAGTTAAGGTAACGGTAGTTTAACTTGATTTAGCAGGTATGCTATAGTAAAATTTTGAAAAAAATCAGGAGAAGAATATGGCATCAGGAGTAAATAAAGTAATTCTTATAGGGAATCTTGGAAGGGATCCAGAGCTAAGATATACTGCAAGTGGAATTCCTGTAGCAACATTTACAGTAGCAACAACAGAGGAATGGAGAGACAAAAATACGGGAAGCAAACAGGAGCATACAGAATGGCACAGGGTTGTTGCATGGAGAAGGCTTGGAGAGATATGTGGGGAATATTTACACAAAGGTGCAAAAGTCTACATTGAAGGAAAGCTCAGGACAAGGGCATGGGAAGACAAAAATGGAAACACAAGATATACTACAGAGATTGTTGCACAGACAATAAGGATTCTCAGTCCAAAGACAGAAATGCCTGAAGTAAGAGAAGAACCTCCTTTTCCTGAAGAAACAGTAAATGAAGAAGAGGATGTCCCATTTTAAACTTCCTTATTCTCATCTTTTTCCTCAGAAAGAGCCTTTTTGAAATTCCTTATTCCTTTTCCTATTCCTGCACCAATTTCTGGAAGTCTTTGTGCACCAAATATTATGAGAACTATAACAAGGATTACTATAAGTTCTGGCATTCCTATTCCAAACATCTTTTTCCTCCTTTTTTTCGTTAAATAAATTATAACAGCTTTCTTGACAATATTAAAATACAATGCTACCTTTCTCTGCAAAAAAAGGAGAATGCTATGGGATATATGAGATATTATGAAACACTTTATCTTATAAGACCTGATCTTGAACCTGAGGAGTATAAAAAAGTCGTTGAAAAATACAGTAAAATCGTTCAGGATAAAAACGGAGTCGTTATCCTTATAGATGAATGGGGAAAAAGAGAGCTTGCATATGAGGTTCAGAAGTTTAAAGAAGGATTTTATGTTCTTATGAGATTTTGTGGAGGACCTGATCTTCCAGAAGAATTACACAGGAATTTCAGGCTTGATGAAAATGTCTTAAAATTTATAGTGATAAAGCTAAAAGACAGAGTAAAGCCAGAAGATCTGAAAAAAGAAGAAGAAATGAAGGAGGTAAAAGATGGAAGCAAATAAGAGTCAGCAGCAGCAACAACAGCAACAGCCACCCCGTCCTCCATACTATTACAGGAAAAAATACTGTAAGTTCTGTGCTGATAAAAGCCTCGTAATAGATTACAAGAGACCAGACATACTGAAGAACTTTATAACAGAAAGAGGAAAGATAATTCCTTCAAGGATATCTGGAACATGTTCAAAACATCAGCGTATGCTTGCAAGGGCTATTAAAAAAGCAAGAATTATGGCACTTCTTCCATTCGTGATTTACTGATGAGAGACTACAAGTCTTTCATAAACGCATATCACAGGATAAAAAGAAGTTTTCTTTCTAAGGAAAAAGCAGGAAAGCTTCCTGAATTAAGTGAGATAGTGTGGTCAATTATCGTAGGAATTCCTCCTGTTCCTGCAGATGAATACAGTCTTCCTGAGGCACAGGATATTGCAATTGATCAGAGAATAGCAATATACAAGGCAATATTTGTTGAGCTTAACAAGGATCAGCCAGAAGAATTCATTGATCAGGGTTTAAGTATTTATGATGCAGCAGCAAAACTTGCAAGACAGCTATACAGAACTGTTATTCTCTGATCTTTTTGCCTTCATCCTGAGATATGCATCAATAAACTGATCAATATCTCCATCCATAACCCTTTCAAGATCTGCTGTTTCAAGATTTGTCCTGTGATCTTTTACGAGACGATATGGATTAAATATGTATGATCTTATCTGATTTCCCCAAGATATCTCCTTCTGTGAATCAATTATTTCTCTTTTCTTTTCTTCAAGCTTCTTTTTTTCAAGCTCATAAAGCTTTGCCTTGAGTATCTTCAGTGCAATCTCTTTGTTTCTGTGCTGTGATCTTTCGTTCTGGCATGTAACAACAATTCCTGTAGGGATGTGTGTGATCCTTACAGCAGAATCAGTTGTATTTACATGCTGACCTCCTGGACCAGATGCACGAAATGTATCAATCCTTAAATCCTTCTCATTTATCTCTATCTTTATCTCTGAATCAACCTCAGGATAAACAGAAACTGATGCAAATGATGTATGTCTTCTTCTGTTTGCATCAAATGGAGAAATCCTTACAAGCCTGTGTATTCCGTGTTCTGCACGAAGATAACCATATGCATATGGTCCTTTTACAGAAAATGTTACACTTTTAAGCCCTGCCTCATCTCCAGGAAGCATGTCAAGGATTTCTGTTCTGAATCCTTTTCTTTCACACCACCTCAGATACATCCTCAGAAGCATCTGTGCCCAGTCCTGTGCATCTGTTCCACCTGCTCCTGCATTTATTGATACTATAGAATTCTTTCTGTCATCAGGATCTTTAAAAAGAGATTCTATTTCCATTTTTCTTATCTTTTCACTTACTGCTTCTATCTCAGAAGAGATCTCTTTTATCTCTTCTTGATCTCCTTCTTCAAGGATGATCTGTGCAAGCTCATATAGGTCTTCTATCTGCTTTTTTGTATCTTCCCAGTTTTTGATCTTTTCTTTGCTGAGAGAAAGCTCCTGAGATATACGGGATATCTCTTCCTGGTTTCTGTTCCAGAAGGAAGGAGATGACATTAGCTTTTCAATCTTTTCTACCTTCTTCCTTTCTTCTTCTATGTCAAAGATACTCCTTTATTTCCTCAATCTTTCTTTTTAGTTCATTTATCTTTTGAATGATTTCTTCCATAATAAAACCTCCTCTTTTTTTCAAATATTTTAACATTTCCAACCTGTTAGGACAACTTCAAGATTATATAAGGAATTTCTGCTTCTTGACATACTACATATTGTGGTTTATATTTATTTTGAACACAACATAAGGAGGCTGATATGAACAGGAAAAAGGTCCTTGTTACGGAAAAAGGAAAGATAGAGCTTGGAGAAAATGGATGGGATAAAAAAGTCATGTCATTTCTTGTTGAAAAAGGCAGGATAGATCTTGAGAAGGCAAAAAACATAGCAGAGTTCCTGAAAGAGCAGATAAACAGAATGGAGATGAGCATAATTACTATTCCTGTAATAGAAAAGCTTATAGAAGCAAAGCTTATGGAATATGGAATAAAGAAGGATCTGAAGATTGACAGTAAAATATTTCACGAAAAGACACTGCAGCTTACAGAAAATGCACTAAAGGTCCTTGAAAAAAGGTATCTGAAAAGAGACGAAAATGGAAAGATTATTGAGACACCAGAGCAGATGTTCAGAAGGGTTGCACATCACATAGCACTTGCAGAAGAAAAGTATGGTGCAAGTCCTGAAAAGGTAAAAGAGATAGAAGAGATATTTTACAGGATGATGACAGAGCTGAAATTCCTTCCAAACTCCCCTACTCTTATGAATGCAGGAAGGGAGCTTGGACAGCTTGCAGCATGCTTTGTCCTTCCTGTAGAAGACAGCATGGAAGGGATATTTGATGCACTTAAATGGGCTGCACTTATTCATAAAAGTGGAGGTGGAACAGGATTTTCATTCTCAAGGCTCAGACCAAAAAACAGCAGAGTTGGATCTACAGGAGGAGTTGCATCAGGTCCTGTATCATTCATGAAGATCTTTAATACTGCAACAGAACAGGTAAAGCAGGGAGGAACAAGAAGAGGAGCAAATATGGCAATCCTGAGAGTTGATCATCCTGATATAATGGAGTTTATAAGAAGCAAAAGGGATACGGATGAGTTGAACAACTTTAATATATCTGTTGCTGTTACAGAGGAATTTATGAAGGCTGTTGAAAAAGGAGAAAACTATCCTCTTATAGATCCAAGGACAAAAAAGAAGGTTGGAGAGCTGAATGCAAGAAAGGTATATGAGGAGATAATAAGGTGTGCGTGGGAGACAGGTGATCCTGGAATAGTATTCATAGATAGGATAAATGAGGATAATCCTACTCCTGAGCTGGGAGAAATTGAAAGCACAAATCCATGTGTAACTGCTGATACATGGATAATGACTTCAGAAGGAGCAAGACAAGTTAAAGAACTTATTGGGAAAAGATTTAAAGCAGTCTTAAATGGAAAACAATATGAAAGCGATGGATTTTTCTTTACTGGAGTCAAGAAAGTATTAAGATTGAAAACAAAAGAGGGATTTGAAGTTAGACTGACTGAGGAGCATCCAGTCCTGAAAGTTAAAAACACGATTGAAACTGAGTGGTGCAGAGCTGGAGAACTTAAAAGAGGTGATAAAATTCTTTTAAATAACCATAGAGGCATAAACTGGAATGGAAGCTACAGTGAAGAAGAAGGATATCTTATTGGACTTTTGCTTGGAGATGGAAAAATTAAAGATGACACCAGATTGAAAGATTTAGCTACAGAGCTGGAACTTGATAAAAATAGGATTACAGAAAAAATAGAAAAAGCTTCATCAGGGTTCTATATTGGACTTCTTAGAGGACTTTTTGATTCTGATGGAACTGTAATTGGCAATCATGATATAAGCATAAGGCTTTCCAAAAATGACTTAGAACTTCTGAAAGCTGTTCAGAGGATGCTCCTGAGGCTTGGAATCTTTTCAAAGATATATCAAAGAAGAAGAAAACACTTATTTCCAGATGGAAAAGGTGGTATGTATGAACTTGTGATATCAGATGACAGTATTTTTGAGTTCTACAAGAGGATAGGATTCAGGGATGTTGAAAAGATGGAGAAGCTTAAAAAGGCTGTTGAAGACTATAAAAGAAGCTTAAACAGAGAAAGATTTGTTGCAACAGTTGAAGACATAGTCCAGGATGGAGTAGAGGATGTATATGATGCAAGAGTCCCTCAAGTAGGTGCATTTGATGCAAATGGTTTTATTGTGCACAACTGTGGTGAACAGCCACTTCTACCATTTGAGGCATGCAATCTTGGTTCAATAAATCTTTCAAAGTTCGTCATAAAAGGAGAGGATGGAAAGCCAAAGATAGATTATGATTCCTTGAAAGAGACTGTATGGTATGCAGTTCGCTTCCTTGACAATGTCATAGACATGTCAAAGTATCCTCTTCCACAGATAGAAAAAATTACAAGAGGAAACAGAAAGATTGGACTTGGAGTTATGGGATGGGCAGATCTTCTTATCCAGCTTATGATTCCATATGACAGTGAGGAGGCAATAAGGCTTGCAGAAAAGATTATGGGATTTATACAGAGGGAAGCACATGAAGCATCAAAACAGCTTGCAAAAGAAAGGGGAGTATTTCCTAATTTTGAAAAGAGCATCTTTAAGGACAAACCTGATTGCAGATACAGAAATGCAACAGTTACGACAATTGCACCAACAGGAACACTAAGCATCATTGCAGGCTGCTCCAGTGGAATTGAGCCTCTTTTTGCAATATGTTTTGTAAGAAATGTCCTTGAAGGAGAAAAGCTTATTGAAGTAAATCCTTATTTTGAAAAGATTGCAAAAGAAAGAGGATTCTATTCAAAGGAGCTTATGGAAAAGATTGCAGAAAAAGGATCAATAAAGGATATGGAAGAGATTCCAGAAGATATAAGAAGGGTATTTGTTACTGCACATGACATAGCTCCTGAATGGCATGTAAGGATGCAGGCAGCATTTCAGAAATATACAGATAATGCAGTATCAAAGACAGTAAATCTTCCACATGATGCAACAATAGAAGATGTAAAGAAAGTATTTGATCTTGCATATAAGCTTAGACTTAAAGGAATAACTGTATACAGAGATGGAAGCAAAAAAGGACAGGTCCTTACATTTGCAAAAAAAGAGCAAAAAGAAGGAACTTTTATAAAAGAAAGACCAGAGACACTTCCAGGATTTACGACAAGAGTAAGGACAGGATATGGAAACCTTTATGTAACTGTTACAGAATATGACGGAAAGCCATTTGAGGTATTTGCAATTATTGGAAAGTCTGGAAGATCAACAACTGCAAAGACAGAAGCAATAGGAAGGCTCATCTCACTTTGTCTTAGAGCAGGAGTAAGTGTAAAGGAGATAGTTGATCAGCTTAAGGGAATAGGTGGAGAATATCCTGTTTTTCAGAAGGATGGTGTTGTCCTTTCTATTCCTGATGCAATTGCAAGGGTCCTTGAAAAGAGATATCTGAAAGGAGAAAAGAAGAAAGAGGAAAAGAAGCTTCTTGCAGTATGTCCTGAATGTGGAGAAAAGCTGAGCTTTGAAGAAGGCTGTATAAAGTGCTATTTTTGTGGATTTAGCACATGTTAGCCTCTTTGATCAATTGGGACATAGTCCCTTTTCTTTGGACCAACATAGATCTGTCTTGGACGGTATAGTTTGCTTTCAGGATCTTCCATGCTCTCTTTCCAGTGAGCAAGCCATCCAGGAAGCCTTCCTATTGCAAACATAACAGTAAACATGTTTTCCGGGATTCCTATTGCTCTGAGGAATATACCGCTGTAAAAGTCTATGTTTGGATATAGTCTTTTTTCAATAAAATATGGATCTTTGAGGACCATCTCCTCAAGCTTTTGTGCTATGTCAAGAAGTGGATCCTTTCTTTTTAGCTTTTCAAGTATCTTATAACACCACTTCTTCATTATCCTTTCTCTTGGATCAAATGTCTTATATATCCTGTGACCAAATCCCATAAGTCTGAAAGGATCATTCTTGTCCTTTGCCTTTTCTATGAATGGCTTTGGATCTCCTCCATTTTCATGAATCTTTTTTAGCATCTCTATTACTGCCTGATTTGCACCACCATGAAGTGGACCCCAAAGTGCAGATATTCCAGCAGATATAGCTGCATATATGTTTACCTTTGCACTTCCTACAAGCCTTACTGCAGTAGTAGAGCAGTTCTGTTCATGATCTGCATGAAGGATCCAGAATACATTAAGTGCCTTTACAACATCATCATCAATTACATATGGCTTTACAGGAGAGTCAAACATCATATTGAGGAAGTTTGCACAGTATGATAGATCGTGTCTTGGATATACGACCTTGTGTCCTCTTGAAATCTTATATGCCATTGCTGCCATTGTCCTTACTTTTGAAAGAAGACGGGCAAATGTGGTATTTATACTTTCTCTGTCTCCTTCTTTAAGTTCTGGATAAAATTCCCTTAAAGCAGTTACCATAGAAGAAAGTATTCCCATAGGATGGGCTCTTCTTGGAAAGTTCTCAAAAAACTCTCTCATATCCTCATGAACAAGTGAATGATCATTCAGCTTTTCTGAAAATTCTCTAAGTTCCTCCTTTGTAGGAAGCTCTCCATGTATGAGAAGGAATGCTGTTTCTACAAATGTAGACTTTTCTGCAAGCTGTTCTATTGGATATCCTCTGTAGCGGAGTATTCCTCTTTCTCCATCAAGATAAGTGATTTTGCTCTTACATGATCCTGTATTTGCAAATCCAGGATCATATGTTATAAGCCCTGTCTTTTCTCTTAGCTGTCTTATATCAATTGCCCTTTCCCCTTCTGTTCCAACGATTATAGGAAACTCGTATGTCTTTCCGTCTACTATAAGCTTTGCAGTCTGACTCATAAACTCACCACCTCTCTGTTTTTAATCCTTAAGATATAGAAGATTCCTTTTCAGGTCAAGTTTGTTTCCCTGAAAACTTCCTCTTTCTTCAAGCTTTTTCTCTATAAGATTAATGACCTTCCCTTTTTCAAGAAGCCATCCTGGTGCAACAAGCTCATCTCTTGGTGGATCTGATGTAAGTCTTTGTATTACGATTTCTGGTCTTAAGTGTTCCAAGAAATCACATACAATATCTGCATATTCTTCCATTTCAAAAAGCCTTACCTCACCTCTTCTATACATCCTTTCAAGCTCTGTTCCTTTTACAACATAAAGCATGTGTATCTTTACACCATCAACAGGAATGGATGAAAGATACCTTGCAGTCTCTATCATCATCTCCTTTGTCTCTCCAGGAAGTCCAAGTATTATGTGAGCACATACATTTATTCCGTATTTTTTTGTCATATAAACTGCCTTTTCAAAACAGCTCCTGTCATGTCCTCTGTTTATAAGCCTGAGTGTCCTGTTATGAGCAGACTGAAGCCCATATTCTATCCATACCATGTATCGTTCTTTGTATGATGATATAAGCTTTAGCTTTTCTTCATCAATACAGTCTGGTCTTGTTCCAATTGATATTCCTACTATGTCATCAAAGCAGAGGGCTTCATCATACTTTCTTTTCAGCTCATCCAGGTCTGCATATGTATTCGTAAATGCTTGGAAATACGCAATAAATTTCTTTGCCTTATACCTTTTTCTGAGATACTCCCTTGCCCTTTCTACCTGCTCTCTTATAGATATTCCCTTCCTGTATGCTCCTGTCCCAGATCCCCTTGAATCACAATATATACATCCCTTATGAGATATGGTTCCATCCCTGTTTGGACAGCTAAATCCTGCATCAATAGCTATCTTTTGAACCCTTACACCGAATATCTCTCTTAGGTAGCTGTTTAGATCCCTGTATCTTTTCATGGTAAAAATTTCTTCAAATATCTTTCAATTTTATCATTATCCCAATTTGTAGTCTCCTTTAGTCCATCCTTTATCACTTGTAGATAGCTTTCAGAAGGAGGATTTATCTCATCTAGCCAGCATCCTGTTATAGTGTAGATCTTAATCCCATCTTTTTCTCCAAGATAAATTTTCATATGATACCAGCTTTTCCCTTCTTGTTCCCAAATCTCATCAAACTGATCTTCTTCTATCTCCCACAGTCTAACCAATGCATGATAATCCTTATCTTCTTCCTTTTCACATGTCAGAAAAGCTACACCTTTGTTTTCCCATTTTGAAGACTCCTTAGCAAAATAAAGCCTATAAGGAACATACATCCATCCTCTATCAATAGGCTCTGTCTTATTTTTGCAACCTTTATAAAAGTGATTTTTATATTCACCTCCTTTCATATAAACCAAAAATCTCTCCTTAAGCAGGTTTGATCCATATGCAGCATAAATAATCCTCATTTTATAACTCCCCTTCTTTTATGTTTAGCTTTTTAAATACAAATTCTTTTACTTCTTTAGCATTTCTGAAAGCTTCTTTTGCTTCTTCTACAGAAGGGATATAAAATTCATCTGGATACCTTATCTCAATAGCATAAAAAGCAAGCTTTTTTGTGATTCCATAAAGAGATTCAAAACTTTTATCTACACTTGAACAGAGCTTTATCAGATATTCCAAACTGTGAGTTCTTTCAAATTCTATTTTATTCTGAACAAGAAAAGCCTTTAATAGCTTTTCAACAGCTTGTTGGCAATGAAAACAGAGAGTATCTGTAATGATTTCTTTTTCAGGTAAGCTGAGCAGTTTTTCTGCTGTTTTATAATCATTTAAGGCCTTGATAAGCCAATTTTTAACTTCTTTTTCAATCATAAAACAATACCTTCTTTTATGGCAGTCCTAATTATACTGCCAATTACTTTTTTTCTTTCTTCTACTTCCTTTTCAGACTTTATTAAAACATCACAAGGTATAAGTTCTTCTGCAAGCTTTTTTCTTATAAGATGTGAAAATTCTATCTTCTCATCTCTAGTGAGTTCTTTATTTACAACTATGAGGATATCCCAATCACTATCTTTCCTCCAATCACCTCTTGCTCTTGAACCAAAAAGTATTATCCGACTAATCTCCACTTTTCCTTTTTCAAATATTTCTTTAATCCTCTTTTTTATTGTCTCTTCAATCATTCTATTACCTTCCATCTTTCTTTACCCTCTCCTTGCTGTCTTTATTATCCTTCTTGCCTTTGTTGCAATGTGTTTTGGAATCTCCTCAAGAAAGGTTTCTGGATCATATGGTGCAGGTGGATTTGAAAGACCTCTTGGATCAAATTCCTTTTTGAATCTGTCTATCCATATCTGATAATCACTGAAAAATGGTCCCTGAACAAGAACAGGAAATCCTGATCCAGAAAAGAAGTTAAAGAATCCTGTGCTTACATTCATATAAACCAAAAACTCTAAGTAGCTTGAATGACCAAAGTCATTTACCTGAAACCATCCAGGATCTCCATATTCTGGCATAAATGGTGGAGTATATCTTTCCCAAAGAAGAGTGCCAAGTATTTTTCCTGTCTCAAATGAGCATCTCAGACATTCCTGTCCTCCTTTAAGTTGATTTAAAAAGGATAAGATCTCCTTTTTTTATCTCCTCTGCCAATCCTTCTTCTATAAGGTATCTTACATATGAAAGTGAAAGTGAGAGAAAGAAAAAACAGCTTAGACTTTTTTCACATCTCCTGAATGCCTTTTCACACACATGAGAAAGATCAACAGGACCTTTTTTTATTATGTCATAAACTTCATCTATCTTTTGCTTTATAAAACTTATAACCTCTTCAATCCTTTTCAAAGGATCAAGGATTGGCTCTCCATGTGAAGGGATTATAATTTCTGGTTTAAGCTTTTTTATCTTTTCCAGACTTTCAAGATAATCCTTTATTGGATTATACTGCACTGTATGAGGATATATTCCAGCATGAGGCAATTCGTCCTTTAAAATAAGATCTCCTCCAAAAAGTATCCTCTTTTCAGGATAAAAGATGGATATATGTCCTGGTGAATGTCCTGGAGTATGTATTATCCTCAGGAATCCACTTTCTATCTCAAACAGGTCTCCGTCATTTATATTCAAGGTATCTGTTGGACCTAAAAGGAGCTTTTTGTATTTTTGAAGTTCATTTGTGATAAAAGAAAGTATATCTTCCTGAACTCCATAAGAACGAAAAAATTCCCATGTCTTTTCAGGATATCTTTCTATGTTCTCTTTAAAGAACTGAAATATCTTTCTGTCTTTTTCATGAAGATATACTGGAATGGAAAGAAGCTTCTTCAGTCTGAGTGATATTCCACAGTGGTCAAGGTGATAGTGTGTAAGGATAAGTGATTTTATGTCACTCAGCTTATATCCCAATCTTTCAACTCCTTCTGAAATCACCATGAATGAATGATCAGTATTAAGTCCTGCATCAACCATAAGAAGACCTTCCTTCATCCTGAATAAAAACACGAGAACATCCTGAAGATAAGACTTATCTCCTAATGGAACCTTTATAAAATTCCATTCATTCATGGCAAAATCCCTTCAAAAAGTATTTTCAGGATCATGTCAGGATCAGGATATGGATGTGATGATGGATCTTCAAGCCATAGGAAAAGAAAAGAATTGCTTATGCTATCAAGTGCAACAGCAAGATAAAATGGCTCAAGTATCTTTTTGAATTTACCTTTTTCTATTGCACTTTTAAAAAGCTTAGAAAGCCTTTTCAAAAAGTCATTATACTGTATTCTTAGCTCCTTTTCCAGTCCAGCAGTTATGCTAAAGCTTATCCCTTTTGTCTCAGCAAAATATAGTCTTATTGCAGGAAGATTTTCTTTAAAAAGCCTTCCTTTTATCCTCAGATAATTCCTGAGCTTTTCTATCTCATCTCCCTCCTGTTCTATTGCACTTGTAAGTGCTTTCTGAAACCTTTCTGCAACCTCCTTTATTATGCTTCTGTATAGATCTTCTTTGCTTTTAAAAAATTTGTAAAGCATTCCTACGGAAAATTCTGCTTCTTTTGCAATCTGCTCCATTGATACATTATGATATCCCTTTTCTGAAAAAAGCCTGAGTGCTGCTTCAAGTATCTCTTTTTTCTGCTGAAGCCTTTCCTTTTCCTTTCTTGAAAGCTTTTCCATATTTTTCCTCCAAAAAGAATATAACTAAGAACATGGAACCAAGGATAGCATATATTCCAGAACTAAAAAATGTATCCTGAAATGCATAGCTCATTGATTTAAGATTTGTTACAGATCCAAGAAGTGCTTTGCTTTTTTTTATGGCAAGCTCTGGAAAAAAGTATTTCTGTGCATAAAGACTCCACTCATTTATGTATTTTTCAATCCAATAGAGGTCCTGTGACTGAAGTCCAGCTATCTCGTCATAATGAAATGCTATGCTTTTTTGAAGCTTATTTGTTGCAATTGCTGTTCCAAATGATCCACCAATGAATCTTATGTAATGCATAAGACTTACACCAAGATTTGTTTTGTCTCCAAGTTTTTTAAGTGCAAGTGTTGTTACAGGAGCAAAAAACATCCCTATGGATATTCCCCATGTCATTGTCATAAAAACAGATTTCCTTTTTGGTGTATAGTAGTTCAGGTGTGGAAGGACAAAGAAGACAGATAAAAGATAAAGAATTACTGTAAGGATAAGGACCCTTTCAGGACCAATCCTGTCACTCATAATCCCTGATACAACAGAAAAAAGACCAATGCAAAGAGCCATTGGCATAAGATATAGTCCTGTTTTGAATGTCCCAAGAAATCTGAGTCTTTCATAATATTGTGGAAGAAGATAAAAGACCTGATACATGGAAAGACCGAGTATAAAAAAGTATACGCCAATTGCAGTCCTGAACTCCCTTATCCTGAATATTGAAAAGTCTATAAGGGGATCCTTTGAGATGATTTCTGAAATGAAGTAAAGAAGGAATGAGATTGAGCTTATAAAAAAAAGCTTTACGATAAACATTGACTGAAACCATCCCTTCTGCTGTCCTTTTGAAAGAAGTGTAAGGAGGCTTACAGTTGCAACTGAAATAAAAAAGAAGCTCGTCCAGTTAAATCTTGCATCTTCTTTTTTTTCTTCTATCTCAGGAGGAATAAATGCATAGCTTGCAATTATGTCCATGATCCCTATAGGAACATTTATGTAAAAGACATATCTCCAGCCAAGATGCTCTGTAAGATATCCTCCAATTGTTGGACCAAGTGCAGGTGAAAAGCTTACAGCAAGTGCATATATTCCCATAGCAAGTCCTCTTTTCTCAGGAGGATATATCGTAAAGATCATTGTCTCTGCTGTTGCAACAAGAAATGCCTCACCACATCCCTGAAATGCCCTGAATGTTATCATCTCAGAAAGGTTTTCTGCCTGACCACACAGAAAGCTTCCTCCTGTAAAGAGAATAAGTCCTGTAAGAAATACCTTTCTTACTCCAAACTTCTTTGTAAGTGTTTCTACAAGGAGGAGAAATGTTGCAGCAGATATCATGTATATGGTTACGACCCACTGGATTCCATATATGTCTGTTGAAAGAGGTGCCATAATCTTTGGAAGTATTACCTCTACTATGGTAGTATCAAGTACTGCCATGAATACTCCACAGATAAGTATTCCTGTAAGGAATGCCCTTTCTGCTCCTTTTATCCTCTCATATACCTCCATTACCTTCTCCTTTTTATCTCAATCTCTCCACCCATACCCACAACAAGCTTTGATATATCTCCTTCTGTTATTTTTACTTTTACCTGCATCCTCTGAACAACCTTTGTAAATTCACCTGCAGATATGTCTCTTGGAACAAGAGCAAACTTTGCAGCACTTGCAGGAAGTATCTCCTTTACGACTCCTCTATAT
>Ga0190369_1000061_pt1 | contig 14530 bp, 26 predicted proteins | sample 4872181213_MG_FD_165051 | JGI IMG/M metagenome (GOLD analysis project Ga0190369, IMG submission 165051) | Hydrothermal vent microbial mat bacterial communities from Southern Trench, Guaymas Basin, Mexico - 4872-18-12-13_MG | ecosystem: Environmental > Aquatic > Marine > Hydrothermal vents >... | reverse complement strand
CCCATACACCAAGCTCTACCAAGTCGAATACTAAACCAATAACTCTTCCACGTCCAGCTCTTTGTAGACGTGCAATCATACCTCTAGCTATCAACTCAGCATATTCTGGTCTTATGCCGTAGTCCTGGATAATCTTGATTAGGTCCTCTTTCTTTGGTAAATAGTCAGTGAAAGCCCAAACTATGTAGTATGGGCTTACTCTACGGTAAGCTACTTGCTTGAACATGTTTATGAACTCATCTGAGTAACCATACCACTTCAACCATGTTGTAAGGAACCCCTCATCTACGTATCCACGCGCATAAGCTTCAAGCAAATAGCCAACACCTGGAACTGTTATTGCTAGTTTATCGTAGATTTTAATCCACTCATCTGGTATACCGTGCATAGCCATGCACGCTCTAAATGTCTCAAAATCAATGAAGTTGTGTCCTCTAAACTGCATCAAATCACCAACACTAGGTATTTCTGGCCTAAACCTAGACTGCATATCGTATTTAACCATTGGCATTAAACCCATCATTACAGGCGCTGACATAATTGTGCTAGCTACAGCTGTAATAGCGAATGCATCTAGTAATTTACGAGCCACGTCAGTTACCTTAGTTTCCTTCATTGGGTGAATCCAATCAACAGCATTAGCAATCGCAAGAACCATGCCTGCAGCTCCAAGAGCTGCAGCTGCTATCTCAAGAGCCTTACTAAAAGACTCATGTATAGCTGGTGGAGAATGAATCAACTCCTCAATCTTCTTGACATAGGTACCTTGAATAGTTTCAACAGCCTCTTTGATAGGTTCGTAAATATGCTTTGGTGGAGTTCCAATCCTCATTGCTGATGATAATTGACTAGCAATTTCTGATACGAAACCTTGAACTATTGGTGCAAAGATTGGTCTAGCGAAATTAATTAAGTAAACAATTGCTGTTACAAACCACTGCATAAACATTTGCATGTACTTAGGTAAATTAGATATGAACATTTTAGCTGAGTCAACAAACATGTTAATGAAGTTTAGTATTGGGTTAACGAAGTGCTGTTGAATAAGCATCCAAAGACCAGAAAACTCATTGACTAACCACTTAGCGAACCTATCTATGCCTGCAACTACCTGGTTAACTATCCAATTAGCTCCATGCATAATCCAGTTAAATATTTGCTTAAAGCCTTGAGATACCCAACCGAAAAAGTTCATAATTCGCTTTACTAGTTCCTGTATACCACCAACAATGAAGTTCCAAATCTTCTGTAATCCACTCCAAATCCAATTACCAACAGTCTGTATGCCTTGCCACAACCAATTAACGAAGTTTCTAACAGCGTTAGATATGGTGTTCCATAGCCATTGCAGGCCTTGACTTAACTGATTAGCTAACTTAGTGACGTTGCTCACGACCCAATTGTAGAAGTTTACCAGGTGCTCCCAAATTTTACCAAGAAAACCGCTTACTTGGGACCAAACCCAATTAATAGCGTTCCAAATAGTTGATGCTACACTAGATATAGCACTAGTTACAGCGTTCCAAATAGTGTTAACTACGTTTGAGATAGCGTTCCAAATAATGTTTGATATAGTTTTAATTATACTTCCAAAAATATCCTCTAAGCTGGGGAATTGAAGAGACATCTAGGAAAAAAGTAGGGTTATTGAGAACTTGACTCTAACGTTTGAGATTCTTCAGAAACTTCTTCCTCTTCTTCAGACTCTCTTAAATCACGCTCAATTTTTCGAATTAGGTTAGCGATTCTGTTACAAATGGTCTTAAGACCACTTGTGTAGAGACAATGGAACAGGTAGATGTGGTAATCTTCTTTCGGAGCGTCTTTACATTGCTCTACGCAGTACTGCAATAGTTGATAGAACTCGTAGACTGAGTTAATTACTCGCTCTATTTTGTACTCAATACTCATAATTCCACCTCTTTGGGGACTTGAGTCCTAACCTTCTCAAAATCAACCTTAATAATTTCTGGTAATTTCTTCTCATCAAACTGTTCCTTCGGTATTATGATGGTTCTAGGTGGGTAACCCTTAACCTGGTAAGTAATTACGACGTATTCAACTGGGTTACCAGCTACGTCGTATAGTGTAATCGTGTCCATAGCTATGATAGTAGCTTTAATCTTCTCTTTAGGTTTCTCTTCAGCCATACCTACTCACCTAAAAGCTCATTAACATCCTTGTTAACTAGCTCCTGGACCACTTTACGTATTAATCTACATACTTTGCAATTACAGTTCTCAGTTATCGCTATGATTATTGCTGCTGTTAATGCCCTCGAGAATGGGTCTACTTGGCGGGTCGGGATTTGAGGTATTTGAGTTTCCATTGTTTTCACGCTTAGCATCATTACTTTCCTTGTTTAAATACCTTACAATTAATTTGACTTCGGTTCTTAATGCACTAAGTTCACGCTCATGCTTAAATAGTCTCTCTAGAATGAATAGTTCAAGACCAATAATTACTGATAGTAGTGTTAGTAGTATCTGGTCCATTTACCACCACCTCCAACGCCTAAAACCAAATATACTACGTTGAGTTAATCCACTTTGCTCTACCGCCGTGCGTAACGCATCTAATATGTCTTTTAGCAGATAATCGCTAGTATGGATGTATACGACTACTGTATGTTCATATGTATCGTCGATGTTGTAGGTAAGTATACGTAGTTTACATGGTTTCTCGGGTAGCCTAAGCTCTAAAGGACTCGATATTAATGCATTGTCACCAATAACCCACTCACCTTCCTTGAATGGGAAAATTTGAGTATCACCATACCAAATAGATACTCCAGTTAGTAAACTAGGTCCAGGTGGGAAATAGACGTCGACTTTAACTATGTATTGCTCATAAACCGTGACAATGGTTTCCTTAGGCTTATCTTTAGACGTGTTTGCAGGTGTAGTAATCTTAACTACGTAGAGCATACTTATCACTCGAATGGTTTTAGGTCGTATGTCATAACTATGAAGGAGTCTGGTACTGTTGGGTCACACCTAATTCGGACATAACCGTTAGCTACGTAGGAATCGGTTTCCATTTTAGCGTAAATCTCGTAGATTAGTTTAGAGTCTTCATCGAGTACTGTGTCTAATGATATGTCTTTCTTGGTCTTGAACTCATAAGAGTAGTTTACTGGTCCAGTCACAGAGCCATCACTTGACTTCGTCACTGACTCAGACGCTATTTCTCTTTCCGTGCCATCTGGAGCTACATAGATTAATTTGACATAGCTAGTGAATGTCCATTTAGCCGTATAATCGCTATCCCATCCCCATTCAACCTTTTGATACATCAAGACAAAATTTCCACTATATGTCTTGGACGTTATGGGTAATTCAAAACGAACTGTTAGCTCGGGATATGGTGGAACATCTTCATTCATTTGCTCAAGACATGTTTTATCGACTAACTTTGAAAAGACCGCTGATAACAACACGTTAGCGTTTTGCAGGGCATGTGAGTAATAAGTAACACCAATCCAACCCTCTGGAACATCTGGCCTATTGACTATTACTCCTGCACCAACACTTATGGTTCCCCTAGTAACATTGACAGCTAATTCAGCTAGGGTTTGACTAACTATGTCGACCTTAAGTTTCTCAACTGTTTGAGCTACAATATCGGTTTTAAGGTTCGATATTGTTTGAGCTACAATGTCTATCGGTATCTTATCTACGTAATTAGCCTCTAATCCAACACCTAACTGAAAATCTGGTCTACCTCTAGGCATACCTCTTTACTCAAGTTCACCCTCAATTACTATGAATGCTTTATGGTCATTCGATGCGTCATCATTTTGGTAGTAGAGTATGATTTTGTCTCCACTAACGTAGGTGAAGTCTGCGTCTAGCTCAACCTTAGCGCTATCTCCACGTATCAACCCATGTCTTGGAATGACTTGAGAATTTCCGTAATACAATGCTATTCCTAGTTGCCCACTTGTAGATGTTAAGAAATGCACCTTGACTTTCTTTACCTTGAATCTTCTTGCTGGTGGTACCTCAAAAACATTAACGAAGTTTTTGGTTCCCGCTGGTGCTGATAGGAGGTATGTAACGTCGTAATTAACCATGGGTTATCGAGAAAAGAAAGGTTTGGGTTTGAGATAAAACTAGCGTTGAATTTGGTTTTTCACGAGCTGTAGTAACTAAATAGTTCGTATAGCTCGGACAGGAGTATGTATAGGGCTAATGCCCATAACCTCTTCGCCTCATCCAAATCTTCGAGTGGTCCATACAATAATTTACTGCGTACACCATAGTACGCAAAGTCCATGCATCTCAAATATGCGTCAATGTATGTGTCTTTACGCAATATCTCTGCCACCTTACCATAAATCTTACAGTAGTAGTCGATAGCGATACCGCATTTCCATGGACACCAAAAACAGTACTCATCTATTATTCGAGTTATTCTACGTGCACAAGCCTCATCACGACCACAGAACTTTAGATGCGCTAACTCGTGAACTATCACATTGGTCCACTGATACTCATCAAAGAAATCAATGTAACCAGCGTTGAGGTGAATAATACCTTTGTCAAGCTCAACGCAGGCTAACCAACCTGGACCTATCCACCACCTATCGCAAAAATGATCAACCGATATTACAACAGATCCCAGTAGTTTAAGCATCGTGAGTAGTACCAGAGTGATGTTCATGCGTGGTCCCCAAGAAGAGGGGAAATAGAAAAAGTTTTAAGTTTTAGGTGTTGGTGAGAGAGAAGCTACGATATGCCAATTTTGATAATTAATACTGCATATAGTAAATCAAATGTTGCTCCAGATGTTGCAGATGCTGTTGTAACTGTTACACGTAGTTGTAGAATATCACCATCATTGACACCAGATATATCAACAGTTTTTTCTTTCCACCCAGATTCACCAGACCACTCCAAATAATCGACGTCACTATCTTTCGATGCATCGTATAACCTAACTCTGATCACGGCATCTGATGGTACATTCTCCAATCTACCCCTCAATTTAACTTCCTTGATGTGTCTTTTCAATATTGGGCATGGTGTAGATGAAACCTTATCGCCAGTACTATCAGCAGGTAAACCATAACGTGTTGTTATGTCAAGTAGCGGTAAATAGAACTCAATGGTGTTTTCCTGTAGCTTGGTGTATGGTATGCTTTTTTCCTTAATGTGGTAGTCTCCTTGAATTGCATCCTTTTCTATGTGGTAGTGTCGGATACCCATACTATCCCTTCACCTCGAGTACCAAATCTACGTAGATGTCTATCGTTGTACCCTCACTGTTGGTAATGTCAATTTTGAATTCGTAATCCTTCGGTAATTCCTCATTTATTGGTAGTGCATTTAAGATGTCTGACCCAAATATTGCGCATGGTGCCTTATCTCTCGTCAATGGTTTATCCTTAATCCAAATTGTGCATGTTGATTTTGTGAATGCTGACCCATCTCCTCTACGTATAAATATGTATTTAACTATGTAATTTTCATCAGCTGTGAACTTCAAGGTTTTGACCTCACCATTCGCTACGGATAGTGCTTCGAGGTGTTTAATTATGAGTTTAACCATGGTTCGATCACCTTAACCTGTAGTAGCTTACTACTAATGTTACTGTTACTGACCAAGATGATCCACTTGCTGGAGGCTTATCACCAGTGCTCGTGTTTTTAACGTTGACTTTCAGCGTTACGTCACCTGGAACCTCTATCGGTAATTTAGCGAATGTGAATGGTTCCTCACCAGCTGAATCACTTGGTGGTCTTGGACATGATAAAACATCAATACCATCCTGGATGTTGGTGCCTAAAATATTCTCAATTGGGTTATTGTTTAGGTAAATCTTAACACCAAAATCACCTGGATTAACAGTGTTTCCAGATACGTTAACCATCATTGGACCATTCAAAATAATTTTTTCGATAGTTTTCGGTGTATATTCAATAATAGTGTATTCAGCACCAGCTTTCCAGGTGACGTCAGTACCTAATTCATATGTTCCCTCTAGGTAAGTTACGTAGGCGTTGTGTTGGTTATAGAATCTATTTAAGTATTCGCTTGGCGTAGCTTCATGAACATCTAATATCAACTTCCTGCCAATTATTCTAACCTTAGCTCCAGATGGACCAACAACTTTAAGCTTGGTGAATGGTGGAACTACGTAGAATAGTTCACCTAACTTTAGCGGTCCTAATTTGTTGGATGATGTTACCTTCATTGGCGCTATGATGTTTTTGAATTTACCAGTTGCTTTACCATCTATCTCTAAATAAACATCTGATGCTGCGTCTGTACCAACAGCTTCAATGACTAAAACTTCTCTCTTATCTGTCTCGTATGTAACTCCCTCAACAAGGATTTTGTCGAGAGGAATAAACTTAACCATTGTTTAAACCACCTTTAGGTATGCTTACCTGGAAACTTAGACTCCAGATGTTATTTCATCAATTCTTCTCTTAGCTTCCTCTAGGGTAATGACACCTTTCCTGTATAGACCCAATACCTCCATGACTCTCTTAGCAGCAACAAGTTTTCTCTCTCTTTGCTCAGCAGTGTCGACAGGCATTGCGTCTAGTTTCTGCTTGGCGTAGACCCATAAGTCATACATTGCTTGAATTCTCTTCTTGTACTTGGCTGATTTTCTTCTAATTCCTCGTGCGAAGTCCTCGGGTGGTGTTGCAGCTACAGCTGCACCCCAATCCTCCAATGATACTTTCTCTAATGCTTTCTTTCTCCTACCTTCCTCAATTGCTTTTAGTATCCTGTCCTTCCACTTTCCTTCAGCTGCTATTGATGCTTTGATTGGGTCTCTACTTGGCGTTAATGCTCTTCTCTTCCACTTCTCAGCCTTAGCTACGGCTGATTCTTGCCAATCCTTAACCCATTCCTCTAGGCTAGGTAAGGGTTTGATTTCTACTCTATGGGGGGCCTCTGCCATACTTATCGAGTTTGAGGATTTGAATCACTCATATTTATATTAAGCGTTACTGAATTTATACTGATGGTAAGTAATCATCTACAGTATGAGTGACGTATCAAAAGAGAATGTTCCAGATGCACCGCCTCATGGAACGCCAATAGCTGGTAAGGCTGAGGAGATGGATAAGTGGTTCCACTATAGGCCTCAGTCTAAGTGGAAACGTCACGTAGAGATGAGGTATGTGGTAGAATACGTAGAAGAGCATCACGGTGATGCTGATAAGAAGATGGTTAATGTTAGGCTTGGTCCATTGAAGCCACGTAAAACACCTGTAGCTCCAGATGAGGTTAGGTTATTGAGTGTTTATAGGCGTTGGTGCGATGCGTTGGTAATTTATGAGGGTAAGAAGGTGGTTATCGTAGAGGCTAAGATATTACCAAATAGATATTTTGCGGCTCTAGCGCAATTGCCATACTACCGCGAACTCTTCAAGCAAACTCCCGAGTTCAAGGATTATTGGGACTATCCAATAGAATGTGAACTAGTCGTACCTCTCTACGACTCAATCATAGAAAAGTTATGTCAGCAAAACGGAATCAAAATGATTATTTATAGACCACCATGGGTAGTTGCGTATCTTAGAACTTTGCCGAGAAGACTCACATCCCCAAGCCACATCTAGAGCTACAAATACAATATCTCTACTATTAGTATCTAGATCAACTCCACAACCATCAAAATTCCTCGTATTTGTGAAATACAAGAAATTTCCTTAACCAAAGATTATCCTCTATACCCCCGCCCCAGCAACTACAAAGCCTAAAATTTTTGCGGTGCGGATCGGCGCGGAACTGAACGGAGCGGTAAAAATTCATGGGTTTTTATTTGCTCCATAACCGTTAAAAATTTATGGTTTTGTTGAGAGTTGCGGATTCGATGGCTGAGCTTGGGTTCGCGTATCCAGGTGTTGAGTTTAGGGAGTTCTTGCCGCCGCCATACGAAATCCTTGAATTGGACGATTGTCAGAGAGTGAGGTTTAGGGTCGTGAAGTGGACTACTGGGTTAATGAAGATTAAGCCTAGGTGGCCAGGCTCTCCACCAGAGAAGGTGATTAGAGTATTGAGGATTTGGGTACCTCGAGAATACAAGCCCTACGGCACAGATTACTGGGACATAACTAGCTCTACCTTGATTTATCAGTTGCTTGGGATACTGACTAGGCCAGACTTCATGGTCTACGAGGTAGAGGTACACGCACACGGCAAGGCCCCAGCCAAAAGATATGAGGTTAGTTGGAGAAGACTAGTACCACCATAATAGATAAATGTCGAGGGATACCTTCGACAAAAAACGTAAAAAATTTGAAGAGGAAAAAAATTATGGATTTAAGGTGTTGGTTATCCTAGCAGCTTCTTAACTTCACTAGTTAAAAGCCAGTATATTCTAAATACGCAAAAATCCATTATTTCCTCACAGGCTATTGGTACCATTACAATAGCTCCAGCTTCTTCACAGCATTGATTTAGTTTCTCCTCCAACCAAGCTTTTTCCTCACTAGTAATCAAATCATTTTGAAATGCCCTATCAATAGCTTCTTCAGCATCTAACTTATCGTTTATCTTACCAAACCTTCTAATCGAGTAAACAAAGAGAATAAGGTCCCAGAGAGGTAAAACCCTCTCATCAAACTCTCTAAGCAGTTGATTTAATTTGTCCAAAACATCTGCAGGTAAACTAGCTCTAAGGTAAGCAATTTGAGACATTATTCCTCACCCTTCAGGAGCTTGAAAATAAATTGGTATAGTGGGTCGTTTGGGTACATTTTGAGGCACTCCTTGACGGTGTCTAAGTCATAAGCAACGTTGTAGTAGAAACCCTCACACTCATAGTTAATGTAGACGTAGCCACTAGACTTAGCGTATTGCCTTGGGTAACACTCTACGGGTACAGATGGCTCATAGGAAACCCTCTTAAGCAAAAAGACTCTTCTCAAGTTTTTGAGGTCCTCTGGAAGGTCCTCCCAGATTGGTCTATCAGACATACTGTCTACTGTAGACGCTGTGAAATAAATTAAAACTACTTTAAACACGTAGAGATAATACACAAATAGCATGATGAGTATACTCATCACCGAAGATGAGGAACCACTTGCCCACTGATGACAAAAACCGAAAAATTAAATAGTCCCCGGCCGGGTGAAGATTTCGGCCGGGCGGGGCATTGAGAAGCTGCTTGACATCACCAAACGCGTTGCTGCATAGCTAACCCCCGCTCGGCCTCTAATCCCCCTCATTCTCAAACCATTCCACGTAGACAGTTGACTGTATACTATATACTAATTATTTATTAGTACTGTACTCTAGAGCGCGAGTTTTTTATAAATAATTTTGAGAATGAACATTGAATGAACATTCTTATTTTAAATTATTAAATATTATAAAAAACTATGTTCATTGTGTACTGGCCTAAGTAGGTACGTTATTCCAGCAAATATTCATTCTGGAAAAACGCTATGAGTCTTCAATGACCATGTTTTTTATAAATTATAAACTACTCTCTCTAGTAGAGAGAGTAGAGTATATTAGCTATGACTCACATCACGAGTTATTTTACGTACATGTTTTTTATTAATAAAAAACTACTAAGTACTTAATGCCTAGGCCAAAAAGACTTGATAGAGGTAAAGTATTGTCAGCCTATGTCCCAGAAGAGATATACAACATGGTGGTTAAACTATCCAAAAAATGGAATAAATCAATATCTGAGGTAGTCACTGAGCTACTGAAAGAGATATTTGAGTTAAAAGGCGAGGAACTACTTGAAAAATACACTCCACACGTCGATGGTGGTGACACAATAGACTTCAGAATGTGTAAAAAGGCTATGGTTCTACCAAGCGGTAAAGTGGTCTGTATAGAGTTTAACGGCGGCACAGGTGATAGTGGTGAAGTAAAGGTACCGATCTGTAAAAGGAAAATATACGACATGTTGGGTAGACCAATATGCCTAGAGTGGTCATATGAGTAAAACCGTGAAGATAAGCCCAAAAACGACAAAATGAGTTGAGTGATGTACACCTGCACCTCTTTCTACAGCTGTAGAAGAGAAATAACAACTAAAAAAAATATGGTTTTAGGAGTCAAACATCTTGTGCTTGTTTCTTAGCACTAACATGAGAGCAACCAATCTTTCATAGTCTTCTCTCTCGCTGTAGTACTTGGTGAAACAATTAATGCACATGTATTTTCCTCTTTCCCTCCTAATAATAATCATACCAAAACATATTTTCCTATTACAGAAATCACACTTAGCACTATAATTGAACTTTACTTGGTGAACATAGTACCACAAATCGTAGTAGTACTTAGTGACCAAGCCGTAGCGCATTTACTTTTCCCTACCAACGAACAATACATCAGTGACAAACTCTTCCTTTTTACTTCTCTCAGCTTCTCTCAATAACAAGTCTCTAATCGCTATTCTTATTGCTTCTGACCTTGACGGAAATATTCCTCTTTTAACTAATTCATCTAGTTCCTCAAGCATTTGCTTCGGAACGTGTACCGATATTAAGACCATCTTCTCTTTAGCTTTAGACTTAGGCATACTAGGTAATTCAGCTAGATAGTAGTATTTAAGTATTACTGTAGTAATGAGGAGAATATTATCTATGAAGGAAAAAGGAAAAGAAAAAGAAGTTGATTTTAAGGGAAGAAAGAAGGAAAAATTGGGTTAGGCTTGAACTAGCTTAATAGCTAATTCTTCTGGCAGCTTTAATTCATCACCTTCAGCTAAATCTAGCTTCCAATGTGAGCAAACAATAATTGCTGTCTTGGTTTTGGGCTCGAAGGTCGCTACACCTTCGTATATATGTGCTAATCGGTGAACCAAGTAAGCATAAAGCCAAACCGGCATCCTGCCAGACAAAACTATTAATGGATTCTTCGTGAAAGGCTTTACAGCCTCAATAATTCCCCTAAAAACATCACTCTTAATGTCCTCAGTCGTCACTGGACGTTGTAACTTTATGTTTAGAATGGTAGCTTGATATTTCCTGCCATTTTTCTCAGCTTCCGTATTGTAAACCTCGACTTCACCAACACCAACGACATTAATCTTGATTTCTACAAATATTTCTGGCTTAGACATAGGTCTCGGGTATACTGTATTCTAACTAATTTTTAAGTATTACCTCCTGTATTGTTTGTGTATTATTTTTCATAGTGACTAATACAGTAAATACTAGGTACAGTATACAGTATCTCGATGCTTGGAAGAGTCAAAAAATGGTTAAGGAAAAAGTTGTTAATGTCTGCGGTGTCGGATACTTATGTAGATCCCATTGTTAGAGCTTTGAGAGGTCCAGATATTAGGTTATTTGAATTGAAAAATCTTCTAACAAAACCTGTAAGAAAGTTCTCGTTGTATGGTAAGGTAACCGACGACATTTGGAAATATGTCAATTGGGAGAGCCTATTCTCAGCTCTATGCGAGATAACGGAGATATTTAACAATGTACAGCCACCACATCACATCATTGACGGATTAAAACATTACCTAGATCACGTTGATGCAGCATTAACGTGTTTAAGATTGCTTGACATTGTTGATGAAAAAACATACATAACATTAAAAGGAATAACTAACGCTATATGGCTCTATTTAGACTACCTAATATCTGGAGATGATGAAGATTTAGAATGGTTCATATCAAAACTAGAATCACTTAACAAATACAATATCCCAGACGGTGAGTAGTATGACTCGCACTAGGAAATCAATAATTAAGGCTAGAGAGCCGAGAACTGTGCATCTCAACGTTAGAATTAGGGAGAGTGATTGGGCAGCGATTCAAGACCTAGCGAATAAACTCGACCTAGACATAAGCCCAATAGCTTGGCTAATGCTAGTATACACAATTGAACACATTCCAGATTTCTTAAAATGGTTGAAGGAAAACTTACCAAAATACGTGAAGTACGCACCAGGTGTTGAGCATGGTTCTGGTTAGAATCTGTGGTCATTGGGTTAGAGTATTCACAGATTTCCCACCAGACCTAATAGTATCAAAGTCAATAAGACCAACAATAGATGAGTTGCAGAGGGCCAAACACGTATTTTTCGACAATGGGGCATTCTACTACAGAATGAGGCGATCAATACCACCAATGACTATGCTCCACGAATACTACCTACAACTCAAACACTACATGAAACACCTAGCAGGCAAAGTAATCTACGTAGTGCCACCAGACACTGATAATTTTGAAAAGAACATTAGGTACTGGACATCATTCCAACAAAACTACAGGGGATTCCTAACCAAGCTGAGGAACATAGCAGACGTCAAAATGGTATTCGTATGTCATCAGTTTGATAAATACCTCGACTTCTACCTAAAGAACATCGACGCAGATGTTTTTGCTTTACCTGCGAGACTAATATCGTTCTCATACGGCCCAAGACCAGTACTTAGGCTAACAGCCTCAGAAATTGAGATGATTAGACAGGCAATAAACACCATAGCGAGGCAAAGCAGACAAGTACATTTGCTGGGAGTATCGTCAAAATTCATCAACAAGATAAAATGCGGAATAGATTGGTCAAAAGTTCAATTCGACTCATTGGCATATAGACACTCACTAGCACTAACGACATTGAGACCAAAAATGATAACGTCCGAAGACAACAAACTTTTAAGATTCGCAGCTTGGATAGGTAGGACATGGAAACTACAGTAGGTGACAACCATGTACAAGGTCATTTGTAGGTCCAAGACCAAACCAGACATTGTTCAAGTCTTCGACAATTGGCTCGACGCATTTGAGTACACTGAGCGTCTAAGACGCATGGGTGTATGTAGCGAGATAGTTATACGTTACGGAGAAATGACTATAGCTCGAGAAAAACCAATCATTGAGGTTGAGTACTACTAAAGAGGAAGAGGTAAGTGTGCTGTATGAGAATTATTGCTGTTGGTGATCAACCTCTCAAGAAATTCTGGAGATACATTAGGGAAAAATACAAATTGATAGACTATATATATCCAGAATTTTTCGACGCAAAAAAGGAATTAATTATCCAGAAAGACTATAGGTCCTATTTGAGAAAGTTAATGAAGAAGAAAAGCGAAGTCTACATAGCTATCTGGCCTGACCACTATTATGATTTAGGTTGTAAATCTACAATATTTAAGGGTATACGGATAGTCTTCCCAATGCACTACAAGCGAGAACTAGATTTTGTGTTGAAACTAGATCCAGATTTCGTAGGTATGCCGAACGAATCAAGACTTCGTGATTATAGTATTTACTGGTTTATTGAGCAAGTAAAGAAGCAATACGGCTTCAAAATATGGTTACTAGGATATAAACCGAAATTTAGGTATTACATTTATCATTTTGATGCTACCGATATCACAGGAGTTAGCTTTAGAGGTATTACATTCGATAAACTTAAGAATGTACTTGCACATGAGAAGGAGATAGTAAATCAACTTAAAGAAATTAAGTATAGCTATGGAAACACATATACAATAGACACCTGGTACTAAAACAACCTTAAACATTACCTTTAAATTCTTCTTTTCCTTTTCCTGCTCAAATTCTTAAGTGAGTAGTTTAATCAAAGTTATCATTGGTTCTTTTATTAAATTAACACCAACTATAAAGAGCCCCAACATAAAACCTACTAAAAATTCTTGTATATCTGTTAGGACCTCTTTTAGGTTCTCTCCCTTCAAGTAGTCTATGAATTGGTATACGCCGAAACATACAACCATTAATATCCCGAAGATGTGGTATCCTGCAGCTATTAAGCAGAACGTCAATGCACCGTATAGGACGTGTGCTACATCAGTCATCTTGATGAGCTTCTTTAATAGGTCCTTGCTCATTGAGTAGAATTGATTGTTTGGACCTAAAAAACCTATGGTTTAACTAGCTTGCTGCTCTACGTCTAAGTCTTCTCTCTCTTATGACACGCCACCAAGTCATATACGTTACGATTTTCTCAGCTGGTAAGCCAAGTCTCGATAATTCTTGCTCTAACTCAGCATCATCTATGTAGCCGTATGTGTATAGGTATTTGAGTTCACGTATTATGTCCATTTTTAGGTCATACTCAAACCTCAACTGAGCATACTTCATTATACGTCGAATCTCAACTTCAGTTAATCCCAACTCGGTTAGTTCTTGTAACAGGCGTTCATCATCAATAAAACCTTCTTTGTAGAGGTTAACTAGTTGAGTAACGATTCTACTGACGTAAGCTCTATTTTCACGTCTTTTCCAACGCATTTGTTCACGTGCTTCTCTATAGACTTCCGTTAATTGTAGAGCTAATTGGTAATTGGCTAGTAAGTATTCTGGGAGTCCTAAACTACGTAGAACTTCCATTGCTTTAGTAGTATCCCATACACCAAGCTCTACCAAGTCGAATACTAAACCAATAACTCTTCCACGTCCAGCTCTTTGTAGACGTGCAATCATACCTCTAGCTATCAACTCAGCATATTCTGGTCTTATGCCGTAGTCCTGATAATCTTGATTAGGTCCTCTTTCTTTGGTAAATAGTCAGTGAAAGCCCAAACTATGTAGTATGGGCTTACTCTACGGTAAGCTACTTGCT
>Ga0190369_1000060_pt1 | contig 14615 bp, 16 predicted proteins | sample 4872181213_MG_FD_165051 | JGI IMG/M metagenome (GOLD analysis project Ga0190369, IMG submission 165051) | Hydrothermal vent microbial mat bacterial communities from Southern Trench, Guaymas Basin, Mexico - 4872-18-12-13_MG | ecosystem: Environmental > Aquatic > Marine > Hydrothermal vents >... | reverse complement strand
TTCCATCTGTTGTATCTCCTAATTTTAGCATTGGTGTTAACGTTTTATTTAAAATAGTTGAATTCGCATCGAACTACTTGTACAACACAGATGTCGAAATAGTTGAAATTCATCATCGCCACAAAAGAGATTCTCCAAGTGGTACTGCCATAAAATTGGCAGAGATTATTAAAGAGGTTTTTAAGTCAAAGGGTAAAGACTTGACTTTAAAATTCTCAAGAGAGGGGATATCGCCCAAAGGAGATGAGATAGGTGTTTTCGGCATAAGAGGTGGAGATGTAATCGGTGAGCATACTGTTTTCTTTTTCGGTGATGGCGAAAGAATTGAGATAACGCACAGGGCTTTAAGTAGAGAATGTTTTGCTTCTGGAGCGATATTAGCAGCAAAGTGGATTGCAAAGGTCGAAAAACCTGGAATATACACTATGATGGATGTTCTTGGATTTTAAAAATTTAATGTGTACTAATTTATTCGTTTTAATTATAATTTCTTAATATAAGAATTTTATTAGAATTTTAACAAATCACATATATCTTTACATGTAACAAAAATCGATTTCTCCACTCCTAAGGAATATAAGAATAATTTTATGACATCATTTTTGATATATTATATAAGATATACGATTTAAGACCTGCATCTTGCAGAGCTTTTCCATTTGTACCAGCTTTCTTCGACTTTCATGAAAGAGTTTTAGTCTCTCTATTCGATCCAAAAGCCTTTGAGTTTTGTAAAGGAATAGGCGATGGAGAAATGGATTTAGATGTAGTTTACGATTGTGCTTTGGCATGTCGCAAGATCTTTGCAGATAGAGTAAAAATACTTGCAGATTTCAGAGATTTGCATGAGGCCTTTTTATTAGTTGCGTTGAGCACACCTAAAAAGATAGGAATGATAACTGGAAGTCCTTGGAGAACTCAGTGTTACTGTTCCACTTGTAATCTCAGAACACTACAAGATTTACAAGGACATGCTAAAGAGAGATTTCAAAGACTTTGGAGACTATTTGGTGTGTGAAAAGTGCTTAAACAACGATCCAGAAGAAACGAGAAAAAAACTTCTGTTTAATCCCGAACTTAGAAAAATCGTTGAAGAATTTATACGTTTTTAGTGGAAGGGGACTGTGTCCAAGAATTCAACATTTTAGGTACAAATATCAGTCTTCAACAAATTTAAAGCTATTTAAATGGAAAAATACGATTAAATCGAATTTTAGAGATTCGAATTCCGAATTTTTGGACATAGCCAGTGGAAGGGTAAGTATTAATATGTCGTATTGTATACAATCTAATTGAAATGCTTGAGCAAAAACTTGCTGAACTAAAGTTCAGATTAGCGGATATATTCGTTCAGAGAGAATCGGAAATAACTGCAGTGTTATCGGGTTTACTATCTGGAGAACCTACAATACTGGTTGGAGAGGTTGGAACAGCTAAAACTGCTTTAATAGAAAAGTTAGCTGAGATGATAGATGCTAAGTACTTCTACTACTTACTAACAAGGTTTACTGAACCAGATGAGATCTTAGGAACATTAGATATAAACGCTTTGAGAGAAGGGAAGTACGTAAGGAGAACTGAAGGAAAGCTTCCAAAAGCTGAAATAGTTTTTTTAGATGAAATATTTAAGGCATCATCAGCGATAAGAAATATCCTATTGGATATAATTTTGAACAAGAGAATTTTCAGCGATGGAGTTTACATAAAACTACCAATGCTTGCTTTATACACTGCAAGTAACGAGATAAGCACAGATATTGAAGATGTTCCGTTTTACGACAGATTAACTATTAGATGCTTTGTTAAGAGCGTTTCTGAAGATTCATGGGAGGAGTTAATTGAAAAAGGCGTAATCCTCGACAGCGGAATTGAAACTAGTAAGATTTTAAGTGTTGATGACGTTAAAGAGCTACAGAGAATTGTTAACGATAGGTTTAGGAATATAGTTAAGAATCAATCGCTTATGCGGAGATACATAGAGGCTCTAGCAAGGCTAAAACAGAGAGGAGTACATATATCAGATAGAAGGAAGATAAAGGTTTTGAAAACTGCATCGGCTATTTCTGTGATTTACGCTGAAAACGAAGTTAGTTTAGATTCACTTGCAGAGGCTTTGAAGTTTACAGCAGCTCACGATGAAGAAGAACTCAAAAAGGTTGAACAAGTAATACTAGAGCTTGGATTGAGCAGTTTTTATCAGCATGTTCAAAAGATTCAAGTCGTAACCGCTGAATTACAGAATGCAGTTAATGCGAGTATTAACGGTAGTATTGAAGAGATAAAGATGCTTTCCACAATATACAAAAAAGCATCAAACGTTATACACGAGATCCCAAAAAACCCAAGGTTAATACCATATCTAAAGCAGTTCAAACAAGTGTATCACAAAGCTGGAGATATACTTGAAAGAAAGAAGGCCGAACTCTTTGGAGAATGATTCAAAACAACTTAGTAAACATAACAAATCAGAACGTAGTTTACGACTTTGTTGCTCAAAGGATAGGGAGTTATCTCCCTAAAGAGTTCCAAAAGATATACAATGCAAGTGAACATGTGAGAATTATAGCTTGTGATAGTTACTTTTTGCACTACTCCTTATATCCGTTTTTGAGGAGTAAGAACGACGATGAAATCCTTGAAGAAGTAAGGAAATTCTTCGCAGACTACATGAGTGATAAGAGGTTTCAGAGAATCAGAATGCTCACAACTCTTGACGATGAAATGAGCTTGGTTTACAGTATAGCTTTAGCAAAATCGATTATTGGAAGGATTATCGGTAAAATAATTAAGGATGGTGAGTCAAAGCTTAGTTTAGCAGTTGCAACGGCAATTAGAGGAATGGCAAACTCTGGAGAACTCAGCGTAATACTTGAAAACGCATCAAAAGAAGCTGGAGAGATTACCAAGAATGCAAATGAAGTAAGAGAGCTAATTGGAGGAAAGGAGGCTGGAAAGGAGGCTGGAACTTTCAAGAAGGTTTTAGACTTGGCTGAGCATATGTTTTACGTGAAGTTTATGAGAGATATCGTGACGATGTCAAAGAGGCTTTCAAGTTACGTTCCAAAAGCTTCGCATATATTCAAGAGGAGAGGTAGGTATGGAGATGAGATATCTGGTTATGGATTGACCAAATTAATTGAGAGGGCTTTGGTTAGAGAATTAGCGTTACCAGATGAGCTGTTTTTGATAAAGTTTGCTGGAGAGGGATTCCTAACGAGAGAAAAGTTAAACGTTGCAGAAGGAGCATACTACATACTCATAGATAAAAGCGGGTCAATGGCTGGAGAAAAAACGATTTGGGCGAGAAGTGTTGCAATGGCAATTTATAGAATGGCTAAGATCAAGAAAAGGAAGTACTTTCTTAGATTTTTTGATACAAGAACTTATCCAAACGAACCACTACAGAACTCTGAAGAAGTTGTAGATGCTATCTTAAAAGTTCAGTCTAACGGTGGAACGGATATAACAAACGCTTTGAAAACTGCTTTGAGAGATTTAACTGAGAGGGGTTTTTCAGACTTTACGAACACGATAGTTATAATAACGGATGGGGAAGATGTCGTTGAGAACCTTTCTAAGGATTTGAGAAGGGCTAACGCTTCTCTCGTTTCCGTGATGATACAAGGAGATAACGATACACTCAAAGCTATAAGTAGTCAGTACATGAAAGCTGAACTGACTGAGGAAGGTGGTGCTAAACTCTTAAAGCTCGTTGAAATTACATAATAGCAATGCTTAAATACACCCTTAATCATAATCATAATGGGGGAAACCGTATGGGTAAAATCGTGCACGCTCAAACGGTATTACCATCTGAAATGCTTGAAGAATTAAAGAAGAAGACCGGTGAAAGTTCAACAAAAGATGCTATTTATAAAGCTATTGAGCATTACCTAGCTTGCCCATATACACGCGAAGAGCCTATTGAAAAAAGACTCGAAGAAGTACTAAAAAGAAGAAAAAGATAGATTTTTAAAATTTTTATTTTTTCATTTTTATTAATGCATTTTCAGCAGCGATTATTATCGGATACATCACTGGCGCAGGAGTTAAAAGTGGATGAGTTCCCACTTGAGCCGTGCTGAGGTCTGAGGCGGTCATACCGTTCTGTATTGCTAGTGAAACAATATTAATCATCTCTCCAACTTCTTTTCCACCATATATCTGTCCTCCAAGGATTTTTCCAGTATCTGCACAGAATAGAAGCTTTACTTTAACTGGAACCGCATCTGGGATCTTCGCTGGATGTCTGTTGACAGTATCGCAAACTCCGACAACTACATCAAATCCCTCTCTTTTTGCCATCGTTTCAGTTAATCCAGCTGCACCAAAAGCTAAGTTTCCTACATAAGTTGAGAACACACTTAAAGTTCCCTTATTAGCCTTAGTAACTCTAAGCTTGAACAAGTTCGCTCCCGCAACCTTTCCATCAGCACACGCAACAGATGCGAGCAGGAGTCTTATCGGTTTTGATGTGAAGAAATCTCGATGCTCCGCACAGTCACCTACAGCAAATACATCGTTTACACTAGTTCTCATGTATTCATCAACCCAGATAGCTCCGCTTTCACCGATTTTTAGTCCAGCTTTTTCAGCTAATTCAACGTTTGGCCTGTATCCAACAGATAGTATCACTAAATCTGCATCGATCTTTGTTCCATCTGCAAGCTCAACGCCTTCAACGCTGGAATCTCCTAATATCCTTTTAACTGTATTGTTGAGGTAAATCTTTACTCCTAACTTTTCGAGTTCACTTTTTGCCACTTCTGCAAATTCCTTATCAAAAGCCACTGGCAACAACTGATCCATCATTTCAACTATTGTAACTTTCTTTCCAGATTTTGCAAGCTGATCTCCAACTTCAAGACCGATAAAGCCTCCTCCAACTATTACTATTTTTTCAGATTTCTTCGTTGCATTGTAAAGTCTTTCCAACTCATCGGCATACTTTGAAACTACGAAAACTCCTTCTTTGTCTACTCCATCGATTTTTGGTATAACTGGTTTGGAACCAGTTGCAAAAACGAGTTTCTCATAACTTATCTCTCTCCCATTAGCGGTTTTAACGACTTTGGACTTTAGATCTACATCCGTAACTTCATCGACTATAAACTCTATACCCAAATCTTCGAAAGGCTTTAGAAGTAAGACGTTCTCATCTATTGATTTGAGAGTATTAAAGATGTACGGAATTCCACATGGAACCATTCCAACTTCCTCTTTTTTTATTACTGCAATGCTTTTGTCTGGATAGGACTTCTTTGCAGTCATTGCAGTCACTAAACCAGCTGGGCCACCCCCGATAATTACGCAATCGTATTTCATAATAATTTCAGCTATTTTTGGGATTAAATTTCTTTCTAAATTAGGTGGGTGGACGTGTTAACTTAAGGATGTGTCAACTTAAGGGCGTAAGCTTTAAGTATCGAATATTTCGCACTAAGTTGAAACATCCTTAAGTAGGTAAACTCAAGGCGTTTGTAGGACAAACTCTGACGCAAGTTCCGCAATGAATGCATTTCTCAACATCTGCAACGACTTTCATATCTTCATCAAATCTAAAGACTTCTGTTGGACATATACTTATACACAGACCGCAGTGAATACACTTACTGTCATCTTTGACAACAGCTCCCGTAAGCTCCACTACTTCTACTCCCATTTCTTTTAGAACTTTTTCAACTTCCATTGCCTTTTCATCGGAAACCTCGATAACTATTTCTCCTTTTCTTGCACCTACTTCAGCTTTTAGTATGTTTATCAATGCTCCCGTTTTTAACGTAGTCCTTGATATTATCGGTTGCTTTACAGTTCTGGAATCGTATCTGAGTAGTAATAACATTATATCACCTCGCAACTAACCTACTTAGATCTTCACTCGTTACAAGCCCAATGACCCTTCTTTTCGCATCTACTACGGGTAAAGCAGATATGTTGTGTTCTTCCATCTTTCTTGCAGCGATTTCAACTGGCTCATCTGGATGGGTTACTATAACCTTCTTCGTCATAACCTCTTTTACGCTACCTCTCTTATTCAAAGCTACAGCTTTGGCTATATCCCATGATGTAACTATTCCAACCAAAATACCTTCAGGATTTACAACTGGCAAGTGATTTACACTTCTATTTATCATGATCCTTGCAGCTTCCTCAATTGAAGTATCTTCACTAACTGTAATCGCAGTAGTCATAACACTCCTAACAACTTTAATCTCCTTTTGTCTCATGGGTTTGAGTTCTCCCTTCCTCGATAACCTCTCAACTGGTTTGGTTAGGAAAAACTCACCTCTCTCTATCATCTTCTTTAGGTCTTTCATAATCTTTCTTGCCATGTAAAGACTCGATAAGGGGGAAACTCTTACTTCTTCTCCGTTTATTTCAACTCTTCCACTTTTCAACTCCTCATATGTAACTCTTCTCACAACTGGTTTATCTCTTCGAGGAACTCCGAAGTCTATTATCTCTGTAACTATATCTCTATCTCTAATAGCCGTAAACTTTGCCATCTCTTCGTCCAGTATTGGAATCGGAACTCCAATACCAACGAACATAGTTACACCATAGCCCGGAAACACAGCTGCCTTCATGTATTCGGGTTTCATATCTTTCAGATTACCCTTCACCATGAGTGTTGCAAATGGTGGAGAATGCTGAGTTCCTTCCCCGATTATGTAGCCTTTAGCACCACATAGAAAAATCCTCGTTCCGATCCCAATAGTTCTATACTCTGGATCGTTGTTGAGTGGCGAAATCTCACCGGTTCCAGCAAAGGTAACGTTGCCAAAATTTGGTAGGAGTGTTCCCATATAAGTCCTCAAAACCCTATCAGATGAATTAGTTGCAGCTTTATAGCGTTGATAAGCGTTTCTAGGATTTACCATTATCGCCTGATTTAGATCTTCAAGGGAGATCTCCGTAACTATCTCCTTTCTTGGATAACAATCCGTTCCGTATCCTATTGCCTTAAGCTCTACTTCCCTACCACTAACAAGCTCCTCAATTACGTGTGCTCCTCCATAGTTTTCTCTACTTTCAGATACCTGAGTAACTCCAAGATAGGCATCAACTGCTGCTATTCCAGTGTAAGCTTCAACATCGTTAAGCCAAACTCTTTTCATCTTTATTGGCGGATCAGAATGACCAAAATTAAGAAAAACACCAGATGAACACATTGCTCCAAAAGTTCCAGTCGTTACAACATCTACTTCTTTAGAAGCTTTCTCAGCACCTAAACTTTCAACTATTTCTTTCATCTCCTCAGCAGTTACAACGCATACGTCACCGTTCTTTATTTTTTCATTTATTTCGTCAATAGTTTTCATGTTGTCTTGGTTTAGTGAAGATATTTAAATCTTTGTAATATTAGTGAGCAAAAAAATTACCATTCGTAATATAGAGTTAAACCTTTACCACCTTACTACCTCTCGCCATTGCCACCTTTCCAGTTCTTGCAAGCTCCTTTATGCCGTACTGTCTCATCAAATCTATAAAAGCGTTTATCTTATCTTCATCTCCAGTTATCTCAATTATAAAGCTATCCCTCGCAACGTCAACTATTCTAGCTCTAAATATATTTGCTATCTCTATTATTTCACTTCTCTTTTCTGGTGGAGCATTTACCTTCACTAAGCATAGCTCTCTAACGACTGACCCTTCGGTTATATCACTAATCTTTATTACTTCTATGAGTTTGTTTAGCTGCTTTATAACTTGTTCAATCGTTTTTCCGTCTCCGTTAACGACAATGGTCATTCGAGATATGTCTTCCCTTTCAGTGATCCCAACTGATAAGCTTTCTATGTTAAATCCCCTACGCCTAAAGAGGGATGCAACTCTCGCCAAAACTCCAGGCTTGTTTTCAACTAAAACTGCTATTGTATGCTTCATATCAATCCTCCTCATCTATAACATCTTTCAGTGAAGCACCGGGAGGAACCATTGGAAATACGTTTGCTACTTGATCAACTCTAAAATCTACAACGACGGGAGCATCGGTCTTTTTGGCAGTTTTCAATGCATCTTCTACTTCACTTGGCTTTTCAACGGTGATTCCGATTGCACCAAATCCCTCAGCGATTTTTTCAAAGCTCATCTCTTTGCAACCTATGCAACTTGCAGAATAACGCTCTTTATAAAACAGCTGTTGCCACTGCCTAACCATTCCAAGATATCCGTTGTTTAGTATGAGAACTTTGACAGTTATTCCGTATTGTACGCATGTGGCCAATTCTTGTATGTTCATCAAAAAACTTCCATCTCCCGCTATGTCTATTACATCTTTGTAAGGTTTAGCCATTTTTGCACCTATAGCTGCTGGAAATCCAAAACCCATTGTTCCAAGTCCACCGCTTGTTATAAACTGTCTGGGATATTTTACTTTGAAGTATTGTGCAGCCCACATCTGATTTTGTCCAACTTCAGTAGTAACTATCGCATCTGGAAAAATCTCGCAAGCCTTTTCTATTACGTATTGTGGCTTAAAACCATCCTTCTTATACTTCAGTGGATAAAGTCTTCTCCATTCTTTTACTTTGTCTTCCCATTCCTTTCTCTTCTTATATTTTACGTACTCTAAGAGTTTTGATAGTACAGCTTTTGCATCTCCAACTATTGGAACATCTGCATCAACGTTCTTTCCAATTTCAGCTGGATCTATGTCGATATGGATTATCTTTGCATACGGAGCAAACTCAGACACTTTTCCAGTAGTTCTATCACTGAAACGGCAACCTACGGCGATGAGTAAATCGCATTCAGATACGGCATAGTTTGCGTATTTGGAGCCGTGCATTCCGATCATCCCTAAGCAGAGTGGATGCGTCTCTGGAATTGATCCCTTACCCATTAACGTTGTTACAACAAACGCTGGAATTGTTTCAGCAAGTTTAACAAGTTCTTCACTCGCATTCGATAGTATTACGCCACCACCAGCAAGAATTATCGGACGTTCAGATTTCATTATTAGTTCGGCTGCTCTCTTTATCTGTCTTGGATGACCATCGTATTTTGGCTTGTATCCGATTATATCAACTGTTTCTGGATAATCGTACTCTATGTCTTCAATTGTAACATCTTTTGGCAAATCAATTAGCACTGGCCCGGGTCTACCGGTTGATGCAATGTAGAACGCTTCTTTGATTATTCTCAAGACTTTACTTGGATCTGTAACTAAGTAGTTGTGCTTTGTTATAGGCATTGTAATTCCAGTTGTATCCGCTTCCTGAAATGCATCGTTTCCAATCATAGGTCTTGGAACCTGTCCAGTAAAAACGACAACTGGTGAAGAATCCATATACGCTGTAGCTATCCCTGTAACGGTGTTAGTAGCTCCTGGCCCTGAGGTTGCAAACGCAACACCAACTCTTCCACTTGCCCTTGCATACCCATCTGCTGCGTGGACAGCAGCTTGTTCATGCCTTGTAGTTATGTGGAGTATACTTGAATCGTGAAGGGCATCGTAGACTTCTAAGATTGCACCACCAGGTATCCCAAAAATCACGTCAACCCCTTCAGATTCCAACGCCCGAACAATGGCATCAGCTACCTTCATGAAAAACACCTCGAGTTTAGAAGAGTACTACTACGATGAATTTGTGCATTGAATGCATTATTAAATAGAAGTTTTAAAAAGATTTTGGTTAAATATGCGAAAACGATATATCATCTTAACGTATTTAAGGGATTAGATGAAAAGGAAAGAGTTCAAGGAGTACATGGATTTGAAACCGTTAACTGATGAAGAAATAGAGGAGTTATTAGATGATAAGCCAAAAAAGAAGAGAAAGAAGAAATCATCTAAGACCGAGTAATTCTTCTAAAGCTCTTTTTTGATCTTTTGCCTTCACTATTCCACTCGCTATTAATACTCCTTCTGCACCCAATTCTAAGGCTTTAACGTAGTCTTCATGAGTAGTAATCCCAGCACCACATAAAACCTTAACATTTGGATTTACAGATTTTGCAGCCTTAACAGAATTTTCTACTACCTCTGGCTCTGCTTTACTCACTGGAATACCAGTACCAATTAACTCTGGTGGCTCTACAGCAACGTAATCTGGATTTAGCGCTGATGCTGCAGCAGTTGTTGCGACGTTGTTCGTACAAACTACTGAAACCATTCCCAACTCTTTAAGCTTTGAAACGTTGAATTCTATATCTGCAAGTCTTAACCTACGTTCAGAATGGTTAATCAGGCTACCTTTAGCTCCGTACTCTTTAATCATTTCTGCATTGATTCTTCCAGTATGACTTCCAAAATCAACTGCATCGATGTGTTGTGCAAATACGTCAATATTCAACTCCCTCGCAAGAATTGGTAAATCCAGAAAGCTTACTGCAATAGCCACGTAATCGTCTGTTCTTGATGCAACGTTTTCAACTATCTTTCCAAGTTCGTAAGCTCTTTTGCCAAATCCTTCTCTATACGCTTTAAAGTTTATGATTACTACACCCATTTAAGTTAATTTATTTTAAGTTCTTTAAGTGTTGCGATACGATGCTTAAATGTGTCCACTTTGTGCGAAAAATTTAAATAGTATATATGTAAGCCTCTACACTTTATACGATGCTTTATCGACTAATTCTCAAAGCTCTAATCTCATGATTTAATCCGCTTAAGAAGTGTTAGCAACCTATTTTTCGGATATTTTTCGATAAAGCAAATTCTGCTGATTAACTTAAGGGTGCCAAGCGTTAAATATATCGAATACATATGCTTTTCGCATTAAGCAGTACTTCACAAAGTGATGATGGACTACCATAGTTTGTTGATATAATATCAACAAATAAAATACAAAATGCATAGTTAAATTGTGTTTGGTTGTCTAAAGGTTGAATAAGCGTTAAAATCCATTTGTTAATCTAAACAGGCAATGAACCACCAAACACGATTTAACAATTTTAGCATAACAACATCACGAACACAAACATGATAAGCTAAAACTCGTTAATTAAGATCAAAGCTAGAAAAGCTTGAGCTTCTATGATTGGATTAGCAAACACAACTAAGAAGTGTATATCGTCTATGCTTACGACAAGGGCTGGATAGACATAATTGGTGAAGACGCTAAAAGAAGAGAAGACTCATTTATATTCGAGAGGAAAAGTGTTTGAAACTCTAGACAATCTAACTTGTCCAACTATATTCGACAAGATTACTTTATTCCTTTAACACTTCACGAGGATTGTCAGAACCGATTATTTTAACCGCAATCTTTCCTCTACTAAATTCAACCATATACTCTATCAGAAACTCGTCTTCATTAAATGATGCATCATAGAACTCCACTCTCCTAATACCCACTATACCTCGATCTTCAACAATTTCTCTAATGTATTCGAAGGGGTTTAGCTTATCTTCGTTAAAAGCTTTCTTGACTTTGTCCCTCTGTAAATCTGTTGGATGAAAAACATCCAAAATGTACACATAAACCTCAGCCTGCATTCATCAGACTTAGTAGTTCTAAATTTAAAAAATTTAATTTTTATATATCTTTTAATTTTAGCAATTAATTAGCAATCCTTAGAAAGAGCGAACATAGCTGAATCTACGTACGGATAATCCTTTACATCAAAGTCATTAGGTGTTAGCCCTAGTTTTTCTAACATCTCTTTACTATTCTTACTAAGTTTTAAGTCCTTAGGAACTCTTAGATTCCATAATCTTATAAGATCACATATAATCCATGGTAAAATCGTTCCTTCTTCGTCTCCAAAGCCTTCAACTCCTTTTAAATCATTGTAGAACCTATCAGCATCAATGTCATACAAATCTGTCTTCTTATCGAGGTTATAATTTCTGTTTAAATCGACTAACCCCTTAAGAGTTTTTTCTAAACTTTGAGCAAACCCCAATTCCTTAACTAATTTATTTAATGTTCCTTGATTAATTCGTTTCTCTATAAATTCAGCAATTGTTAACGCTCCACTCTTTATAGCTCTGAATTTGATGTCATAAAAAGACTTAAAGGCATAGTCATCTCCTCTACCACCTCGACTAAACGCCCCTAAAAGAATGTTATTAAACGGATTTTCTATTAATCTTCGCCAGATATGCTCACTACGCTCTACTTCAGCCTTTCCAAATTTCAAAATGAGTTTCTTTAATAGCTCTTTATCTACTTTTACTGTGTTCATAATAAATTTGTCATTATGTTGATACTTAAAAATTTCTGTTACATATTCTGTCTGTTAGGATTCATATGTTCTCTTCAGAATTTACCAAATGTTCTTTAACAAAACAGTTATTCCCAACAAGATTTAACAATTCAACAAAATAAATGTTAACAAGATACCTACTAAAGATGGGCACACCAATTGTCTTAATTAATGTTAACTACAACATCAAACTATGTTACTTTGTGAACTACTGTTAAGTTAACATGTCCAGTGTTGCGATACGAAAAAGTGTTTAATACATTACAATATTCTAATACTATGAAGAGGAAGTTACTTGATATACTTGCATGTCCATTGTGTAAATCGGATTTAGAGCTTGAAGTTGAAGAAGAGAAAGAGGATGAGATAATTAAAGGTAAGTTGGTTTGTAAGAAGTGTAAAGTTGAGTATCCTATTGAAGATGGTATTCCAAACATGCTTCCACCAGAGTGGAGAACATGAAGTACATAGTAGTTACTGGTGGAGTAATGAGTGGATTGGGGAAAGGAATTACCGCAGCTTCCATAGGTAGACTTTTAGTTGAAATGGGTTATAAAGTAGTCCCAATAAAAATCGATCCATACATAAACATCGATGCTGGAACTATGAATCCATTTCAGCATGGCGAAGTCTACGTACTCAAGGATGGTACTGAAGTAGACTTAGATTTAGGGCATTACGAGAGGTTTATAGGAGTTGAGCTAACTGGAGAGCACAACATAACAACTGGAAAGATATATCAGAAGGTTATAGAAAAAGAGAGAAGGGGAGAATACCTTGGACAAACCGTTCAAATTATACCACATGTGACCGATGAAATAAAGAACTGGATTAGAAGCGTTGCAAAAAAGAGTAACGCAGACATATGTCTAATTGAGGTTGGAGGTACTGTAGGAGATATAGAGGGAATGCCATTTTTAGAGGCGATAAGGCAAATGCACAATGAAGAGAAGGAAGAGGATTTCGTTTTAGTTCACGTAACTCTTGTGCCGTTAGATATTAGCGGTGAGCAGAAGACTAAACCAACACAGCACAGCGTTAAAGAACTTAGAGAGCTTGGATTGCACCCAGATGTGATAGTTGGAAGGTGCAAAGAAAGACTTAAAAAAGCTACAAAAGAGAAGATTTCTCTGTTCTGTGATGTCCCAGTTGAAGCCGTTATAAGTAATGAGGATGCTGGAGACATATATGAAGTTCCATTAATATTTAAACGTGAGGGATTGGATAAATACCTCTTAAAGAAGTTAAAACTTGAAGAGAGAGAATATAAAGGAGAATGGGAGGAAATAGTGAGAAAACTAAAGAACCTCAAAGATGAAGTGACTATTGCGATTGTTGGAAAGTACATAGATGTAAGAGATGCGTACTTAAGTATTAGAGAAGCTTTGAAGCATGCTGGGATTCAAGTTGGATGTAAGGTAAACTGTTTATGGATAGATAGCGAGGAATTAGAGAAAAAAGAAGAAGTAGAAATCGATGCTCATGGAATACTCGTTCCTGGAGGATTTGGTAAGAGAGGTGCAGAGGGAAAAATTAAAGCAATACAGTATGCAAGGGAGAACGATATACCGTTTTTAGGGATATGCTTTGGATTTCAGCTTGCAGTCGTTGAGTTCGCAAGGAACGTTATAGGATGGGAGGATGCAAACAGCAGTGAACTAGCAGAAACGGAACATCCAGTAATAGATCTACTTCCAGAGCAGAGAGAAGTTGATAAACTTGGAGGCACGATGAGATTGGGAGAAATAGAAGTAACTGTAAAGCGAGGAACTTTGGCATACGAGCTATATAAATCAGAAAAGATATACGAAAGACATAGGCATAGATATGAAGTAAATCCAAAGTACATTGAAGTCTTTGAAAAATATGGGCTCGTATTCAGCGGATACTCCGATAACGGAAGGAGAATGGAAATTCTTGAATATCCAAAACATAAATTCTTCTTTGGAACACAGTTTCATCCAGAATTTAAATCTCGCCCATACAGACCTTCACCTCCATTTGTAGGGTTTGTCAAGGCTGCTAAGGAATATTCAATGGGCTAAATTTAGCAAATTTATTTGATTTCAAATAAAGTAAATTAGATAAACCTAACGTTGTGGTTATACTATATGCTTGAACAAATCGATGATCCAGCAAAGGTAGACGAATACTTCAGAAAACGTTACGAAATGAACTTCGAAAGCTTTAAAAGAATCTTAAAAACGATAATAGAACTTGGCTTAGCTGATAACGATTACCTTGAAACGCTCATACGAGATTTTAAGGTTTGGAAGCTTGCAAGGGAAAAAATGAGAAAAATTTAAAATTTTTATTTAAAACTAAAAATTTAAAATTTACCCAATTCTAAATAAGCGAGAGAGGATGACAAGTTAAGAGGTATTACCATAGTAGACAACTCTTTAAGTTGTATAGGGTTATGAATGAGAATATCCGGGATTCTACGATTTTAAAGGACG
>Ga0190369_1000058_pt1 | contig 14731 bp, 9 predicted proteins | sample 4872181213_MG_FD_165051 | JGI IMG/M metagenome (GOLD analysis project Ga0190369, IMG submission 165051) | Hydrothermal vent microbial mat bacterial communities from Southern Trench, Guaymas Basin, Mexico - 4872-18-12-13_MG | ecosystem: Environmental > Aquatic > Marine > Hydrothermal vents >... | reverse complement strand
AGGGAGCATGTAGTTGCAGAATTGGAGAACTCTGCCAGAGAGCTTTAGCTTTAGCAACCGGATTATCGGACAATGCTATAAAAAACATGCTTCTCCGCCTCGAAGCGTTCAGAAACGAACTTGGAGATGAGTTCCCCTTCGAAATAAGAAAAATCGAAGCTGGGATGAACCAGCCGAGGAAGTTTATAAGGCTAAGAGTTTGATTATCTATTATAGATAATCACATTCTCATGATGTGAGAAGGTTACTTAAGTGGATTTCTCATATCATGAAAGGGATTAGTAGCAGGACATTTGAATGACCTCTTGAGATTTCGAGCAGTAATATAAATAGAGTATAACTAAACTAACTGAAAGATTTTATACAATTGTATAAGAACTGTTATCGATGAGTGAGGAGAGGGAGGTAATTCCTGTATCACTCCCGAAAGGACTCGTGGAGGAAATCGATGAACTGGTGAAGGAAAGAAAATTCTCGTCGAGATCTGAAGTTTTAAGATATGGGGTAAGACTTGTTATTCTTTTTGAGAAAGGGATTCACAAGCTGGCTGAAGATTACGCATACGAGATGATCAAGGAAAGGCTTGAAAGGAGGAAAAAAGGTGTATCTCAACACTGACATAGCTCTCTCACAGATTAAGAAAAGAGACTGGCTTAAAGATATTGTTAGGCGTAAACTTTCGGAAATAGATGAAGATTTAAGCACATCCGCAATTACTATCGTTGAATGTCAAATCGTTCTACTAAGAAAGGAGAGCAGAGAGGAGGCAATTAAGGTAATGGATAAAATTGAATCGCTTGGGTTGAGAATTCTACCATTTACGAAATCTACGGAACTTTTATCCAAATATCCCAAGCTGAACATCTTTGACTCAATTCACTTAGCACACGCTATTTTAGAAGGGGAAAGAATTCTATCAACCGATCACATCTTTGACGAGATCAAAGAAGTTGCTAGAGTCGATCCACTTGATTAATCAAAGCTCCCTCAACTCTTTGAACAGTATCGACTTCATGAAGTAAACAATCGTCATTACGATTAAGATTGATACACGCCTGTAACCGCTTACAGAGCGCTATCTGCTTTCCTATGCTGAGTTCGGGAAAAAAGTTTATGAAGTAATAGCCTAATCCAATTAATCGATGATGTTTGTGCCGCATATAACTCTTAAAGGTGCGAGATTTGAAGTCGATGATTTAAGATTAGAACGTAGCAAAGATTATCCCCGATAATCTTGCATTACTTTATCAACCATTTCTTTTTCGGAACCGTAGAGTGTGAATTCGCCTTCCTCACAACATTATAACAAGCCAAGCGAGTTTATGCGGTTGTGGATCGAACACTTCAAGCTCTTTACGGTGTAGCAGTTTGAAAAATTTAAGAGAAGCTGGCAAATTTTGTCTTATAAAAATTTTCGATAACTAGTTCTCTTAAGCTTGAAAAGTCTGCATTTTCCGACTTTGGAGATATTCTCTATGTAATCGTGAGAGGACAGTCAGTCAATATTCCTAAGTTTCAGATGAATATATGCTGAGTTGCCGCATCTAGCGGTAATATAGCCCTAGATTCCTCGCCTTAAGACTTTGTCAATAATCTCTCTTTTTCTTGGTTCGGTGAAGAATGTGGCATTATCATCGTCCCATGAGACTCTATCTCTTCTATCTTGTCTTAAATAGCGTTTCTCGAGCAAGGACTTGATTGCAGATTTTATTTCCAACTTATCATAGCCTATATAGTCAATTATAGCCCTCAGAGATACTCTATGCGGACTTTCTCTGACGACTCTCAGTATTTCAATTTCCAGTTTGCTTAACTCCTTACCAGTAGAATAAACAATCTCACCATCTCTAAAGACTATAAGCTCTTCGGGGTTAAAGCACTGCCATTCTTCATTTGTTAACGGTTGTGTAGCGATTATGTATCTTCTTTGTGATGGATCTTTATCCTCAGCGAGATTTATTTCGAAATCTTCGTCTATCAATATTATCGGGCCAAAGGGTGCTTCTCTTTTGACGTAGTGTAGACCATTATATCCACCAACGTCGTGATAAGCGAAAAGATGCTCACCGTCAGACATTAGACAATTGAATGTTCCGTACGCGTTTATTTCTCTAAATTTTTCGTGAAGCCATTGGAAATCGTCTACAGACCAATTCTCAAATCCCCTTTCTTCGATCTCACTTAGTAAATGGCAAAAAACATGCTCGGAGTCAGTCCCGCCTAACGGCTTGAATCTTCCGAGCTTAAGCCCCTTTCTAAAGTTTCTCCTTAATGTTCCATTATGGGCAAAAACGTATTCCCTACCCTTCAATTCTCTCGAAAATGGATGCGTGTTATCGTAACCCTTAGGTCCAACGCTCGCATATCTCACGTGAGCCACAAAAATCTTCGACCTAACCAGTAGTTCCGAAAGTTGGCAACTAGGCTAACCTAAATGGGGGTTGTTTTCTCTAGAAAATCCATTATGATTTTTATTCGATTGCCAAATATTTCACTTTCGGAACTACTGTAACGTAGGGGGTACTCCTGCACTAACGCTGAGAGGGGACTGCCCATAGACTTCAAAGGCTCTTTAAGGACGAGTGCCGATTTACCAAGGAGAAGGCAAGTCCCCAGCCGTCGGGATTGTATTCACCTCTCCTCCTAAACGCCCTAAATGATATCATCGGTTGAACAGGCTGATTAAAACACAGACCAAAGCAGCTCGCACATACCTACCCCCTATCTGTAGTTGCTACTGTTAGCTATTTCGCTTTTCCCAGAATTAAAAAGACTTGAAAGCTTTGAAAATTTTTTAGGTGATGATTCTGTTTCAAGTACATCAACAAGCTCCCATATTGGCTCAGCTCATACTAACTAAAGGTCGAGACGGAAGAAGAAACAGAGTTTCGAGTATTAGTTTTAATAAGGATTCGTTTATCGATTGGTGGGATATGTTGTACCGAAGCCCAAGTTTATATGTGGTTACGAGAGGCCTCCTCGTTGACATCGGTTCTGACTGGGAGGAAAGGTTGAAAAAAAAAGAAGTTCGAGTTTGAGAAATTACTATTCCTCTATACGAGTTTTTCAGGAATGTATATCTTAAAAGCCAGATTCAGTAGCTCCTTGTGTCTTTTCTCAAATGCATTCTTGTTCCATGTGTCGTATTCCATGAGCATGGCTGTGATGGCAAACGGATTACGCTTCACTTCAAAGTATTTCTCTTTCTTCTTTTTGAAGTCGTAGTTTGAAGCCCTAGAGTTTCTCCGCTTGTTAAGGAGCGCTAAATTGCCAAGCTTGTTAACGATCTTCTCGACATCTTCTTTACTGAAAATATTGAGCCATTCTCCACGTGGTGAGCGCGGAAGTATATGTTCAACGGTTATCGTACCTATGTTTGCGTAACCAGCAAAGTGCTCTTCCTGCATCTCCATGTCGAGGCGGAGAAGTACGTATCTAGCCATTTTTCCACCCTTGAGTGAGTAGAACTGTGGATCATCAAGCTTTGAAAGAAGTATGTTTTTGATAGTTTCTCGGTCATTGAAATCAATTTTTCTTCTTTCTCTTCCTCGTTTAATTTCTTCTGAGTACTCAAACATCTTATTGAGAACGTCCTCAGGAGTATTTGCTTTTTTTATGAGTTTTATGAGATTTATTGAACTGGTGAGTCTTTCTGTAGCTGTAAAATCTGCACACCATTCTACGAAGAATTTCCTTTCAAGCTGAAACGCAAACTGGTATAATGCATGTTCATCTCTGAATCGCTTGTAAAAGAGCATCAATGGCGGAATCCAGTCGGAGAAAGACAAAAATCTGTTCATAAGATCCATTAAAGTCTGATATCTAACTCTCTCTTCTGCGTTCAGGCTGTTTAACTGGGGATCAAGGATCTTCTCTTTATAGATACTACCGTACTTAAAAATAACATCAAAAAATTCAGTACCTCTCTGAATTTGTCCCTTCTTGAAGAGCGCTTCAAATTCCTCAACAAGCTCTCTTTTAGCCTTTTCTTCGGCATATATTGACCTCACATAGCTGATAAGGCTCTCTAACCTTTCTCTACCTATATCCTCCTCAAGGTCTCTCCACTTCTTGAAATAATCTTCTCTTTTCTCATCTGGCACGTGTTCCAAGTTCATACTTTTGAGCACGTCGGCGGCTGATAAAGGCAGCCCGCGTGTATTGAGAACATTAAAAAGTCTAAACGCGGAGCTTCTGTCATCAGTAATTATGCGAACAAAGTATACCTTGGTAAAAAGATACTCCAGAAAACTCTGTATATCATCCAATCCTTCCACAAAATCTCTAAAACATCTTATTGCCTCGTAAAGATGATATACTGGCGAATCCTTATCGGGATACTTAATCCTCCCCGCTTCGAAGTCTTCTATGAATTTTATTGTTCCACCGTTTTTGTAAACATATTCTGAGAAAATTTCCTTGAGATCATTCCATACTATGATTCTTTCACGAGTAGGTATACGGGCGTACTCATCCCCCTCCTCTATTAACCATCTTTGTAATCTCTGATTGTTTAAGTAATCCCTGAAAACACCAAGCAGAATAATTAATGAAGTTAACCTTTGCTGACCATCAACAATTTCGTATGTAATTCCATCCTCTTTTGTTCTCAAAAGGATGGTACCCAGAAAATAATTCTCCTCCCCGCTGTCTATTGCATCTTTTATATCCTCAACAAGTTCCTGAAAATTATCCTCATTCCAGCTAAACGGTCTCTGGTAAAGAGGAATCTCGAAGAACCTGTTCATGAGAAGGTCTCTAACATTTACTTCTTTTGCCTCAATGATTGGTCTCTCATGAGGCATGCAATTCTTAGACTTCTACACCAATATAAAGCTTTTATTTCATTCCGGCTTGGAAATAAACCATTTTAAAACAAATCTCATGTTATTTTCCATGTGAATCGTCCTGCTTGTGTGCTCCGCAACAGCTTTGACTTCTTCTCTTTCTTTTTCCAATACCTCTCATTATGTTTTCCATAAAAATCGAACAGTAATTCTAGAGCCTTTTTCGAAACTTCCTTAACTCCGCTTTCACGCAGTATTCTCTACAGTCTGTAAAGGCTGTTTTTGCTATTTTCGACGTCTCTGAGAACATTTAACCGTATAAAATAACTCTCATCGATTCCATTCATCCTCTCGTGCTTATTAGCCCGCATCTTGTAGGCCATTCAAAGAAGACGGAAATCGTTTGAAGAGAGGTTACTGTTGGCTCTAGAGTGCGATGAGGATGCTGCTGGAGAAGATTAAGAGGAAAAAATCGCGTGCCTTAATGGTGGAATCCGATAATGGTAAACCAGAATTTATTACATTCATTCTCGATGTGTTTGCTCCGTTAAGGTTGGTATGGGCTCAACAGACTTTAATTGTATGGAATTAAAGTAAAGCCACCTTGGTTTTGGTCTGCTATTAACTATATTGTCTAAGAGAAATTATATAAAAATTTATATAAATTAAAAATTCTATCATTGTGATGATAAGTGGTAAATAGCGGATAAACATTAGTAGTGTTGATAAATATGACAAGTGACATCAAGAATGTTCAAGAAGCGATCGAACTTATCGAAGCCGTTTACAGATCTTATCGACTTGATGATACACAGCAATTAGCACGTTGGAGAAGCGTGGCAAATGTTATAAAAGGATTCCTAGACAAGCCAGAGTTTTTCATACGAGAAATTGTACAAAACGCTGATGATGCCAAATCAAAAGAAATAACGATTAAGGTTTCAGAATGTCATGTAGAAATACAGAATGATGGCGAAGAATTTACTAAAGAGCAGTTTGAGGCACTTTCTGCGATAGGTAGAAGCACAAAGAGAATAGGGGATTTTATAGGGAACTTCGGAATAGGATTTAAGTCCGTCTTCTATTATACTGATGAAGTTAAATTAGCGTCTGGATACTTGAGATGGAAATACAAATCAGATACAATATGTGTGCCATTTGAGGACTATGATTGCATAAGTAATGTTGAATATATTAAAGGTACGAAAATATCTTTTAAGCTAAAAGACCACAAACGAAAAGAGATCTTCCTCGAAGAGTTGAAGAATTTCCCTAAAGAAACAATATTGTTTTTACGCAATATCGAAAAAATTAGACTCATAATCGACGATGAGTGTGAAGAAATTAGTAAGAAGTATATGGGGAAAGACAAATGGAAGGTAACTGTAAGTAAGAATGGTTCGAAAGTTGAGGGCTATTTCATATTAAAGAAGGGATATGTAAGACTGAGTAAGGAGGAAAGTCTATCCTTCTTAAAGCAAAAACTAAGATACGAAGAAGAAAAAACAATCAGAGAGCATTTTGGAGAAGTTGAGCTATCTATTTCCGTGTCTATCTCTGTTCCTTTGAAAAACGATTATGAGATTAACGACAGATATCATGGTTACTTTTATACATTTCTGCCAACTCAGTCAAAAACGTATTTACCCTGTAATATTCACGCTGATTTTATAATTGAACAAGATAGAAGATTTATAGTTCAGACAAACGAGTTTAACAAACGCTTCGTTGAAAAGGCCCTAGAACTCATTGAAAGCATCATTGAATATTACAAAAACACTAACTCCGACGATGAACGACTTCAAGTATATAAGTGGCTTAGAAAGGCGGAATTTGACAAGGAAAGTGAGCTCTTGGCTGCATATCTGCACGACGCCATAAGGAAAATGTTCGAGAGTGAGGATTTGATTTTGATAGACCACTCACTATATGATGATATCGACAGGGTGTTTTTCAAGAGGGAGGAGGTAATAAACGCTGATGAATGGTTGTTTAACTATCTCGACAAGAAGAAAACTTACGAATACATACGCAGATATTATGGGAGGTATCAAGTGCATCCAGAAGTTATAAAAGTATTAAAAGAACATAATATAGAAATCAAAGAATTTGCTTTTAAAGATATATTGAAGGATTTAGAGGCTAAACCATCTCTTCCAACTGAACTAAAAAAGCTATTGAAATTTTATCAAGCGATTAAAGACTATTGGTTGAGTAAGCCTAAGAATGACGAAGAAATTGTGGAACTTATTAGTAATGCCAAGTTCTTATTATTAGAAGATGAGAGGTTCACTTCCATCTCTTCAGCTGAACGACCAATCTATTATGTTAAGTCTAAAATTTCTGAGAAGTATCTGAACTATGCGCGTAAACACGTCTACTTGTTAAATAGAGAGCTAATAGAAGAAATAAAGCAAGCTGAGGATGCCGAGGAAATTTTCAATTTCTTGGAAGAGATTGGAATTAAAGAACTCACCTTAAGGGATATAGAAGACATTATAGTTGAAGAGATAAACAAGAATCCAAAGAACTGGAGAATATTATTTGCTGAGCTTATTAACATTCAAAGAGAGCACCCGAGAAAGCTTGATAAGCTAAAACTTCCCTGTTATACGTTAAAAAATCCAAATGAAGTACAATGGAGTAAACCCAATGAAATCTATTTCTCAAAAGCGTTTAAAGACATTCTGGGTTACGATTTAGAAGTAATCTTAAGGTTTTCTGAAGATACAAAATTCATAGTACCTTATTTCTTAGAAGATGACTTCCTTGAGTTAATTGAAGGGGACGATATTGAAGAGAAAAAGGAGATAATCTTTCGATTTCTTGAGAAACAAGGGATAAAACAGAGACTAGAGGTTCTTGATGATGAGGACAATATGATAAAACTACCCAAGTTCCGGAGTAGTATTCCCAATGCCGATGTTGAAAGAGCAATAAATGAGCTTGAAGAATTTATCAAAGAAAATAATATTAATTTTGATATCAAATTTTTCGTTAAGATTCCTCTACAACCTTTTAGGAGTAATATTTACTTCAGTAAAATTTGGGGTTACGTATTTGGAATAATCGACAGGAATCTTGAGTACCAAAATGATGTAATAAGAGAGCTTAGGAAGGAAGACAGGGATTACGCAGTAAACTTCAGTAAAATGATTTTGAAACACTGGCAAGACTATAGACAATTCTTAAAGTTGAAATTAATTTATTCCTACAAAGAAGGAACATATAAAGAAGGAGAAATGGAATTTGGGTTAAGTAAGTTTGGAAAAATGCTTAAAGAGGAATGCTGGTTACTAGATTCTAATAATAAGCCACGCTCCCCTCTTGAACTTTTCATTAACACTGAAGATAACCAAAAATTAGGTTTACCAGTCGTCAGTGAAAACATTACCCTGCCACAAGATTTAATAGAATTTCTAGAGCTCGATAGAGCCCCTGATATTGAATACTTACTTAATAGGCTGGAAGTAGCAATAAAGCGTGGAAACAGAGAAGAAGAGATAAAAGATCTTTTATGGAAGATATATTTGGAGGCTAGCCGAAATGAAAAATTGAAGAACAAAGTTAAAGAGAGATTAAAGAAAATACCTGTCTGGAAAGACTCTGAAATTGAACTGATTCCTATCGAAAAGACTTGCTGGATGTCACAGATAAAAGAAGATGGATTTAACAAAAAGCAGCAGCAAGAGACGATATTAAAGATGATTACTCCACTTAAGGACTACTATGGCGAAAAATTCAGAGACTTCTTCGTTAACGTTCTTGAAATCCCGGAAATTATCCCTCCAAAGGTTTTCGTCGATTATTACGCTAAGCTATTAGAGAGAACAGAACCACTAAGTGATGCAGAGGTTGCATTTGTTCTAAACATATACATGAATGCTGACAATTATGGAATTCGGAACGAAATTTTAAGCATGAAGCTCTTAAATATGAATTTCCAGTTCGTGCCGGAATCTGACATTGAATTCTACTGCCTAGACGAGGATATAGTCGACAATTTATTACCAGAGATAAAGGAGAGGACGCTTATAACTCCAAGGAGATTAAAGGATAAGAATATTAAGGGTTCAATTTATGAAAGCTTATTTGAAGAACTAATCGATTTGGGAAAGGTAAGTACATATAGGTGTGTACTGGAAGGGGTAGCCGATTGTGATGTAAATTTCGAGAGGGAGTCCTTAGCTCTTGCCATTTGGAACTATTATAAAGATAAGCCAGATGTTGACACCAACAAGATAAAGGATCTATGCTTAAGCATTCGTGAAATAAGAGTCAAAACAGCGAGAAGAATTAAGATAGTGTATGAGCTTAATGGAAGAAGAATAACCAAGAATATTGATAGATCCGCCGCTTATGATGCATCAAGAAATACGGTATATATCATAGATGAAAAAGCCCAGAACAGATACTCGGCACTATTCCAAATAAAAGATGTTTTATCCAAACACTTGACTACGCTCAAAGGTATTGACGAAATACTCAGTAATTGCTTCGATAGACCAATTGAATACGTTACGGAGTTTCTGCTCAGTAAAGGAATTGAAACGATTGAGGATCCGTTTAAAGATATAACTACTTCAGTATCACTTATCACTGCTAAAGACACGTTAACTAGCCAACAAATTAGCGAAACTCCTACAGAAATCAACACAACACCATTACCTTCTGAATCAGATAAGCACATAACTGAGATAGAGGAAAAGTCGTACACCACTCATAGCACAGAAGAAGACTCTGAACGCGTTATAGATCAAATCCCCGAAATTCCATCACAAATAGAAGTAAGAGCGGACCCAATGTTAGCTAAAAAAGCAGAATCCTCTGAAAAAGAGGAGTATCTAATCCAAGAAGGTAGTTTCGATCAAAAGCCAATTGAAACCATCAAATCATCAAAGCAAAAAAGTGACCTCACTAAATTAATTGATAAAGATGCTGGAACATTTAATATATTTCAGGAAGTTGAGGAAAAATCGCATGAAAAGTGGAAACCAGAGTATGAACCAAGTAAAATAGATATCGATAAAATATTAGTAATCTATATAAAACCAGCTGAAGAATTTGATGAAAGCCCAAAAAAAGAGATAAAACTTATAGAATCCTTACCCATAAAGCTTGAGAGTGAGGGTTTTACGGGACTGTCACCAAGCAAAAGATACAATACCATAAGTGAAGAAGACAAGAAACGAATCGGTCGTATGGGTGAGAAATTAGTATTTCTGTATCTTAAGAGGAGTCTACTGGAAGAGTATGGAGATGCAGAAATTGAAGAACTTAATGGTGGTAGTAAGATTGTACTGAAACGCCATGGGCAGATTTTGGCTGAAATTTATTGGTTAAATCACAAAGAAGATGCAATGAAGGAATATGATATCAAATTGGTGGAAAAGGGTAGAGAAAAATACATTGAGGTTAAATCAACAGTTGGAGATAAAAACTACTTTGAAATTTCTCCAAATCAGTGGAAATTTGCCGCGAGCCATGGCAATAGTTATTACATTTACATGGTCCGTAAGATTGGGACTAGAATGCCAGAACTCCTTATCCTTGAAAACCCACACAAATTGTGGAAAGAAGGAAAATTAGAGATTGCAGCTGATTCCTTACGAGTTATAATTAGTAAAGAAATCAAAGAAAAGCATCTGCGAACATGAGGAGGATTCAATTTCACATATAGAACCTATAGTGTGGTTGGATAGGGTACCTTTCTGGCAACTCTGAAAGTATTTTACCGACTTCACGAGCGAACTTTATAGTAATTGGTTCCCTTGAGAAGAATTTAGTACTATTCCAGTTTAATTTCGTTAAAGCCAATATTTCCTTGGCTACACGAATTATATATTCATCTCCGTGAACTTCAAGTATTTCAAGAGGAGTAGGTATCTTTGGACCAGGATACGTCCCCAAGTAAGGGACATAACCCGTCGTGTAAAGTAAAGCAAGATTATTAAATCGTATAAATGTTCCTCTTATTGGTGGATACGCACCAACTCTAAATGCTTTTATATTACTACTCCTATTGCCAAACGCCACAAGTGTTAACTCCGTATCATTAACTGCACTCTCGAATCCGCTAATTTCTTCAGGAGTATAGCGAGACGTTTTGTGAACGACGACTCTCGTAGGCTTATGCCCGACATGCTCCTCGTAAGTTTTTATAGCATCTTTCAGTAATCTTTTGGCATCGTTCTCGTTCAAATGCGGTTGTCTATCTTCCTTATCGATCTCAGCCTTCTCTCCCTTCAATACGAGACTATCTCCAGAAACCGTAAATATTTGAGCCATTGAAACTAGTAAATTCTCGTCACCACTTAGTCTCTCACGGTAGAATGATATACCAACATAGCACGTATAAGGATCTACATCGGCTAATCTCCATGGTCTTCCACCAGCTTTGTAGTATAGAGCCAAGCAGAAATTCCAAGCCCTTGTAGCCTCATCTTCAATTCCCGGCATGTTAGCTAATGTTCTGTATCTCATGATCTGAGTAGGTATCCCGAATTTCATTGCCCTCCCCTTTAAAGCTCTTCTGAAATCGTAGCAAAATTCCGGCTCTGCATCTTCGTCATAGAAATCGGATAATGTCTTCTGAGCCTTGTCTTCTCTGATCTTCCGCTTCTTGGCTCTTCTCGTCTTGAAGGAGATGCCACAGGACTCATCTATCTTCTTAGGCAGAGCGCATATGATAACGTCAGGTTTCGGATCTCTCTGTGCTAACACTTCTATTTTTCTTAAAAACAAGTTAACGGCTTTGTATATCCTCCTGTTTACGTCCTTCTCTTCTACTACGCTCTTTGTTTCATTTTGTTTTATTATAATTCTATATGAGTCTGGAAGAACAAATTCGCATGCAAAGGGTGAATTCTTGTTAAAACCAGGAAATGTTGGATACAGGTAAGGATTTTTTTCATCTCCTTCGATTTCAGACTTGCATTTTTCTATCCATGCTATCGCTTTTAAGACACTATCATTATCGCCAATTACACCAAGTCTTATCTCAGATGGAATGGGATGCGGCTCATCTTGGGGGTAGTATGGCCCAAACATTAGGAGACCCATCTTAGGATCAACAAACCTCTGTCCATTACCGAACAATAGGTGTGGCTCTCTAAGATATATAACGTCAACCATCTACAACTCCTCCTCGTTTATTCCAAAGTTAACAATCTCATTTATGGGTTTTGGACTTATATTAATCCTATAACCAATGCCAACGATCTGAATTAAGGGCTTATTACCCTTTAAGAACGAAATCCAGAAATTAAAGTCATTTTGGTAGTCCTTATTTCGGTAATCTGCAAATATGTAGGAATACTTAGACTTCACTTCCACACCCTTTGCTGGCTTGTATCCATCGTAGCTTATAAGCAAGCAAGGGTCGACTATTAGGAATATTCCATTATCAATAATCGTAAAGCGCATTTTTACTGCACAATGGACATATATGCCATTTTTCTTATCATGACGGACAACAGTTCGCCTAAACTCTCTACCACCCTTCTTCCATCTGAATCCCTTGATTTCCTTAGTGAAGTAATATCTTTTAGTCCTCTCATCAAAGTTTAGATCTAAAGTTTTACAGTACTGTTTTAGCGCAACATTGAGTAATTCTATTAGATAGTTCCGCCTATTTCTATCCTTTATCCAGTCTTTCGTTTTCACAGATGAGATCATTGAAACATCGATAATCTCCCTTAGAGGATTCTCCTCATTATTTAAATCGCTAAATGTGAATAGTTTCTTTTCTTTTAGTATGAAGGGAGGCAGATCTTCCATCTGAAGAGCTTCAAAGACTTCCCTCTTATATCTGAATTCTGTCGATGCTGACCAGATAGTCTCAGGCAAGTGCTGAACTTTGAGCAGATTTATGTATAAGGTTTCTCTAATATTGTCGGGCTTTATCCTTTCTTCAAATATCCTACCAACTATCGCACCTTGCCTTGAAATATCTACTCGCTGTTGAAAGACAAGCTTTCTGATCATTTCGAAAAATTCTCTCGGCTCGGCAGGTCGACTTTTACTGCCATCTCTTATAAATACCATTCCTTTCCTGAATTCGCATTTTGTTCTATTTCCAGGAATTGGATAATTCCCATCCTTCGACGTGAGGACTATAGTATTTGCGGGCTCAACGTAAATTACACCAAATTTTATCTCCTTTCCGTTTATAGTCGTCTTAAACTCTCTATAATATAAGTTTACTTTCGGCTCTAAGTAGCTGTTAATTTTATTCCTCAAATCAGCTTCGTCTATTTTCTTATCTGGATTAAATCCAATTTTATTGTAATTATCATCAATCCCTATTATTATATGCCCACCACCAGAATTGGCCATTGCACAAACATCTTTAGCAAGTTTTACTATGTCCTCTCGCCTATTGATGTTAAACTCTCTTTTATAATCTAATTTCTCATATTCCATCCCCCTGTCTATTAGTTCCAATATCTTCTCATCTGACAATTCCTCAAATACGCCCAATAACGACCCTCCTAAACATCGACTTAAATTGATCTCCGACATAGCTTCTAAACAGTTCAACCTTCTCAGGATCGTTCGGATCAAGACCGTCTACAATGAAAATTTCTCTTGAGTCTAACGTTCTCCTTACACTGTTTGAAACTTCCTTAAGAGATGCAAGTATTAGCGCATTAGGCTGAAAATCGTCAATGTATGTCGTAATCTGCTTTAAACCTTCCTTATTGACCTTTCCGACCTTACATTTAACGATAATATCAAATCTGCTGATTACTTGTTGTAAAATATTTCTTTAACTTCATTTTCATTTATTCTAATAACAGCAACGAATTCTCTTCTACTGGTGGATACATCGTTTAAATGGGTTAATTCGTGAGCCTGAGGTTCGAAATAACATGCAAAGTAACCGTAGGGAGTATTAATAACGCAACAAGGATAGGGCTTACTCTGTTCAATCCATACGCGAGGCTTATCCTGCCAACTCATCTTTACGATCTCTGTGGCTCCTAACGATTCGCAAACGAGTTTTAGCACCCACAACTGATATATCCACTCACAGACTCTCCTCAAACTCCTCTTCCTTCTTACATCATCTGGTATAGCTAAACACGAAAAGTAGCAGACTCTAACGTCCTTAATCGCATCGCTAACTCTTTCAGCGTGTCCCGAAAACATCAGTTCGGCGTTTAATCTTTCAAAGTAATCCTTAATCTCGTCGATAATTCTTTTGTACGTCGTTTCGAGTGCTTCAACGAGTTGCTTTAATTCAGCATTTCGTATCTCGAAACTGTAATTCCTAAGTTCTTTAACTCCATCTTCGAGCAAATGCGACCACTTACCTCTCGGATAACTCGAATTAATCCAATCTTCTATCCTATGTCTACTAACCCTACAAATCCCCTTCTTTGAGAATTTAAACACGAATACGGGCTTGTCTTTAACATTCTTAATTGGAATCTCGTAGAACCTAAACTTCTCTAACTTCTCCGTTTTAATTGCGTAGTTACCTATATGCCTTAAGATGTTACCTTCAGCCACATAGACATAGTAGCTACCACGAGTTCCATTCCACTCCTCCTGAATTTTGACGGTGGTCATGATAGCACACCTTATAGCTTCTTAATCTTCACTCCGCTCTTCTTAGCTAATTTCTTCCCGGGATAACTGAGCTTAGATCTTCCGGACAAGACTAAAACAGGCTTAGCCCTGATTCTCCTTGCCTTCCTGATTAATTTTTCAACATCGCGTGAAGTGACTACCCTTTCTCTATTGCTGTGCTTAACTTCGACGGCTAATAATTTCCTACCCCTCTTAGCGAGAATATCGAATTCGCCGGGACTGTTTACGATTTTTCTCGTGAAAACTTCGAAACCTGCTCTTATATAATGCCTTGCGATTCTATTTTCAACGACTTTACCCTTTCTGCATTTCGGCATAATATTTGTGAGTATATATAGTATTTAATC